>ERZ826242.3659-NODE-3659-length-10708-cov-5.013799_pt1 | contig 10708 bp, 9 predicted proteins | sample MGYA00519871_ERZ826242 | MGnify/ENA primary metagenome ERZ826242 (study PRJEB31778, sample SAMEA3449226) | human gut metagenome | biome: human gut; feature: human-associated habitat; material: faeces | place: United Kingdom | collected 2010/2012 ...
CCTTCGGCCATATATAAGATTATCAACTCTTTTTCGAGTTGTCAATCTACAGATTATTTCGGTAACTGTTCGCTACCTTCACAGATATATTTATTCTACTATAGAATACCTGAAATGACAACCTTAAAAATTCAGGCTTCCCTGCAACCAGATAATTCCCTTGAACCTTCGACCAACTTCCGGGATTCCCATCAGATCTTCCTGGTTCATACAGATATCGAAGATCAGGTCGTTGCAGTTGATTGTCATCTGATACAGCTTCTCGCCGGTCAGTTTGTTCGTGGTTTCCATCCATTCAAGAATCTCTCCCATTACATTATACCGGTCGCACTCCATGCCATAAGGCATAAAATACGTATCTACAATAGAAAAAATATCTTCGTTAGCGATTCTTCTTGAAATCATGGCATACGTATCCATATCATCCATAGTCAGATTTTCCATCGCTTCTTCATTTCCCCGGCGCGCTTCGTAGATCATCTGTGTTCTTTTCCGGGTCAGCTGCTGATCCCGTTCTCTCTGGGCAATATTTTTTTGAATTGGCAACAAAATCTTGCCCTCCGTAGAAAGGCCGGATAAGGTCAGGTTGCTGAAACCTTCCCCCGGTGTCCCCTTGGTACGTTCTGTCAGATATTCTCCTGCATTTGCCAGATAAAAGATCAGAGTCACACCCACACGCACATCGTCACACGCTCCGGAAAAACAGACTTTTTCAGAACGTTGTTCTACCATCACATCTTCCTGACTGGTGATACCGCTTCCGGCAAAATACGGAAAATAATATTCCATCCGAAACTGATCCTGCTCATCATAAGTTCCACAGACACGCAGTCCGATATTCATACCAAAATATCGGGACAATTCCGCAAAAATCTCGTTTTTTCCCTGCTCTGCGATCTTTTTCTCATCGCAGGAAACAATCACCTCTTGCAGGATCTGATCCAGATCTTTCTGCTCCAGTTTTGAAAATCCTATAGCCCGAAGATAACTGTGCATACAGTCTTCCTCCTTTCTTATTATCCATTTTCTGTTACCGCATCACAGGAATGACCCGGTAACTTTTCTCCGCATGCCAACACCAGATATCCATTGTTCTTCGGATATCTGGTGTCCGTAACAGCCGCTGTCTTTTAATTATTCCATCGTAACTGTTCAGTATCCTCACAGTTACGAGTCAGAATGCATTTCTAATCACCTTCGATGATGGCATTTTGACTTGCATTCCATCTCTTATTTATGTTTCGGTACGATTTTTTCGATTCCACCCATATATGGCTGCAGTGCTTTCGGGATATTTACACTTCCGTCTGCATTCAGGTTATTTTCCAGGAAGGCAATCAGCATTCTCGGCGGCGCAACTACAGTATTATTCAAAGTATGTGCGAAATACTTACCATTTTCACCATTTACACGGATTTTCAGTCTTCTTGCCTGTGCATCACCCAGGTTGGAGCAGCTTCCTACTTCGAAGTATTTCTTCTGTCTTGGAGACCATGCCTCTACATCGATGGATTTTACTTTCAGATCAGCCAGGTCACCGGAACAGCATTCCAGAGTACGAACCGGGATATCCAGGGTACGGAACAGCTCAACCGTGTTCTGCCACAGTTTATCAAACCACATCTTGCTGTCCTCCGGTTTGCAGACAACGATCATTTCCTGTTTTTCAAACTGATGGATACGATATACACCTCTCTCTTCCAGACCATGTGCACCTTTTTCTTTTCTGAAGCAAGGAGAATAGCTTGTCAGAGTTCTCGGCAGCGTATCTTCCGGCAGAATGGTATCGATGAATTTACCAATCATGGAATGTTCGCTGGTTCCGATCAGATACAGATCTTCGCCTTCGATTTTATACATCATGGCATCCATCTCATCAAAACTCATAACACCGGTAACTACATCGCTTCGGATCATGAAAGGTGGTACACAGTAAGTAAATCCTTTGTTGATCATAAAATCTCTTGCGTAAGAGATAACTGCGGAGTGGATTCTTGCGATGTCTCCCATCAGATAATAGAAACCATTACCTGCCACTTTTCTCGCACTGTCCAGATCCAGCCCATCGAAAGATTCCATGATCTCCGCATGATACGGAACTTCATAATCCGGAACAACCGGCTCGCCGAAACGTTCGATCTCTACGTTCTCGCTGTCATCTTTTCCAACCGGGACAGAAGGATCGATGATATTCGGGATTGTCATCATGATTGTTTTGATTTTTTCTTCTACTTCTTTTTCTCTTGCAGACAGTTCATCAATTTTTGCACCGGAAGCTGCAACTTCTTTCTTCACTTCTTCTGCTTCTTCTTTTTTACCCTGTGCCATCAGTGCACCGATCTGTTTACTGATTTTGTTTTTATTTGCACGCAGGGATTCTACTTCCTGCTTAATATTTCTGTTTTCCTGATCCAGAGCGATGACTTCATCTACCATCGGGATTTTCTGATCCTGGAATTTTTTACGAATATTTTCTTTCACCACATCCGGGTTTTCCCGGACAAACTTGATATCTAACATATTTTCCTCCCTCTTTCAGGTTACTATTCTTGTTCTTTATTATAATAAGTAATCATTCTCTTTATTTTATAATAGTATTGCCTTTTTTTCAAGTGGGATTCACACGGTTCTTGGATAAATACAATTCTCTCACAGGATAGGCTTTGCCTCGTTATCCCGTGACCAAAAAAGCAGATGAAACTTTTTTCGTTCCATCTGCTTTCTGCAATCTTTTTTTCTTTTCTCTTATCGAACCTTATTCTCTCCAAAATGTACTGCCTGACGCAAGGCATCCATTTCCTCTGAACTGAGCAGAATGTAGGACTCTCCTTTTACTATTTCTTTAATATAGAAGAAACAGTTATCTCTGCTGTGAATTGCATTCAGGATAAATCCGGTATTGTTCATATCCAGAAGAGCGATTGCAAAACTCAGTTTTCCTCCTACGTCATCGAAAGCATCGTATTTTACGATCCCGTATTTTGTCAGGGACTTGGACAGCATATCCTTCAGTCCCCTGACTTCTTCAAGGCTCTGTTCGTTTGCTCTTGAAAGCCTGTCTACTTCTTTTAATTTTTGAGAAAATACTCTCTCCAGGCTTTGTCCATCCGCGCCTTTCATAAACATATTGTAACGACGTCTCTGCCGGTGCAGTCCCAGAGAAACATTTAACACCAGTACAATCAATACCAGTACTAATACCATAAGCATGACTACCAGAATTCCCAGGTCAATACCTATTGCATCAAAAAAATTATTCATGTGTCAATCTACCCTTTCTATTTATCAGCTGCCACTACCAAAATGATTCTCCGTAACTATTCAGTAGATAGCATTCCGCGAGGTGTTTTTGCATGTTTTATGTCAAAATGCCTTCACCGAAGGTGATTAGAAATGCATTTTGACTCGTAACCGTGAGGGTACTGAACAGTTACAAGTATCCTTCTTATGCTCCTTGCACTTATTTCTTAGCGGACGTTTTTCAAGATTCCTTTATGGATTCGAACAGATCAATCAGTCGTTCCAGTTCAGCCTGAGAATAATACTCAATCTCTATTTTACCCTTATTCTTATTCTTGTGCTGGATCGCCACCTTGGTTCCCACGATCGATTTTATTCGTTCTTCCAGTTGCTGATAGATTACTTCCATCTGCGGATCTGCTTCTTTTTTCTTTTCTTCTTTTTTTGGTTTTTGCAGATCTTTCACGATTTTTTCTGTATCTCTGACACTCAGTTTTTCATCAAAGATTCGCATCGCCAGATTATATTGCTGGTCTTTGTCTTCGATTCCCAGAAGTGTTCTTGCATGTCCCGGAGAAATCATATCCTGAATCAGCATATCCTGCACTCTCTCATCCAGTTTCAACAGTCGCATCGCATTCGTAACCGCAGTTCTGCTTTTGGATACTCTCTCTGCAATTTCATCCTGTTTCAGATGGAATTCTTCCATCAACCGTTTATAGGCAACCGCTTCTTCAATTGCATTCAGATCTTCTCTCTGAATATTCTCAATCAGTGCAATTTCTACAACTTCCTGATCTGAAAAATCTTTGATAATAACAGGTACTTCTTTCAACCCTGCCAGTTTTGCAGCTCGCCATCTGCGTTCCCCGGCAATAATTTCATAGTAATCATCCTTTTTCTGAACCAGCAGTGGTTGCAAAACACCAAACTGTTTGATAGATTCTGCCAGTTCTAGAAGAGCATCTTCATCAAAATTTTTTCTTGGCTGTTCTCTATTAGGCTCTACTTCTGTGATTTTCATCTTCATTTCAACCGGTTTCTCAACGATCTTTTCTACTACTTTTTCTACTACTTTTACCGGTTGTTTTTTTTCTTCTGTTATATTTTTCTTATTTTTCGGAGCTCCGGATGGAATCAAAGAATCCAATCCTTTTCCAAGGCCACCTTTTTTCACTGTCATTCTTCATCCCCCCTGTGTATCACTTCTTCTGCTAACAGCTGATAACTTTCTGCTCCTGTGGATCTTGCATCATAGTAATTAATCGGGAGTCCATGACTTGGTGCTTCTGCCAAACGTACATTTCTCGGAATAATAGTTTTATAGATTGTCTGATTCAGATTATTCTTAACATTTTCTACTACCTGTAAAGAAAGATTAGTTCTCGCATCATACATAGTAAATACAACACCTTCCATTTCCAGATCCGGATTCAGTCTTTCCTGCACCAGTTCGATTGTGTGCATCAATTGAGAAAGTCCTTCCAGTGCGTAATATTCACACTGAATCGGTACCAGAACGGTATTTGCAGTCGTCATTGCGTTGATGGTCAACATATTCAATGATGGCGGACAGTCAATGATAATAAAATCAAACTGATCTCGAATCTTGCTGATTTTTTTCTGTAATATATATTCTTTATCTTCGATACCAATCAGTTCAATCTCCGCTCCCGCTAAATTGACATTGGAAGGAATTAAAGACACTCCTTCGAATTCCAATTTCTGCAGACATTCTTCTACTTCACACTCACCAAGTAACAATTCATATACTGTATTCTCTGCCGCATCCTTCTCTACCCCCAGACCACTGGTTGTATTTCCCTGTGGATCCAGATCTATTGTCAAAACCTTCTGGCCCATGGCACCAAGGCAGGAGGATAAATTAATCGCTGTCGTGGATTTTCCCACGCCGCCCTTCTGATTTGCAATTGCTATTGCTCTTCCCATAACTGTACTCCTTCCAGTTCGTTTTCATCTGTATTTTTCTGTACAATTTTAATTTACGTGCAACTGTTTTAAGATTTATTTTATATACATCAATTGCTGGTTCTATTATATCACTTGATTTTCTATTATTCCACACAAAACGTTTCACGTGAAACATTTTTTTCTTTTTTATACAAAAAGCATTCGTTTCCTGTTTCTGTTTTAGTAATATTATGATGCCAGGGCCATAAGTTCTTAGATTTGATGTGGATTTACTTGTGGAAAAATTTTTGAACATAGGGTTCGCCAAAAGTATGAGTAAGTAGTTATTTTCAAAAGAGCGAACGAATTGTGAATGTTTTTGTTAATTGTGAGAATGCGAAGTGCGGAATAATTCAGTATCAAAGGGGTAAAATACTTTTCGACCATAACATCATATTATTGTATTTTTTATTTGAAGTATTTTATTACATGCGTGAATCTTTTTAATTATTTAATATCCAGTAGTGCTATCGTAACTGTAAAAGTGTTGAACAGCTACGACTTATTTCCCTAATGTTTCACGTGAAACATATAGACTGTTATCTCTTCATAAAATTCTACTGTTTTTGAATGTTTCACGTGAAACATAGTTACTATTCACTCTTTTTGCTTCCACCTGAATAAAATTTTGTTGTCAACTCAATTCTCTTTAATAGCAGACTTTTGTATCGTATATCTCTGAATTTTGACATATTGTAACTATTCAGTAGCCACTGTCCCGCGAGGTGTTTTGACATGAATATGTCAAAATCCCGAGACATACAAGCCAAAATGCCATCACCGAAGGTGATTTACGCGAGCAACGAGTCAAAGTCCGTGCTTGCACGGAACCTTGAGGAGTGCCGCGATAACGATAAAAACTCGCAAAGCGTGATTTTATCGTTCAAATGCATTTTGGCTCGTAACTGTGAAGGTACTGAACAGTTACGACATATTTATATTAAAATGTCTCTCCCAACATTACCTGTAAACAGTTATAAATCATCTGCTTTTCCACTAAGAGATTTAAAAAATGTTTGTATCTTTTCTCCGTATGAATTATAATAGATATAACAATTGCCATTCAAACAAGGAGGTAATCTATCATGAAGAAAAATGTTCAGCGCTTACTAACAATCAGCATTCTGACTTCTATGACCGGTGCTGGTATTTTTGCTATAAATAAACTGATCAACGCTTCCGCTGTAATCCGCAATGCGTTGCATAATAAATCTCAGTATTTCTACGACTGGAAATTTGGACGTATTCATTACACGATTGAAGGTTCCGGTTCTCCACTGTTACTTTTACATGATCTTTCCCCTGCAAGCAGCTCTGTCGAATGGAAATTTCTCAAAAAGCAGCTCGCAAAAGATCACACAGTATACTGCATGGATCTGTTGGGCTGTGGATGTTCTGATCGTCCAAAAATCACTTATACAAACTTTCTTTATGTTCAGTTGATCACCGATTTTATCAAAGCTGTCATCAAACAGCCAACGGATGTACTGACCAGTGGATTATCCGGTTCTTTTGCTGTCATGGCATGCAAAAATGATTCATCCATTATCCGCCGAATCATGATGATCAACCCGGAAGATCTCGCAGTGTTGAATCAGATTCCTGACAGACAATCCAAAGCATCTAAATTTCTGCTTGAACTTCCTCTGATCGGTACTTTGGTTTATAACATTCTGAATTCCCGTCCAAATATTGATCTGGCATTTACCGAAAAGTATCTTCATAACCCATTTCATGTGGATACAGAACTGGAAGATCTCTATTATGAGTCCTCGCACCTGGAAAATGGTGCCGGAAAGTACTTGCTCGCGAGCATTACCGGGAAGTATATTTACTGTAATATCAGTCACGCATTGAAGACCATTGACAACAGTATCTATATTCTGGAGGGTGATTCTGAACCCCGTGCCAGAGAAAGTGTTGCTTTATATACTTCTATTAATCCCGCAATCGAATCCGAGATGATAAAAAGCACCAAACACCTGCCTCAGATAGAAGCACCCGAACAGGTACTGGAAGCTGTTAACATCTTTTTTGCCTCATAAATTCTATTGTCCAATGCTAAAATATCCAGTATATTGTTTCGTAAATAACTGTATCCTACGCGAATGATACAGTTATTTCGAATAACGATATACTATTTTTAAAGAAAAAGCAAGAATATTCGAAAAGGTATTCTTGCTTTTCTGTCGTTTTCACTGCTTTCATTTTATATTTTCCTGAAAGTTTACATAATATTTTTGTTTTTACCACATTCCCTGCCAATTTTTAATTTTTTCTGTCGATATTTTTTCAATCTTCTAACGTTCCAAAATCCCTTTAAAATCAACGGTTTTCCCATCTTTTTCACCCGTTATTTTGTTGACATGCTTACACTGTTATTATATTATAATAGGTACAGCACTTTTTTGTTGGTTTATGTGGAATTTCGTCGCATCATGGCATAGATACATATGTTTTTACATTCAGCTGATATCTATTTTACTGATTACTTATATCATTTACACACACGATTTTCCATGCAAAACAGTGCCCGACAGACGGTATCAAGAATGTATATGCCTTTCTTAAACGATCTGAAAATCTTACCCGCTAACCCAGCGCAGAATTTTTTTCTGCACACAATTTCATTATGCTTACATCTGCAAATACAAAAGGAGTTTTATGGTTTTTTCGAGCTTATTTTTTGTTTTTTTCTTTCTGGCGTTAAATCTGATCGCCTATCATTTTGCTGATGGTATTAAGCGGAAAAATATGGTTCTCCTCGGTTTTTCTCTGGTGTTTTACTCCTGGGGAGGACCGAAATATCTTCTGCTTCTGCTCAGCATGGTCTTTGCCTCCTGGCTGTTCGCCTTATTGATTGATCAGTACCGGGAAGAAGGACTGAGTAAAATATTTTTGATCTGTGACTGTGTATTTATGTTAGGTCTGCTTTGTATTTTCAAATATCTGACCTTCTTTTCATCCATCACAAACACGATCTTCCATTTTCCAAAAGAAATTCCGCAGATTGCTCTGCCAATCGGTATTTCTTTCTACACTTTCCAGCTGCTCTCTTACGTCATCGACGTATATCGCGAGGAAGTGGCACCACAGCGCAAATTCGTAAATCTGCTGCTGTATGCTTCCCTGTTCCATCAGTGTATCGCCGGACCAATCGTTCGTTACCAGCTGGTTGCTGATGAGATTGAGAACCGTAAAGTGAAAACAGATGAATTATACAGGGGTATCAAACGTTTTACCATTGGGCTTGCCAAAAAAGCTATTCTGGCAAACGGCTGTGCATCTGTAGCAGATACCCTGGTTCCAACACTCGCCAAGGACATCGTCGAGATTCCTGCAGCCGGTCTGTGGATTGGTATGTTGTTCTATGCATTGCAGATTTATCTTGATTTTTCTGCCTATTCCGATATGGCAATCGGTATGGGGCTTATGGTCGGTTTTCACTACGACGAGAACTTTAATTACCCGTACATCTCCGGTTCCATTAAAGAGTTCTGGAACAGATGGCATATTTCCCTCGGAACCTTTTTCCGTGATTATGTCTATATTCCGCTCGGTGGTAATCGAAAAGGTGCCCGCAGACGTACCATCAACCTGTTAATTGTCTGGGGACTTACCGGATTCTGGCACGGAGCCAGCTGGAACTTTATTTTCTGGGGACTGTATTTCTTCCTGTTCATCTACATGGAGAACACCTTCCTTCTGGAAAAGTTTTCCCACCTTCCGCGCTTTGTGAGCCATCTGTATGCCATGGTCGTGGTTTACTTCGGATGGGTGCTGTTCCGCTGTGAATCTCTGGGTAATCTTGGAGCTATCTTGAAAGGAATGTTTGGTCTGAACCACAACGGTTTTATCGATCTTTCGACCTCTGTTCTTTTCCAGAATAATCTGTATCTGCTGATTTTCTGTATCATCGCTTCCACACCGTTGCTGAAAAATATAGGCACTTACTTCAAACGACTTGACCTTGTGCATTACCGGATTCCTTATCTGACCTACGCATATGAGATTGTAATACCTCCTGTATTGCTGATTCTTTCACTCCTTGCGCTGGTCGGAAACAGTTACAATCCATTTTTATACTTCCAGTTTTAAAGGATCTGTCTGAACATGAATACAAATAAAAAAGAAAAATTTATTAATAAAAACAATGCCGTCCACAAGCGATTCTGGCAGATTGGAATCCGAACCTTCTTCGTGTTCCTTTTTGTGATCGCTTTTATCGGACTTCTGCTTCCTCTTAGACCGAAAGAATCGGAACTGGAGAAGCGTGAACTTTCCAAATTCCCGAAACCAACTGTTTCTACCGTGTTAAACGGCGGATTTTTCTCTGACATCAGCACCTGGTATGCAGATACCTTTCCGTTCCGTGAGAAACTGATGCGTGCCAATGCCAGCATGAAAAAATTCTATGGTATCACCACACAGGAAATCTACGGAGACGCTGCACAGGGGGATGAGATCCCGGATGCGGATGCAGAGATGGAAACCACCCCCACTCCAACACCTGAAGAAGATATTCAGGAAGAGGATGGAACCATCCATGCGGAACCGGAAAGACTGGGTAAAATCTACATCGCCGATAACCGCGGTTTTGAACTTTACGGCTTCAGCCGGGCGGGCGCAGACGCTTACATCAACATGATGAACTCCGCTGCCACCCAGTTAAAAGATATCGCAACCATTTATGATATTCTGGTCCCTACCAGTATCGCAGTCAATATCGATAAAGAAAATCAGCAGAAAGTCGGCTCCAACAGCCAGGAAGACACATTCGCTTATGTAAACGGACATCTGGATGCTTCCATCAACCAGGTAGCTGTTCTGGATGCCTTAAAGAACCATAACAGTGAATATCTTTACTTTAAGACGGACCATCACTGGACCGCTGACGGTGCCTACTATGCTTACAAAGAGCTGATGAAAGCCAAAGGCATGACGCCTTCTCCTCTGACCGATTACACGAAGAGCGAATATCCGGGATTCGTCGGTTCCTTCTATCAGTACAGTAATCAGTCTGAAACACTGAAAAATAATCCGGATACGGTTGTTGCCTACACACCGACCTGCAACGATCTGACTTACACCAATACAGATGGACAACAGGTATCGGGATATGTAGTCTCAGATGTAACGAAGTACTCCGAAGCCAACAAATATCTGTGCTTCATCTGCGGTGATCAGCCGTACGAACGCATCGATAACCCGAACATCACCGACGGATCATCCTGCGTAGTTATCAAGGAATCTTACGGTAACGCTTTCGTACCATTCCTGGTCAACAGTTACCAGACCGTACACGTTGTCGACTACCGTTACTTCAGTGGCAACCTGGTCGATCTTGTAAAAGATAACAATATTCAAGATGTTATTTATGTCAATAACGCAAATGCACTGATTGAAAGCGCAGTAAAGAACATGAGTCGTATTATCAGTTAAATCAGTTCAATCAAAATCGGTCCACCGGACCAATTATTGATATGCAACGCAATAA
>ERZ826242.3661-NODE-3661-length-10699-cov-2.846298_pt1 | contig 10699 bp, 5 predicted proteins | sample MGYA00519871_ERZ826242 | MGnify/ENA primary metagenome ERZ826242 (study PRJEB31778, sample SAMEA3449226) | human gut metagenome | biome: human gut; feature: human-associated habitat; material: faeces | place: United Kingdom | collected 2010/2012 ...
CTGGACACCCTGATTAAGAGTCAGGTGCTCTACCAACTGAGCTAGCGGTGCATTTATGCCGATTTCTCAACCGAACAATGGATAATATATCATATGGAAAAAAGAATGTCAATACTTTTTCTGAAAAAGTTACAATCGGAGGATCCGTATGAAGTTGTATAAAATAAATATTCAAGTTCATGGGGGAATATGGTAAAATAAATATTATTGTGAGAAAGATCAATCCGGTATACAGTATCGTAAGTAATGATATTGTATACCGCCTCAGACTGCAGGTAAGGAGATGCATAGGAATGTCTAAGATGATGTATGCAGTATTATCCTGTATGGGAGTACTGGTATTGATTATATGTGATATACAATGCATAAAACGCAGAACGGAATTAGGCAGGCGTGTTGCAGAATTATTATCAATAGGTGCGTTATCAGTAGCAGGATATACGATCATATTTTTATCTTCTGATTATAAATGGATGTCAGCCGGCAACTGCATCTTCTTTGCCGGAATGGACTGGTTATGCTATGCCATGTTCCTGTATACGATTGAGTATACGAAATATAAGGGTAAGGCATTGTTTGACCTGAAACCCTGGATGAAGCTTGTAACGGTTATCATACTTACGATTGATTCGGTTTCCATGCTATGCAATATAGTCTTGGAACATGCTATGAAGTTTCAGGTGATATACTACAGAAAAGAACGTTATTTAAGGTTCATTCCCCAGCCACTGTTTTATCTCCATCTTATTTTGTGCTATATTCCATTTGCGGTTTCTTTTTGTATCTTTCTGTATAAGGTATATACCGCACCACACATTTATAAAAGAAAATTCGGTTTTGTCATCCTGACATTAGCAGGTGTCATGGCTGCGAACGCAATGTTCCTGATCATGAAGCCACCGGTAGATATTTCCATCTATACGTATGCTGCTGCAGCGGTTTTACTGGATTACTTTACGTTTTATTATGTTCCCAGACAGCTTGAACATATTATGCAGAGACTGGGACAGAATAAGCAGAAGGATCTTCTGATCATGTTTGACGAAGAGGATAACTGCATTTATATGAACAGAAGTATGTTTCTTTTTCTGAAAGGATGTAAGGTTGACAGGGAAGCTTTTGAGAATGCATGGGATTATGAGAATCCGGGCAGGAGAACTGCCATACAGATAGATAATAATATCAGGAAGATATACGCCAAGGAATATGAGAAGCTTTTGGATGATAAAGGCAGATATATGGGATGTTTCTATATTATGCACGATATTACAAAAGAAAGGGAGCAGCGTGAAAAATACAGATATATGGCAACCCATGATTCTCTGACAGGGCTATATAACAGATTGTGCTTCTTTGAAGAAGCAGAACTGTTCATGAAAAATAACCCACAGGAGCAGTATTATATTATCTGTTCGGATATTCGTCAGTTTAAGGTGATTAATGATATATTTGGTCCGGAAGCCGGGGACAGGATCCTGCGTACGATTGCAGACAGTATCAGGGATGCGGATGATCATAACCGTGTATATGGCAGAATTTCGGGAGACAGTTTTGCAATCTGTATGCCTGCATGCAATTTTAGTGAGGATAGTTATTTTATGCGTAGCGGGAGTACGCTTCGGATTAAAGGGATCAATTATCCTATTGTAAATCATATGGGGATTTATGAGGTGGATGATCTGAGTCTGCCGGTGTCATCTATGTGTGACAGGGCAATGCTGGCTATCAGTTCCATGAAAAATAATGTCCAACAGCAGATCATATATTATGATGAACATATGCGTAAGGAAATCCTGCAGGAACAGGAGATATTAAAGGATCTGACTCCTGCATTTGAAGAGAAGCAGTTTACCATATATATTCAGCCACAGTTCAACCACAGAACAGGCGAAATCGCAGGTGGTGAGACGCTGGTACGCTGGAAGCATCCAAAGAAAGGTTTATTGAAGCCACAGGTATTTACTTCTATGATGGAAGATAAGGGGCTGATCAGTAAGCTGGATCGGTATGTATGGAGAATGGCATGTGAATTCCTCAAAAAACTTGAGAATCAGGGGAAAAAGATATCACTTTCTGTTAATATTTCACCCAAGGATTTCTATTATCTGGATCTGTACAGAGAATTTATGGGGCTGGTGAAAGAGTATGATATCAGTCCGGCAGGCTTGAAATTAGAAATCACAGAAAGTGCTGTGATCATGGACGTTCCCAAGCAGGCTGCCCTGATAGAGAAGCTGCAGGCAGAAGGTTTTGTTGTGGAAATGGATGATTTTGGAAGTGGTTATTCTTCATTAAATACGTTAAAAGACATTCCTGTAGATATTCTGAAGCTGGATATGAAGTTTATGGAAAAATCCAAAAACACAAAGAGAAGTGCAGATATAGTACAGATGGTAGTTGCCATGGCAGATAAGCTGGGAATGCCTGTTATTGCCGAAGGGGTTGAAACGAAGGAACAGGCAGATTTTCTCGGACGGATAGGGTGTGATATCATTCAGGGATATTATTATGCAAAGCCTATGTCCATGGAAGAATTTGAACAACTTTTAAATAAATATCCATATAGGGATATAGTACAGAAAGGAATAGGCAATGATATTTGAGAGCCATGCCCATTATGATGATGAAGCATTTGATGAGGATAGAGAACAGTTATTATCTTCCATGCAGGAGCATGGAATAGAATATATAGTCAATGTGGGGGCGAGTCTTAAAAGTACTGAAACGACAGTGGCTTTGACCAGGCAATATCCTTTTATCTATGGAGCAGCGGGGGTTCATCCCAGTGAAACAACAGAATTAAATGAGGAGAATTTCAAATGGCTGACAGCACAATGTGCAGAGCCTAAGGTAGTTGCAGTGGGTGAGATCGGACTGGATTATTACTGGGAGGAACCAGATCATGAGATACAGAAGAAATGGTTCATCCGACAGCTGGAATTGGCAAGAAGCTGTCATAAACCTGTTATTATTCATTCCAGAGATGCAGCCAAAGACACCTATGACATTATGACTGCGCAGAAAGCACAGGAGATTGGTGGTGTAATCCATTGCTATTCTTATAGTGCAGAGATGGCACTTGATTATGTAAAAATGGGCTTTTATATAGGAATTGGTGGTGTTGTTACTTTTAAAAATGGCAAAAAAATGAAAGAAGTAGCACAAGCTGTTCCCATTGACAGGATTCTGTTGGAGACGGACAGTCCTTATCTGGCGCCGGAACCCAATCGTGGGAAAAGGAATTCTTCACTTAATATTCCCTATATTGCAGCACAGATTGCGCAGATCAAGGAAATGGAGTATGAGGAGGTAGTAAATATTACCAATCAGAATGCCAGACGATTATTCCATATAAATGAACAGTAAGAAAGGACAGAATATATGGCTACACTTGGAAATCCAACCAATACCATAGAGGTACTTCAAAAATATAATTTTAATTTTCAAAAAAAATTCGGACAGAACTTCCTGATTGACTCCAATATACTGGAACATATTGTGGATGCAGCTGATGTCACAGAGGATGATTGTGTCCTGGAGATTGGACCAGGTATCGGAACCATGACGCAGTATCTGTGTGAAAGAGCAAGAGAAGTAGTTGCAGTAGAGATTGATAAGAATCTGATACCGATTCTTGCAGACACGCTTTCTTCCTATCAGAATGTTACTGTGATCAATGAGGATATTTTGAAGGTAGATATCAACAAAATTGCACAGGAAAAGAATCAGGGAAGACCAATCAAGGTTGTTGCGAACTTACCTTATTATATTACAACACCGATTATTATGGGGCTCTTTGAGAGCCATGTACCATTAGACAGTATTACGATTATGGTACAGAAGGAAGTAGCTGACCGTATGCAGGTAGGACCGGGAACGAAAGATTATGGTGCTCTGTCCCTTGCTGTTCAATATTATGCAAAGCCGGAGATTATGCTGACAGTACCTGCTTCATGTTTCATGCCAAGACCTAATGTAGACAGTGCAGTAATTCGACTTACCAGATACCAGGAACCACCTGTGTGTGCACAGAATGAGAAGTTCATGTTTGATATTATCAGGGCATCTTTCAATCAGAGACGTAAGACTCTGGTAAATGGATTGTCTAATGCACCGGGATTAAGGGTGTCAAAGGAACAGGTTGTTGAAGCTTTGGAAGAGATGGAATTGTCTGCTACAATACGTGGCGAAGCGCTTACGCTGGAACAATTTGCCGATCTTTCAGATATTCTTGGAAAAACGCGATAATTATCGTAAACTCTATATGTAGTAGCGTTGACATAAGAAAATCGTTATGCTAAACTTTATATATTGAAGTTGTCTGTCAACAAGATATATTTTTCAAATTGTCAGATAATAATAGGCTGAAATTGAGATAATATCAGCGTCTTTTTATGGGTAGAGCGAAAGTGCCAAAAGGGGAAATGGCTTATAGAGGTGATTTTACTTGGATAAATATGAATATAAACTTCGTTCGGATGAAATAGTAAAGCTGATTGAAGAAGAAAAATATGTGGAAGCCGCTAATATAGCGGATATGATAGACTGGCGAAGAGTAAAGAGCATTACGATGTTGTTGAAGGTATCAGCTCTTTACAGAGTCAACAGACGAAATGAGGACAGTAAGGCAGTATTACAGATTGCATACGAACGTTATCCTGCGAACCGGGCGGTTTTGTACTCTTTGTGTGAAGTGTCGGTTGAGCTGGATGATGTAGTTGCAGCGATAGAATATTATAAGGAATTTGTGAAACTGGCACCACGGGATAATGGTGTCTTTACGTTGCGTTATCGTATTCTGGAAGCACAGGAAGCAAGTCTGGAAGAAAGAATAGAGCTTCTGGAAGAATTGAAGAAGAGAGATTATCAGGAAGAGTGGGCATATGAGCTGGCATATCTTTATCACAGGGTCGGACTGGCTACAAAATGTGTAGAAGAATGTGATGATCTGATTCTGTGGTTCGGGGATGGCCCATATGTAATGAAGGCAATGGAGCTTAAAATGCTTCATGCACCTTTAACGCCGATTCAACAGAAGAAATATGATATGGCAAAGGCCAGACAGTCACAGGAAGACTACGCAGCAGGAGATACTTATTCTGAAGAGAATTACAGTGAAGAAGAATCATATGTGGAAGATGGTTATGGAGTAGAGGATGCCTACCCCGAAGAGAACTATAATGAGGAACCATATCCAGAAGATGATTATCGTACAGAGGAGATCTACACAGAGGATACGTATCTGGCAGATAATGCAGAAGTAGATAATATAGACAATTATGCAGTAGAAGAGAATCAGTCTGTAAGCAGTGCTTATCGTGATACGGGTTCTATTGATATGAGTCAATATAATACAATTAATCTGCAGAAGGTTGTTGCAGAGAGTATGAAAGAACTTTTTGCAGATGATGAAGATATTTTCGCAGAAGAAAGAGCGGATATTGTGCAGCCTGAGGACATTCATCAGGAGAATGCGACAGAGGTAAGTAATCCATCTGCGGAAGATAATACAGAAGATAATACGTTGATACAGGAAGACCATGAGGAGCTGTCGCAATCAGAGCCGGAAACAACTGAGAAAGAGCAGCCGGTTCCTGTACATACAAGTCGTGTTGCACAAATGGTGACAGGCGTGTCAGAAATAGCACCGGAACCTCATACAGGAGCTATCAGCAAAGTATTTGTACCCGGTGAGGATGCCCGAGTGATCAGACAGGATACAGATATGGACATGCTTCGGGATATTACAGAGGAATCTGTACAGGAAGAACATGACCGTCTGGAAGAAAACGGCGAGAATGTATTTGACGAGCGGCCTACTTTACAGGAAGAGATTGCTTCTATTCCTGTTCCTGAAGAAGAAGTTGCAGATGCAGTCCAGGAAGAAGAGCAGGATACGCAGGAAGAAGTATTCCATCCTATGACTGGACAGATGAATCTGGATGAAGTGCTGGGTGAATGGGAGAGAATGAAGCAGGAGAATGCTGCCAAGCACAAGGAAGAAGTACGTAAGCTGGTATTACAGCAGACTGGTAAGATATTCGAGAACTTCGATAATTCTGTTAAGAATGGAATATTTGGAGAATTAGAGAAGGAAGATGAGGGCGAAGTAGAAGAACTGACTGAGATTGAAGATACGCCAGATATGGAAGAGACAGAGCTTCAGGAAAAAATCACAGAGTCCCAGGCGTGGATGGATGAAGAAAACGAGACAGAATCTGTAGAATTATCCGATGCAGAAGAATCCATGGAAGAGTCTGTAAAAGAGTCGTATGAAGAACAGTCATTTGTACAGGAAGAAGATGCCGGGCAGAAATATTCTGAGGAAGAATATGAGCAGGAATATGCAGAATCTGAGGAAGAGATAGAGGAAGCAGCACCTGAACAGGAAGAATATCCAGAAGAGGAATATGTGGATGATAACGCAGAAGAAGATTCTGGAGAGATTCTTGAAACGCAGGAAATCAATTTGGATACTGCAGAGATCGGAGACCTGCCAGATAAGATCATTGAGACTACAGATAAAGAAACCAAGGGTGTAAGAAAAGAAGAAATCCGTGATTTCACCACGGAAGAGCAGGAACTCTTTGAGAATTTTGCTGTAACAAAGAAGATTCGTAAGCAGATTATCTATGCTCTGGATAAGATGAGTCTGGCTGCCTATACAGGTAATGTCATCATTACCGGAGAAGCAGGACTTGGTACAGTTCGTCTGGCTAAGAATCTGATTCGCGAATATCAGGCACTGGATGCTAATTTCTCTGGTAAAGTAGCAAAGATCACAGGTGAAAAATTAAATCTCAGGAATCTGAGTGAAGTATTTGTTAAGCTGGGAAATGGTGCACTTATTATAGAAAAAGCCAATGGAATCACACAGGATAAGCTCTATGAAATGGCAAATCTGTTAAATCAGGATAATCTGGGACTGGTTGTCATTATGGAGGATACCCGTAAGGAAATTACCCATTTGTTAGAGAAGCAGGCATTTATTTCTGATTATTTCAATATCAGAATAGATTTGATGGAGATGGATAATAATGCGCTTGTGGACTATGCAAAGAATTATGCACTGGCGCTGGAATATTCCATTGATGAACTGGGAACGCTGGCGTTATATACCAGAATTGCCAACAGTCAGAGCGGTAATCATGTAGTAACGAAGGACGAAGTCAGAGACATCATAGATGAAGCAATCTGGAAATCCAAGAAATTCAATCTCAAGAACTTCGTAGATGTGTTACTGGCGAAGCGTTATGATAAAGAAGATATGATCGTATTAAGGGAAAGAGATTTTATGTAAATAAAAGAAGATGGGATGAATTCCTAATTCAAATGGAATGGGGTATGTGCATGAGCAAAGTAGAAAAGCAGACAGAGGAAGTGTTTATTTCCGAGGCAGATCAGTATGTATTTGGACAGGGAACGCATTATGAGATCTATAAGAAACTTGGAGCACATCTGTGCACGCACGATGGGAAAAAAGGTGCCTTTTTCGCTGTATGGGCGCCGAATGCACAGGATATTTATGTGATTGGTGAATTCAATGGCTGGAATGAAACTGCCGACAAAATGGAGAGAATCGGTGAAGGTGGTATCTATACTACATTTATCGAAGGCGTACAGGAAGGACAGATGTACAAATATCTGATAGAGCTTGCAGATGGAAGAAAGCTCTACAAAGCAGATCCTTATGCAAATTATGCAGAGTTGAGACCTGGAACAGCTTCCTGTGTATATGATCTGAACCATTTTGAATGGAATGATGGGAAGTGGCTGACAGCCAGAGCCAAAAAGGATATGAACAGGGAACCCCTTTCTATCTATGAGTGCCACATCGGTTCATGGATGAAGCATCCGGATGGAACAGAGGATGGGTTCTATACATATCGTCAGTTCGCAGACAGAATGGTGGAATATCTGAAAGAAATGCCATATACGCATGTAGAATTAATGGGTATTGCAGAGTACCCGTTTGATGGTTCGTGGGGATATCAGGTAACAGGATATTATGCACCTACTTCCCGTTATGGAACACCTGACGACTTCCGTTATCTGATTGACCTTTTCCATAAGCATAATATTGGTGTTATTCTTGACTGGGTTCCGGCGCATTTCCCAAGAGATGCACATGGTCTGTGCGAATTTGATGGTACATGTCTGTATGAACACCCTGATAAAAGAATGGGTGAACATCCAGACTGGGGAACTAAGATATTTAACTATGGCAAGAATGAGGTACGTAATTTCCTGATTGCCAATGCCTTATACTGGATTCGTGAATTCCATGTAGATGGTCTTAGAGTAGATGCTGTTGCAAGTATGCTTTACCTGGATTATGGTAAAAAAGACGGAGAATGGCTGCCCAACAAATACGGTGGAAATGAGAACTTGGATGCAATAGAATTTTTCAAACATCTCAACTCCGTGATTCATGGTTCCTATCCGGGAGTTATGACGATTGCAGAGGAATCTACGGCATGGCCAAAGGTAACAGGTGAACCTAAAGATGGTGGACTTGGATTTTCATTCAAATGGAATATGGGATGGATGCATGATTTCTGCGAATATATGAAGCTGGACCCATATTTTAGAAAAGACAACCATTACAAGATGACTTTTGCCATGACATATAATGACAGCGAGAATTATATTTTGCCGCTGTCGCATGATGAAGTAGTGCATTTAAAGTGCTCCATGGTCAATAAGATGCCGGGATACGAGGTAGATAAATATGCCAACCTGAGAGTAGGCTATACCTATATGTTAGGACATGAAGGTAAGAAGCTGCTGTTCATGGGACAGGATTTCGCACAGGAGCGTGAGTGGAGCGAGGCAAGAGAGCTTGACTGGTACATGCTTCAGAATCCATTGAACCGTGGTATGCATGATTTTGTGGGTGAGCTGCTTAAAACCTATCGTAAGTATCCGTGTTTATATGAAATTGATAATGACTGGCTTGGATTTGAATGGATGAATGCAGATGATAAAGACAGAAGCATATACAGCTTTGTAAGAAGAACCAGAGATGGCAGGCAGCATATGTTGTTTGTACTTAATATGACTCCTGTAGAATATCCTAATTACAAGGTTGGTGTACCTATGAATACGAAATATAAGCTTCTGATCAATTCAGATGAAGAGAGATATGGAGGAGCAGGCCACAGAGTTCCAAAGGAAATCAAGGCACGCAAGGGAAAATGTGATAACAGGAACCAATATGTTGTGATTCCTCTTCCACCACTGACAGGAGTTGTATATCTATTTTAAACACAGATCCGATGTATTGAATTGCCAATACATCGGATTATTAAATAAAAGGAGACAGGAAATGGAAAAAGAGACAAAATGTATACAGGCAGGTTATGTACCAAAAAACGGTGAACCCAGAATGATACCCATTATTCAGAGTACTACATTCAAGTATGACACCAGTGAAGATATGGGTAAACTGTTTGATCTGGAGGCGGAGGGATATTTTTATTCCAGATTACAGAATCCTACAAATGATTACGTGGCAGCCAAAATCTGTGCACTGGAAGGTGGATCAGCTGCAATGCTTACCTCTTCGGGACAGGCAGCTACTTTCTTTGCAATCTTCAACATCTGCGGTGCAGGAGATCATGTGGTAGCTTCTTCTACCATTTATGGAGGCAGCTATAATCTGCTGGCAGTTACAATGAAGCGTATGGGAATTGAGACTACATTTATTGATCCGGATTGTTCAGATGAAGAACTGGAAGCAGCATTCCAGCCCAATACCAAAGCGGTATTCGGTGAGACAATAGCCAATCCTGCACTGGTAGTGTTCGATATTGAGAGATTTGCCAAGGCAGCACATGCTCATGGAGTACCACTTATTGTAGATAATACATTTGCAACACCTATTAATTGCCGGCCTTTTGAGTGGGGAGCAGATATTGTGACTCATTCAACAACGAAATATATGGATGGGCATGATGCGTCTCTGGGTGGATGTATTGTAGATTCCGGTAAGTTTGACTGGTTTGCCCATGCAGATAAGTTCCCGGGACTGACAACTCCTGATGAATCCTATCATGGTGTAACCTATGCAGAGAAATTTGGTCTGGGCGGAGCTTTTATCACCAAAGCGACAGCACAGCTTATGAGAGATCTGGGTGCAATACAGTCTCCTATGAATGCGTATTTCCTGAATCTGGGACTGGAGTCCTTGCATGTGCGTATGCCAAGACACTGTGAAAATGCACAGAAAGTAGCAGAATTCCTGCAGGCAGATGAGAATGTATCCTGGGTAAATTATCCGGGACTTCCAGGCAATAAATACTATGAAAGGGCAAAGAAGTACATGCCGGATGGCACCTGTGGCGTTGTATCTTTTGGTGTAAAAGGTGGAAGAAGCGCAGCAGAGAAGTTTATGGCACATTTAAAAGTAGCCATGATTGCAACTCATGTGGCAGACGCACATACCTGTGTTCTGCACCCTGCATCAGCAACGCATAGGCAGATGAATGATGAAGAGCTGGTAGCAGCGGGTGTAAGCCCTGATCTTGTAAGATTATCTGTTGGTATTGAGAATGTAAATGACATTATTGCAGATTTAAAACAGGCGCTGGAAGCAGCTAAAACAGAATAGAAAATTTATAACAGGGGCAGAAAAAGGGTTACTTTTTCTGCTCCTGTTAAGTTTTTGCCCATATTTGCCGAGATATAAGGTAAGACG
>ERZ826242.3662-NODE-3662-length-10699-cov-2.446167_pt1 | contig 10699 bp, 8 predicted proteins | sample MGYA00519871_ERZ826242 | MGnify/ENA primary metagenome ERZ826242 (study PRJEB31778, sample SAMEA3449226) | human gut metagenome | biome: human gut; feature: human-associated habitat; material: faeces | place: United Kingdom | collected 2010/2012 ...
TAAAGGCCACCAGAGGCACTGAGTCCATATAAGCGGTGGCGATGCCGGTGACCAGGTTGGTGGCACCCGGGCCGCTGGTGGCCAGCACCACGCCGGTGCGGCCGGTGGCGCGGGCGTAGCCGTCCGCTGCATGGGCTGCGCCCTGCTCGTGGGCGGTCAGCACATGGGTGATGCGGTCGGCGTTTTTGTACAGCTCGTCGTAGAGGTTCAGCACTGCGCCGCCGGGGTAGCCGAAGAGAGTGTCCACTCCCTGCTCACAGAGCACCTCCACAAAGATTTGAGAACCGTTCAACTGCATGGTGAGTTTCTCCTGTTTCCGTTTCCATTTTCCACTTTATACACTTTTTTCCCAACACTCTCAGGGAGCAGCGCCTGATAAACAAAAGGTCTCTGTCCCCTTATCCAAGAGACAAAGACCTGGAATCAATCCAAAACTCTCTGCGGTACCACTCTCGTTGACGCTTTCCGCGCCCTCTCACGGGCTTCCAACAAAGCCCTGCGCTCTAACGGCCGCCACCGGCTCTGCTTAGCAGACGTCCCATATATCGTCCTTCAGCAGGCTGCTCCGGGAGGATTCCGCGCCGGGCCGCCTGCTGCCTTGCATCGTCCGGCAGCTCTCTGAAAAGCGGGTATCCTGCGTTACTTTTTCCCATCTGTGCATTTGTTGGGTCAATTATACTATAAATCGGGCCGTTGTCAATCGACGATTTGTAACGTGAATCATGGCAAACATGAAGATAATTAAACACCATCTTGCGCAGGGCCTTACATCGCTGTATAATTCTGAGTAACCGACTTTACTTAAAGCATAGCCTCTCCCTTTGGGAGAAGTGTCATCGCTTGCGATGACGGAGAGGGCAAGGCCGCTGGCAAAGCCACACAAGCTCAGCGAGCGTATCACTCTGACAAAGAGCCTGCCTATCGCTGTGCGGTGGGCTTTATCGCACAGTGCTTGCCCTCTCAGGCGCTCCCGCGCCAGCTCTCCCAAAGGGAGAGCCAATTATATAATAGAAAGGAATATTATGAAACTTACAGAATGGAACGCACGGCTCCACGGGCTGGTCATCTTCCGCGCCCTGCTGGACGATGACGTCATTGCAAAATTTGTTGACCTCACCGACCGGATGGCCGCTTCCCCCCAGAACACGGGAGCCGTGTGCGACGCTGCCGCTTCCTTCGAAGCAGCCCTCTTCGAGCACACCACCAACTTTGGCGAATACCTTTCCGCTGCCGTTCTCGAAGCCGAGACGGTCTGTGTCCGGCAGGCGGCTGTCAGCGAAGTGCCGCCCGTCTTGCAGACTGCACTGGACAATGAGCTGGACTTCCTGCGGCAGCTGTGCAGCCTGACGCTGGACGAGCTTCTGGACGCCGCCGGTGCCGCCGACAAGCTGCCTTTCCTGCCCCGGTGGGAGACGAAGGCCATCGACCTCCACGCCGCCTACGCCCAGCGGATGAGCGAGGTGGGCAAAAAGGGCTACGGAATGTTCGCCAAGCACCACGTCTTCACGGTCGAGAACGGCAAGCTGGTGCCGGTGCGCTACCCCGACCCCCAGCGCCTCGACGAGCTGCCGGGCTACGAGCAGGAGCGGGAGAAGGTCATCGCCAACACCCGCGCCCTGCTGGCCGGGATGCCCGCCAACAATGTTCTGCTCTACGGCGACGCCGGTACGGGCAAGTCCAGCACCGTCAAGGCCATCGCCAACGAGTTCGCCGCCGACGGCCTGCGCCTCGTGGAAGTCAAGAAGAACCAGCTCTATCAGATCCCCGATTTGATGGACAAGCTGGCGGCGAACCCACTGAAGTTCATCCTCTTCATCGACGATTTGAGCTTCACGGCCAACGACGACAACTTTGCGGCCCTGAAAGCCATCCTCGAGGGCAGCGTGGGCGGCAGAGCCCGGAACATCGCCGTTTACGCTACCTCCAACCGCCGCCACCTCATCAAGGAGACTCTCTCCGACCGCACCGGCGATGACATCCACGAGGCCGACACCCGTCAGGAGCTGATGAGCCTTTCGGCCCGGTTCGGCCTCACCGTCACCTTCCAGCGGCCTGAGAAAGCCCGCTTCGAGGTCATCCTCACCGAGCTGGCCAAACAGCACGGCATCGAGATGCCCCACGACGAGCTGCTGACCAAGGCCGAAGCCTTCGCCATCCGTGCCGGAGGCCGCAGCCCCCGCGTCGCCAAGCAGTTCATCGAGCAGTGCGCCGCAGGAGTGCAGAAGTAAATAAAAAGAACGATTCAAATCTTCGAGAGTTCCCTCATAGAATCCCTATGGAGGCATTCTCTTCGGATGCCCCGGACCACAGCGCCGGGATCCTGCAAAAAATGCGAGATCTCATACCGCGCAAAAGCGCGGTCTTCGTCTGAAACGAAAATTTTCCCCTCCGCAAAGCTCACGGTGAAGCCCCGGAATTCAAATGCAAGGCCGTTGTCCGGTTCGTTGATGGTGTCGCCCCAGACGGCCCGCTTCAGGGCCGAACAAAGGCGGTATTCCTCTTCCGTGCGGAGCCAGAGTTCCGGCGTCTGGATACTGTGCTCCAGCAGGAACAGGTTGGTAAAATCCCTTACAAAGCCCGTTTCTTTTGCCTCAATGGGCCGATTCAGCTGCTTCCATTCCCGGATGTCGAAGCGGTAATAAAAGTTTCCTTCCGTCCCTCTCCGGGGGCTGACCTCTGTGATAGCGCTCCGGCGGACGGCGCTACATTTCATGACTTCGCCGTAGTACCGGACGCCCGCCTGTGCGCCGAACACATACTGTGACTGATAAAGGGCCACATAGCGGATAGGAAAATCACTGTCTTGCAGGCGCTCTGCCGGGATGTAATAAAAGCAGTGCTTCCGGCAAATATCCAGTTGCTGCGGGCTGCGCATAGTACCCACCAGTACATCCCGCACGGCCCAGTCCACTACTTTCAGCTTCGCTTCCAGTTTCTCCATCTCGCCCGCCCCCTGCTGTGCTTTATTTTATTGTACCGTCTTTTCTGCCGGGAGGCAAGATGCAGATAAACAAAAAAATCCGTTGTCAGATGACAACGGATTTTTGAGTGGAGAATTAGGGACTCGAACCCCAGACCCCCTGCGTGTGATGCATGACGACTTTTTGATTTTTAGAACGATGATTCGTTAAATAGGCTCGATTTGCTACAGATCTGCTACAAACGGCAGTTTTTACCCGGCACTAAATCTGCTGTTCTGGTTTTCTCGATTTTTGTTTTTTAGATTGTTTCTTTTGTTGGTGCAGTTCTTTTAAGTCTTCAATTGCCAGCTCTGGAGCCATGGTGTGGAACATCAGATAGTTTGTGTTCATGGTCTTCGCCGGAGCCTGCGCATAAATCTCCCTGCTGGGTTCGTTGGTCAGAATATGCCAATAACGGTAAAGGTAGCCTGTCCAATACATTACTTCTCTATCATACCGGGCATTGCCCTTTTGCGTCTGAGGGCACTCGTCTGCAAATTCCTCCAGAAGATATTCTTCTCCCGCCCACTGCATCCGGTTGTACTCTGAATCAAGATCACGGGCAACCTTAGAGCGCATGAACCGCTTCATGAAATCCTCGCTGTCATAGCCTGCTTGCAAAGAAAGCTCAAACAAGCGGCCCTGAATATCGCATAGTTTCAATTGAATCAGATCCATAACGATTCACCTTCTCTGCTTTGCACCATCAAGGATTTCATCAAAAAAGCGTCCTTCTCTACGATACTCTTTGCAGATTTGGTTTGCAAATGCAATGCCATTACTACGGTTCTGCTCGCTGGACTTCTTCAGTGCCTGCCGTTCCATCCAAAGCAATTGGACTTCACGCTCAATCTTGACCGCATCACAGGCTTTCTGCGTAATAGCAACATACTGACGTCCAAGTTTCAGAGCAGACAGACTTTTCACCAATGCCGTATCGGTAATCGTTCCTTCAAAAAAGCTATCCAGAACATAGAACATTCTATCATTTGCGATGCTGCCAATCACCATGTCGTAGCCTTTATCCAGCTCCTGATACTTCTGGAAGAACTTCGTTCCTCGTGCGGCTTCCATTCTACCACGATGATATGCTACCAGCATAGCCCATTCAATATCAGCCGGAACATCCAAAGTTTTTAAGCTATGAAGATCAACCGATAAAATATAAAAAACAGATTGCTCATAGTCACAGATCAGCGTAAGCGGCTGGAGCGGATCAGTTCCCATATAAAATCCAGTTCCGAAGTCACAGCGGTCACGGCTGGCTGGTTTGATTTTCCCCTGAATGCCTGATTTGGAGCCATGGTATAAAATCATTTTATCCGGATGCATAGCAGAGATTTCTGCAGCATCTCCGATAATAGCATCGTGTATAATTTCAGCCAACGTGATATGATTTTCTTCGCAAATCGCAAGCATTTTCTCCTGTGCAAGACGATTCGGCGTAGATTTTTCATTTTCCCAGCGGTTTACGGTCGCAAAGGACACTCCGATTTCATCCGCCAATTTCGACTGGCTCCATTGTAAAGCTGAACGAATCTCAAAGACTGTGTTCATCGGACGCCTCCCGCAAGTATAACATTTGTCATCAATTTTATTGTAGCAAACGTTATATCATACGTCAAGTATTATTTTCATCATGCACGTCACCCGCAGTCAATTATCGGAATTCACATCATTTTTTGAGCCGCAGATAATATTTTTCAAGGCTCTTATCGCAGACATTCACAATATGCAGCCAATCTTCCCGTGTGAGCTTGCGGAAGATGATCGGGTTCACCTCGATGGTCTCCACATCCTTGCAGCGCATCAGGAATCGCATATCCTCAAAGCGCTTGAAGGGGTTAGAGAGAATGTTCTTCTCCACATCCTTCCGGGTATAACCGCCCTTCTGGTAGATGCTGGTGGATTTCTCTGCAATCATCCCGTGCGCCTTGCGGTCCTCGTAGAAGTCGATGAAGTAGTCCACCACATCCGGCAGAGCGACTCTGCCGCTGGTGTCCATATACTCATAGATTGCTTTGAGCAGCACCGGCTTGTAGGAATAGCTCATGTCCATCGTTTCAATAAACTTCATGAACTTGTCCGCCATATTCTGCGGCGTAATGAGATCCCAGCCATACTGTTTCGCAATATTGCGGATGCTTTCCTCCCGGAAATAGTGGAACATCCGCTTATCGCCAAAGGGAATCGAAAGGTCCGGTTTGACTTTTCCGTCCTTGATGTAACGCTCCACTGTCTCGGACTGTACATCCACCATCCGAACGAACTCGATCTGCGAGATCATATCCTTGACGCTGTTCTGCCAGTTGAAAAGGTCGATGATCTCATAGTCCGACACACCGATCGGCACATCCAGCCACGCCTCTGGCTTTTCGCCCTGGAACAGCATATCCTGATCCAGCTTGCGCTTGTTCTCCGGTGCCAACACATAGGCCATGGGCTGATATTTTGCAATTTCGGCTGCATGGTCTACGCTGGCACAAAAGATCACGGTCTTTTTGCCGTTGACGTACTTTAAATATGTATCAACGATCAACTGATTGCGTTCCGGGATGAACAGCTTGCTTTCCAGATTCTGCGAATTGTATTTGATGCCGTTGATCCGCACATCGGTCAGGTCGATGTTAGTCTTGACCCGGACGCAGCGAATCGGCACCAGAACGCCACGCTCCACGGCAGTCTTGAGATCCATTTTGTGGGCAACATTCTGGAACAGCTCCAGCATATCTTCACCATCGCTGCGTTCCGGAGTGGCGGTCAGACCCAGAATGAACTTCGGGTGGAAGTAGGTGAAAATCTTCTGGTAGGTGTTGGCTGCCGCATGGTGACATTCGTCCACGATCAGGTAGTCGAAATCCGTAGGCGAGAACTTTTCCAGATCCTTGGAGATACTCTGCACCGTTGCAAAAATGACCGTCTGGGTCATATCCTTCTGACTTCCGATGTACTCTCCCAAAGTCGCTTCCGGCTAGACCTTAGCAAAGGTTTCTTTTGCCTGCGACGCCAGCTTCAGGGCGTTAACCAGAAATAGTGCGCGTCCGCCCACTGCCTTGGCGTCCGTTGCTGCCGTGATGGTTTTTCCTACGCCGGTCGCATTGTACAGCAGCGCAATGGTCTTGCCGTTCTCTCGCATTTTCTGCAGGTTCTCGGTAGCCTCCTGCTGGTAATCCCGAAGCTCGATGGTCTGCCCCATCTGAACCGGCAGGTCCGCTTCAAACGCCTTGAACATGGGGCTGGTGCCCAGAAACGTAATCAGCTCGTCTTTGACCTTTTCCGGTTGCTTTTCCAACTGGCTGTAGATCCAACGGTATACTTTCCAGTTGTCATAGATCAGGCTGTTCTGTTTCAGGAGGTCATCAGCGTATTTGTTTTCGGACACCTTGCTCGGGTTGTGGTAGGTCTCACCGTCAATCTCGATTGCAATTTTGGATTCAGGTGATTCCAACGCAAAGTCGATATAGCGATGCCGTCCATAGATGTCCACGCAGGGGTACTGGACCTGCAAATTTTCGGTTTTCTCAGGCCCAAAAGCCTCACAGAAGAGCTGTACAAACAGCTCCTCCGCACGGCTGTTGACACTGGTTGCTTTCATTGGCTCCATGATGGCCTCCTAAAACGATATTCCCCATTAAGATTTATAATTTTATTGTATCATACGCAAAAGCTCTGTATAGTTTGTTTCTTTGGCAAGGTTTTCTGTTCTTGCTGCTTAATTCTATACCTTTATAAGAGAACTCATTGATTTTTTATTTGACTGACGTTTCCAAAAAGATAACCATAATTTTTTCTCAAAAGACTTAACTCTACTGCATCCATGGGCTTCTACTAAGCGAAAACACTTACAGTTGGAAGTGAAAGCGGGGTTTTACCATGGAATATACCGCCAGCACCGCGCCAGCCAGCCGGCCGCTACCACCAAGCACCGCAACGAGCTTCTGGTGGATGCCGAGAGCTTCGCCTACATCTTTGCCAGCCCTAACGGCGAGCACCAGCAGGACCCGCTGGCCAAGGTCAAGACCGCCATGTTGCTGATCCAGAAGGACAGCGAAGCACGCGGCTATGCACCCTTCATCATGCGGCCCTCTCCTCTGTTCACCCACGGATATTTCCTGCTCAGCAGCGCCGATGCCGCCGCAGTCAACCGCATCTGTACCGGTGCTGCCACCCTGCAGGATGAGGCTGCCGGGGTCTACGACGTAGACCTTGCCCGCCTGTGGAGCAGCCGCTGGCAGAACGATTTTTCCTTCCCGCAGTTCAAGTACCTGCTGTACACCCACAGCGACAAGCTGCCGCTGAATGCCCAGCTGCACCTGACCCCCGCCATGCAGCTGACGCTGGAGTGGCATGCCAATGCGGATGCCCGTTTTTCCGTTCTGCTGCGCGCCCTGAAGGAGATCTTCTTCGAGGCTGCCCGCAGTGGCCAGTATCTCTACGATCGGGATGCCGCCGCCCGGCTGGCGCAGGCCACAGGCCTGAGCAGCACCCGTGCCACCAGTGCAGTGCGCGTAGTGCTGGCGGCTGTGCAGTCTTGGCAGCAGCATTCGTCCCGCCTGCAGCGCACCCGTGTGCTGCGCCGCGGCACCACGCAGGAAGGCGCAGAGTACAGCGTCGTGGACCCGTTCATCAGCGAGTTTTTCCACTGGCTGGAGCAGAGCTTTGCTGTTCTGCACAGCGGCGAGACCTGCCGCTATCTGCCGGTGAACGATTCTGTGCAGGGCAGCGAGCGTCTGACCCCGGCTCTGGGCGTTCTGGAAGAGCTGGACCTGCTCCACTTTGCCCTTCTGGGAGGCTCCAACAGCCGCCTGTACCTCTACGTCAACCAGACCCAGACCCTGGAGCTGGCTGACCGCGGGTTCTACCGCAACCACCTGCCGGAGCGCATTGCCCAGCGCCACACCGATGCTGTGCGGCTGATGAGCTGGCTGTTTACCAGCGGCTTTTCCAGCGAGCAGCTTTGGGACCGCATCAAGGAATACTTTCTCGGCCTGCCCATTCAGGGCTTTGACGCCCCTTCTGCCGAATCGAGGTGATCTTTATGCCTTATCTTTTCTGCTCCATCCGCGCTTCTCCGGTGTATAGTTCTTTTCTTTTGACTCAATGTGTGGTATAGTAAAACTACACCCCGCAAGGGGACGGAAACTCGTAGACCGAAATGTAAATCTCGTCGTATGCCTATTGCAATTTATCCCCGCAAGGGGACGGAAACTTCCAGAACAGCTGCGACAGTCTTAATCTCTTTCATTGCAATTTATCCCCGCAAGGGGACGGAAACCGCGGGAGTGAAATCTCCATTTCAGAACCATGCAAATTGCAATTTATCCCCGCAAGGGGACAAAAAAGCACCTCTGCCACTGGCATTTGCCAGCAGCGGAGGTGCTTTGCTTTTTCTTATATTCTATTTTACAGGTTGGGAACTGCGCCTGCCGGAATCGTCTTTGTGACAGGCAGCGCCTTGACGCCTTGCGGGGCGTTCCGCTTCAAGGGGCGGATCTCATGCAGGTAGGCGGCGATCTTTTGCAGGGTCTCTTTAATGTGCTCTGTATCCAGCGGCAGAACGCGCTCGCTCTGTAAGCCTAGGTCGCTGGCGCTGGCGTGATTGATCTGGTTGCGGTACTGCATCACGCGCTGATAGAGCAGGGCAGCCTGCTCCAGCTGCGGGCGGATGGCAGGGTCGATGACCAGCTGCCCAGAGGCAAGCACCATATCCAGATAGTCGTGCATTTCTGCATCATTTGCTACGCCGAACAGCATATTTCCTTCTGCATCGTCCCGGCTTAGGGTCAGGCGCAGGTCTGTTGTATAGGGATATTCCTTCTGCATCAAAGTCAGGCGGGAGAAATGGAAGTGGAACAGCGGGTACACCCACGGCTTGCCCTTGTTCTGCATCTGCGCTGCCAGATACTCCCAGCCTTTGGGGGTGGGCTGCACAAAAATATGCTGGCAGACATATTCCGGCATCTGCTCGCACAGTAGGGTCAGCGCCTGCTGGTACATCCCGTGGCCGGCGCACCAGCTCACCAGTGCAGGCAGCGCCTTTTCGCCGGAGGAAAGCAGCTCTGCAAACTCGGTACTGAAACGGTCTTTCAGCAGCCGGAAGAACAGGTCGGTCAGGTTCTGGCTCTTCTTGGGCGTCTTTTTCAGCGCCTGATCGATCTGGTTCAAATCGTCGTTCTGCACCCGGCACAGCGCCAGATCTTCCGAGAACTGGTTGATGCGGGTCAGCAGCGTGTGCAGCACCGGGTCTTTTTCGCCCTCGCTCCACAGATAGCGCTTCAGTTTTTGCGCGGTGCCGGTGGAGAAGAACTCGTCCATGGCGGTAACAAAGTCGCTTACCCTGCGCTCCACCTCCGAGAGCACGCTGTTGCGGTGAAACTGCCTGTCGGTCATCAGGTCGTCGTAATTATCCACCTGTATCAGCCCCACCGTGGGCATCTGCTCCTCGTAAAGTCGGGAATAATGCAGTGCCTCGGTCCTGTCCAGCCAGTACTGGAAGGTGAGCCGGGTCTCGGTGCGTATGCGCTGTACCGGCATGCTCATGAGCTGGAAGTGCTGGCCGTTATACTCTATGGACTGGGCCTTATTGGGGAAGCGCGGATCCATATCGGGTATCAGCCTGCATATGTCGGTGCCCGGATACAGCTCCGAGAACGCATCGTTGCTCCAGGCGATCTTGCCGTCGCTGTCAAACAGCACGCAGGGTATTGCTATGTTTGTTATGATATTGCCCGCCGTGGTGTCGTTTTCCCGGAATATGTCGTTCATGGCGTATTTGACCGCCCTCTTATAGGCCGCCATCGCTATCATGCCTATGCTGAAGGAAACCACGCATACCGCCAGCAGCACATGAGCCACCCACTTTTCGGCAAAGCATACCGTCAGCAGCCCACAGGCCGCCGCCGCCGCTATGAACAGAGGTATAAACGCAAGCTGCGGTTTTTTGTCCATAATACCTTCCCCCCAAGGAAAAAGCTTTTTCTCGGCTTATTTGTGCATTCGCTCCACATAGCTTCTGCGCATGCGGAAAAGCCTGTCCGCAGCGCCTATAATACAAAGTCCGTAAAGGCTGTAGGGAAAAAGCAGCACCATAGCTACCACCGAAAACACCGTGAACGCCGTGCCCCGGAGCTTCATCTTTACCATGAACGCCATCAGGCAGACGCCCATGAGCGCATACGGCCCCGCCACCGCGCATTCCACCGCCGTGACTATGGCGGAAGAATTGGTTATCTTCAGCGCGGATATGATTATGGCGCCTATTATCATCACAAGGCTGCCATAGGTAAAGCCCCGGGAAAGCTGCCACAGGTGGAACTTTGCCATGGGCTTGAGCTTTGCGCCCTTCGCCCTGCAAAGAGCCCTTGCCGCCACTACGTTCGCCAGACCTGCGCCCATACCCATGCACATCATTGCCATTACCGCCATGTCGGGAGCCTTGTATTCCAGGTATGCCGCCATCTTGCGCAGCATCTCGGCCTTATCCCCGTCTATGCCCATCTGTGCCGCGGTCTTTTCCACCGCGTCGCCGAATGCGGCCATGTACTGTAAATAATAGGCGAAGGGGCCCTCCCCGTTGAGCAGCGCCGGAACGCATGTCATGATGTACATACCCACAGCCACGCAGAATGCGCTTATCACCGCCGCCGTGCGGTAGGGCAGTTTATTTATGAAGATATAGGTCATCGCTATGCCCGCGGGTATGAACATCACCAGCGCGCCTATTATGCTCGAGTCCACAG
>ERZ826242.3674-NODE-3674-length-10662-cov-2.408032_pt1 | contig 10662 bp, 4 predicted proteins | sample MGYA00519871_ERZ826242 | MGnify/ENA primary metagenome ERZ826242 (study PRJEB31778, sample SAMEA3449226) | human gut metagenome | biome: human gut; feature: human-associated habitat; material: faeces | place: United Kingdom | collected 2010/2012 ...
CAAGATATCACCTGCTAACAGGGGATTAAAACGCAGCATCAGCCTAAAAAGAGTTGATTTGCCGCTGCCGTTAGGGCCAGCCACACAAATAACCTCTCCGCTAGAAAGTTCAAAACTAATATCCCGACAAACGATCTTTTTACCATAACCGCCAGTGATCTTCTTAACTTCTATCTTCATCATCAGTCTCCTAAATCTTCCGCTTTTTCAAGATCAGCATAATAAAGAAAGGCGCGCCGACCAAAGAAGTGAGAATGCCGATCGGAATCTCCATAATCATCATCGAACGGGCTAGATCGTCGACCAAAACAAGAAAAATGCCGCCCAAAAGAGCAGAAACAGGAATCAGCTTGCGATAGTCAGCGCCAACGATAGCCCGGCAGATATGCGGGATCATCAATCCTACCCAACCAATCAGACCACCTAAACACACAGCAGCAGCGGAAAGCAAGGTTGCCGCAATAATTACCAACGTCCTATCGCGGCGGATATTAACACCCATACTAATAGCTTCTTCATCATCTAGAACTAAGATATTAAGGCGGTAGCGCATCAGCCAGATCAAAATAAAACCGATCAGCATCGGCCAGATAGCCAACTTAACAGCATACATATCTACTTTAATTAAACTACCCATCAGCCAGAATGTAATCTCGGCCAGGCTTTCATTAGGATCAGCGATATATTTCAGCCAAGTAGTAACAGCATTACAAAGACTGCCGATCATAATACCGGTCAGAACCAGCGCCAGTGTTTGATTATGATGACTGCGGCGGGCAATAGCCACTGCCAGAAAAACCATCACCGTGCCAGAAACAAAAGCGGCAGCCTGTACGCCCAATGATGACCAACCAAGGGTAATAGCAGTTGCGGCCCCTGCCCCTGCTGCTGAACTGACGCCCAAAACATCCGGCGAGACAAGGGGGTTGCGAAACATCCCTTGATAAGCACAGCCGGAAACAGACAGTGCTGCACCGATCATCATTGCGGACAAAATACGCGGTAAGCGGATATTATGGACAACTGTCGGCGTGAGGTAGGCATAATCAGTATTACCGGTAATAGGGGAAAAAACATAGGTAAAAACATCAGAAAAACTAAGTGAATAAAACCCTATCGCCAAAGTACAGACAGCTACAGCGAGAATAGCTAAGGCAACAATGGCTCCTCGCCAGTGATCATGCCAAAAAGATTCTAATTTCATTTTCATATGTTCAACTCTGCTTATCTTTTATTACTAATTATTTATATTTAAACACTTGACAAGAGTAAATATTGTGCTAAACTAAACATATATTATTCTTATATAAGAATAAACTAGGTTGAATATAATGTCAATGTTTTATTTATTTTACTCTTTGGTTATTTTTAAGTGGGGGAAATATTTATTAACAATTAAGGAGGGTACTTATGAAGAAACACCTATGGTTAGTTGCTATACTCATAATAGCTATAGCGCTCTTCGCTGCCTGCGCTCCAGCTCAGGAAGCTGAGAATCCTAATGATGGAGTTAATGCTGAGACAGTAACTATTACCGATATGGCGGGCCGTGAAGTTACCATTCCGGCAACAATTGAAAAGGCCTATTCCCATGGGCAGGTCTCTACCATTATGCTCTATCAGCTCGCTCCAGATAAACTGTTGGGTTGGAACTATGAGCTCAATGATTTAGAAAAAGCTTTCATTCTTGAAGAATACCAAAACCTCACTGCTTACGGTATGGGTGATGCCGTCAACTATGAAGCTATTATTGCCGATGGCCCCCAGATTGTTATCAACGCCGGCACCATTGACGACGGCGCTATTGCCGACGCTGATGCTCTTCAGGAGCAGCTGGGTATTCCAGTAGTTTTACTCAATGGCGATCTGGATCAAAGTGCTGCGGCTTTCCGCTTCTTAGGCGAAATTCTCGGTGAGGAAGAGCAGGCAGAAGCACTGGCGACTTATGCTGAAGACACCTTAGCCTGGCTGGAGACAGCAGTAGCCTCTGTTCCAGAAGACGCCAAAGTCACTGTCTACTATGGTAACGGTGAAACCAGTCTTAATACCGCGCCTGCTGGATCTTCCCATGCTCAGGTTTTAGATATGGTCGGTGCTATCAATGTGGCTAACCTGGAAGCTGGCAGCGGCAGCCGTATCGATGTCAGCAAGGAACAGGTTTTGGAATGGAATCCTGAGGTAGTCATCCTTAATGGCGAGCCTAAAGAAGATTTCACTGCTAATGCAGCAGTAGAGGCATTCATTAGCGATCCGGACTATGCCACGGTGAGTGCTGTACAAAACAACCAAGTTTATGGCAGTCCTAAAACTCCGTTTAGCTGGATAGACCGTCCTCCGGGACCAAACCGTCTGATCGGTTTGCGGTGGGCCTTCTCGGTTATCTATCCAGACTATGCTGATTATGATATGGATACCGTTACCCGGGAATTCTATCCGCTTTTCTATCACATGGATCTAACCGACGAACAGATGGAATTGTTGATGACTGCTTAAACACCTATAAAACAGACAGAAAATCTACTCCTCTTTTTGTAGTGAACAAATGATAAAACGCTCGTTTTCTCCTTCCCCCAGAAGAAAGCGGGCGTTTTATCGTCCTGATCGTTATCAGTGATCAAACCGCAATAATAGTTCCTAGGTCAAGCATCACCAGCCAGGCTTCATGCACTGGTCCGCCGACTAATCTTTCGACTGCCTGCCGATAATAGGCTAATTGCGGAGCATACATCTTCCGTAATTGCTCTTGGTCCTTGCCATAGCCGCCTGTTTTATAGTCCAGCAAGACCCAGCCATCATTTTCCCAAAAGGCAAGGTCCAGCATACCCTGTACCAATATTTGTTCACCCTGGTCAGTATCAGCCAAAAAGGTAAACTCCTGTTCTCGGAGAATACGCTCAGCAGCACGCAACCGCTGTCCTAAGGGACTTGTCAAAAAGCGGCTGATACGTACAGGCTCAACCAATGCTGCTTGAACTGGATCTAAGCTTCCGGCAGCTACCAGATCAGCCAATTGTTCAGCTACGGCTTTTTCGCTATCTGCAGCGCTAAAATCAAGCTTTTCTAAAAAACTGTGGTAAGCTGTACCACGCAGAGCATAGTCTACCCCTTTTTCTGACGGAGACTCCTGGGCATAGGCAGCAGTAGCAGTAAATTCATCATCACTTATCCCTAAGCGGGAAAGAGCTGTAACTGTCCATTTGACCGGGGAAGAGGTAATCGCAGCATAAGGATAGCAATAAGATAGAGCCGACGCTACCTGTGGGGAAACATGCTCCGCTGGTTGACATGGGGAAGTAGCAGCAACTGGCTCATCCATATATGATAAATCAGCGGCACATAAATAATGGAACTGCCAATGCGCAGATGCTGGCAGCAAAGATTGATCATCCCGGCCAGCCAGCTCGCGCCATTCTTTAGCATCAGGATGGCGCAGCAACGCTGCCCCCAACCAACTGAGCGGAGAGTTAGCCCTCAAGACATAATGAGCACTCAAACGTTCATCAGCCCATCCCTGTGCCCATTGGCTTAGTTTGTCTGCCATTCCTCGGCCGGCGGCACTAAGGATCAGCCGCTCCCGCGCACGGGTAAAAGCCACATAATAAATACGGATTTCTTCTGCTAAGGATAGCTCACGCAAGCGATCAGCTACAGCAGTATGAGCTAGCGAAGGATATTTACGCCTGCTTTTGCGGTCAGCGATCATTGGGCCCAACCCAGCGTCACGCTCCCAAATAATATCACCCCGCTCAGAGAGAAAGTTAAATTTGCCGCCTAGTCCAGCCACAAAGACCACCGGAAATTCCAGCCCCTTACTACGGTGGATGCTCATCACTCTCACTGCATCTTCTCTGCCGCCGGTAAGGCAGGCAGCGGCTGAGCGCAACTTTTTCTCCTCGACCTGATTGAGATAATTAATAAAACGGAATAAGCCGGCATAATCATGCCGCTCATAATCATAAGCCTCTTGCAGCAGCAAACGCAGATTAGCCTGACGCACGGCACCATCTTTCATCGCCCCGACCAGCTGATAATAGCCGTTCTCCCGGTAAAGGGTAGCGATCAGTGAGGAGACATTTTGTCGCGCAGCCAGTTCGCGCCACTGTTCCAGCCGTTCAATAAAGCTAGCGCATTTGCTGGCTAATGCTTGTTCAGATGCTGTGGCAGCAGCTTGCACGGCACTATAAAGATCCCCCTCCTTGGCAGTGAAGCGGATTTCTACCAACTCGTCTGGAGTAAAATCCGCCAAAGGAGAACGCAAAACTGCGGCCAAGGCAATATCCTGATGCGGATTATCGATCACCCGTAAGGTGGAGAGCATCAAAGAAATCTCTGCTGTTTCCAGATAGCCCTGATATCCCTCGGAGATCGCTGGAATCCCTTGACTAGCCAGTTCAGCAACAATAACCGGCTCCCGGCTGCGGGAAGCGCGCAAGAGGATTGCTATATCGCGGTAAGAGTACCCCTCATCATGCAGCTCCCGAATACGGCGGGCGATCAAACGCGCTTCTACTTCCAAGGCGGTGGCACCCTCACCACCATCATCAGCAGAGCCACCATCAACAGGATCCATATCGATCAACCAAAACTCTGGAGCTGCCGATGGTGCAGTCTTTTCCGTATGCAGCTGCGCGTCGTTATCATATTCGATCTCCGCAATATCGGCACGCATCAGCTGACGGAAGATAAAATTGACACCATCGATCACTGCTGTTTCAGAGCGGTAATTATAGTTAAGGTCAATCCGCCTGCCGCCAAGATAAGACCCATAATCATTGTATTTGTCCAAAAAAAGCTGCGGTTCTGCCAGTCGGAAACGGTAAATGCTCTGCTTGACATCACCAACGGCAAATAAATTATCGCTGCCGCAAATAGAGCGCAAGATCGCCTCCTGGAGTTCATTGATATCCTGGTATTCATCAATGAGGATTTCACGGTATTGTTCTGCCAGCTCGGCTCCAAAGCTTTCGTCCTCCAGCAAAGCCAGGGTAAGATGCTCCATATCAGCAAAGTCGATCCAGCCCCGGCGGCGTTTTTCCGCCGTCAAGGCAGATTCAAAACCTTCCATTAGCCGGTAAAGCGTATTCATCAGCGGAGCCAGAGTATGCAGTTCTGCTAGCTGTTGGCTAACCGGTGCTGAGGCATATTTACGCTGCAAAGCACGGACTATCTCTTTAGCCTGATCTCTTCTCTGCTTGATGTCATCGCGCAGGACACTGTCTGCTGTTTTAAGCGCTGGCAAACGGCCAAAGCTGATCGATGGAAGAGCGTCTAATAACGCTGTCGGATCAGTGATCGCTGCCACTTTGGCTATTTGCTCTCGCTCTTTATCGAGAACAGCTACCCATTTATCATCCAGCTGAGCTGCCTGTTGCAATAAATATTGGTATAAGTCCAGCACTGCAGTCAGCTCCCGTTGCATACGCGCCATGATATCAGCAGCGAAGGGATAACCAGATAGTTCCTGGGAGTCAAATACTCCGCAGGCGGCAGCCAACCAGGACAAAGGCTGCGGACGGCTGCGGCAAAACTGATGCAGCTCCAGCATAATCTCTCCCAGAGCGCTGTCATCGCGGTTGCCGCCATAAGCATCTGCCAGATCAGCGATACCACAAGAGGGGTCGGCATAAGCCTCCTCTAAATATTGCTGCAAGACATCATGTTCCAGCAGCTCGACCTCCGCTTCTCCCGCTACTCGGAAACCAGCCTCCAAGCCAAGGCGATAATAATTACGCCGTAATAAATCCAGACAAAAAGAATGGATCGTGCTGATCTGAGCTTGGGGCAGCAGTACCAGCTGTTCCTGCAAATGGCGATTGTCCGGATGCTCCGCCACCAGGCCGGAAATAGCCCTGTCTAACTTTTCCCGCATATCAGCTGCGGCATCACTGGTAAAGGTCAGCGCCAAGATCTCCTCGATCTTACCGCCCTTTTCAATATAGCGCAGAATCCGTTCTACCAGCACTGTGGTCTTACCGCTACCGGCACCGGCAGATACCAATAGGTTTTCTCCGCGGGCAAAAATAGCATCTTTCTGTGCAGGAGAAAAGGCAAAAGCTTTACTCAACCTGTCCACCTCCCCCGGTAGAAGTATCCTTGTCAGCATGGGGAAAATTCTTTTTTCTCATCGGCACCAGGGAACGGTCAAAGCCACACACTGAAGCATAATCACAATAAGCGCAAGCGTCAAAATCGTCATCTCGCAGCGGGGAGACACTGATCAGCCCCTCCATAATCTCACTCGCAGTCTGTTGCAATACCTCTATCAACTGTTGCTCCAGCTCAGTTAATTGTTGAGGTGTGAGTCCTGCCGGCTTGGCATAGATGCCCTTTTTACCCATACCGATCGGCACCAAAGCAGAATTACCGCTGATCTCCCGGTCAGCTAGTCTGATAGCTTCTTCATCTCGGACAGTAAGTCCAGATAGCCGCAGTCCAACCGGATCAGCCATATCGTCACGCTCACTATTCTCTAAACCATCTCCCACCTGAGAATAATAGATACCCGCTGCCTCCGGTTGGCCAGAGGTAAAAACATCGGCATTCATCAACACCACTTCCAGATAGACTAGCAGCTGTAACCGCAGCCCCGCCATAATATCCTCTGGACGCAGGCTCAGCTGGCCGCTTTTATAATCGATAATGCGGAAATAACTCTTGCCACTATCTGGATCATAGGCCATGTCTACCCGGTCAATACGGCCGGAGAGCTCTAAGGTACGGCCATCAGGCAGAGATATTTTAAAGGCCGGCAGGCTATCCGGATCTTTGCTGCCAAAGGGCAATTCCCAGGCTACCGGAATAAAATCGCCGCGCTTGGTATGTTCAATCAGCAATAACACTGCGCTGAGGATCGCGCCGCGAATACGTCCAGATAGATATTGATAACGGGCAGAAGAGCGCAAAATGCCAGCCAACAGCTGCGGCAAATATTTCTCCAAGGAAGCATCAACCAATTGAGCAGCCTTTTTCTCATCAATATCCGGCCAGGATAGACCGGCATCTCGTACGCTTTGGCCAATATCAGCCAACACTTCATGATAAAGCTGCCCACGTGAAGCTGGATCCAGCTCATAGGTAGAACGTTTTTTCAGCTTCAAGCCATAACCGGCAAAATAAGCAAACGGACAAAGACGGAATTTTTCTAAACGCGAAACGCTGCTATGCAGAGTATTGCCATAAATACGCTCCCGCAAAGGACGGCTCAGGGGCTGGCTTAGCGGCTGATAATAAAGGCCTTTTTCCAACTGCGACAACAATTTAGTATAATGTTCATCCGCTTGATAATAAGCATAAACCTCTGGCCAAAAATCAGCGATCTCTTGGCCTCCAGCTGCCCGGCTAAGCTGGATTGCCATCTGGGCCAGATCGATCTCTCCACCGATCAGTTGGGAAGCGGGGAAAGGCTCTGCCTGCTGAACAGATAAAGAAGGAAACAGCTCTGCTACCCGGCGGAGCAAAGGAGAAGGCTTCAGATCACGTCCCTGCTCGTCACGGCTAATATAGCTCAGATAAAGTTTACCGCTGCTGCGGGTCAGCGCAATGTAGCATAGATAATCCTCCTGAAACTGACGGGCAATGGTATCAGGAGCCAATGCCGCCCCACAAACACGCAAAGCCTGGCGGTCAGCATCGGTAAACAATCCCTCCATGATGATCCGCCGCGGCAGCAGGCCATCATTGACAGTTGGGACAAAGGCAGCTTTCAGCTCAGGGCTGCGGCTGCGTTCCAAAGAAGAAACCAACACCTGATCCAATCCCGGAGGAATAGTGGATATAGTTAAGCCTGCAAAGGCCACATCATAAAGACGCAGCAATTGAGCTGCCGGCATACTCTCTTCACCTAACAAACCGGAGGACTCCGTCAAAAATTCATTCAGCTTGTCCCAAGCCTGTTCATGGAACAGAGCTTCTTCACCATCTCCAGCTAAGCGGGCCTGCTCAGCCAGGCGGGACACGGCAGCCTCAATATCCAAGGCTTTCAGCATGGTTAGCAGATGTTCATTAAGTTCTCTGGCACTAGTCTGTAATGGCAGATCCCGGATCAACTGTAACAATGGACCACAGGCCTGCTGTCTCACCGCATCAGCAGCTGCAGCCGCATCTTCACTTTCATCTGGTAAAGGAGAAAAATCCCATGCTGCTTCACTTTGAAAATGCCAAAAACGCAGCCCATGAGCTAAGGCGTAGTTATCAAGCAAATCCGCCTGCTCCCGGGAGATCGGCAATAACGGATTTTTCACAAAACGGAGGATATGCTCATACTTCGGATGATAAGCCCAACACTCTAAAGCAGCACGTACTAATTCGAACAGAGGGTGGAATAACAGCGGCTTCTTAGCATCAATAAAATAAGGGATATCCATCGCGCCAAATACTTCCGCCAGCAGCTCCTCATAAGGAGCTGTATCGCGAGTGATGAGGCTGATATCCCGAAAGCGCAGACCTTCCTCACGTACCAGGCGGATCATTTCCCGGCCGATACTTTCCAGTTCAGCTCGGCGGTCAAGTGCCTGGTAAAGGCGAATCATCTGCGGCTGATGTGTCAGTTTCTGGGTTTTTCTTCCTGCTAAATCAGCCTCCAAAGCTGCTAATTCCTGATTAGCGGCAAATCTTCCCTTTTCCCCAGATAATAATAGCGGGGGCATAATAGTAGCATGCTGGGATTCCGCCAAGGTGGTTAAACGCTGCCATGTAGCTAATGGGGCTGCAAAAACGTGCTCTGCCAGCAGATTTTTCTCCAGCAAAGCCGGATCGATCGGCAAGGTGATATTGATCCGATTGCTGTCATCACTCAAGAGAGCAGCTAAAACGACCAATTCTGCAGGGGTAAACTCCAGATAACCATCGATATAAATATCCGCATTGCTAATCATCCCCAGGCGGATACTCTCTGCCAAATAATCCATATTACTGGCATAGCTAGCATAATCATGTGACTGCGTCTGCTGATAGCAGCGGTAAAGTAGTGCCGTCTCCCGCAGCCTCTCCACCTGTCTGGTCTCGCCTTCTCGTTCCGCCAAACGTAATACCGCCTGCTCTAATTGTTCGGGAGAGATACCATAAGTAGCTAATTCCTCTGCTGCCTTGACCAAATAAGAGGCAAAGCCGGCGCCAGATGATGCAGCAGCATAAACCTGCAGCTGACTGCGGGTCTCATTGATTACCCGTCCTGCTAACAGCAGTTTGCCAGCCTCAGAAAGCTGCGGCATCGGCTGCTGATGACGGTATTTATACGCATGGTAGACCAAGCGGTTAAAGCTCAAAACGCGGGTACGGCAAAAACCGCCGCCCGCGCAGGTTTGGCATAGCAATCGTTCATGAATAAAAGTAGCCTGCTCCGGCAGGATAAAATACACCGGTGTACCCAAGGGATCGGCCTTTTCCAGAGCCGCGATTTCCTGCAGGCAATGCCAAGTCTTTCCTCCACCGGCCGGAGCCAGGATAAAACGTATGCTCATGATCGTTTCCTCTATTGATTGAGCTCAACCACAGTTACTCCCAAGCCACCCTCATTATTGGCCGCAGTGTGGTAGCTCTTGACCAAACGGTGATCTTTCAGGTACTCGCGGACAAATTTGCGCAGCGCCCCAGTACCCCTCCCATGGTTGATCTCTACTGTCCGCAAGCCAGCGATAAAGGCATCATCCAGATATTTATCCAAGATCGGCTCTGCCTCCAAAGTATCCAGCCCATGCAGATCAAGTATTGGTTCCACGGAACTGGCCTTGCTCATCGCAATAGCGCCAGAATTACCCGCTCCGCGACGGTGACTATTCTTGCGCGGCTGTTCTGGCTGGGCCTCCCTTAGTTCGTCAAGCTTAGCTTTGAGCTTAATGACACCGACTTGAACGAAGACATTACCATCAGCATCTGGTTCAGATAGGACATAACCATACTGATTTAGCTTAGGCAAATGCACATAGTCGCCGCTTTTCACCCGGCGGGGAGCAGTACCAGCAAAGACGGGTTCTGGAATCTCCTCTTCCAACTGCTCGCGCCAATTTTTCAGCTTGCGCTGCGCCTCCTGCCAGGTACGCTGGGCAGATTCTTTAGCGGCAATCTTACGCTGTTCTTCTTCAAAGAGAGCTTTGCTTTTAGCTCTAGTCTCATCGATAATGCGCTGAGCCTCTAAATTAGCCTTGCGGATAATATCTGCCTGTTTGGCTTCCAGCTTCTGTTCCTGGCGACGCAGATAATCTTCTTTAGTACGGGCATAGATCTCCACTTTTTCGATCTTCTCCTGCTGTTCTGCCAGTTCACGTCGGGCATCCTCCAGATTAGCCAACATCGCCGTCACAGCGATATCCTCAGTAGAGAGCCCAGCTTCAGCAGCGGCGATAATCTCATCAGGCAGGCCCAAACGCCGGCTAATCTCAAAAGCATTGCTCTTACCGGGAGTACCCATAATCAGCCGGTAGGTTGGTGAGAGGGTGGCTACATCAAATTCCATACTGGCATTGATAAAGCCCGGGGTATTGTAGGCAAAGGCTTTCAATTCACTATAATGAGTGGTAGCGATGATGCGCGCCCCACGTGATTTGAGATGATCGAGGATCGCCATCGCTAAAGCAGCGCCTTCCGTAGGATCAGTGCCTGCTCCCAGCTCATCAAGCAGCACCAGGCTCTGTTCATCAGCAGCAGCCAAAATAGCCACGATATTCT
>ERZ826242.3680-NODE-3680-length-10652-cov-2.950269_pt1 | contig 10652 bp, 9 predicted proteins | sample MGYA00519871_ERZ826242 | MGnify/ENA primary metagenome ERZ826242 (study PRJEB31778, sample SAMEA3449226) | human gut metagenome | biome: human gut; feature: human-associated habitat; material: faeces | place: United Kingdom | collected 2010/2012 ...
AATATTCCATTTTTTAACCTCTCTTTTTTCTTATATTATATATTTTTTCTTTATATTTACTATATTGTATTTTTTTGCCTTTTATATTATACTATGTTTATTATTATTTTGCAATAATTTTAATAAAATTTTTATATATTTTTCCTAATGCATATTTTTCTAAATTCAAATATATTTCTACCAGCACAAAAATTAATATTCCAGTAACTGAATTTCTTGAAGCACTTCCTAAAAGCATTAAAAGCATCAAAAACATAAGACAATAAATAATACTTTTTTCCTTTTTCTTTGCAACTTTTAATCTAACAATTAAACTTCCTAAAATCAAACCACATACACATATTGCACCCAAATTATTATAATGCCCCAAACCAAAATTAACTCTTGATCGTGTTTCTGTGTTAAAGAGATTAAAAATATTTATTTTTGTTACATCTGATATATTAGTAAAAAATTGAAAAATCAATACCAGTGACACGGTTGAAAAACTTGTTCTAACAAAATTATTAAATAAATTTTGTTTTTTTATAAATGAAACCGTTACTATTACAACCGCCAAAAATAATCCTTGTCTCTGTACCATTCCATTCGTATATTCTTTCATTACTGGATTAACAAAAATAAAACCAAACAAAACCCAATAAATTACAAACAAAACTATAACTGCTCTCATTATATCATTTTTTTTTGACATAAATATTTCTTTTTGGACTACTAAACTTAAAGTTATAATTCCCATGACATAAATAATCTGAATCAATGTTGGATCAATTGGAAACGAATATACTCCTGAAATTACATAAATTCTACTCAACAGCAATATAAACCACAACACTGAAAATATTGTACTTACTTTTATTCCCTTCACGTTTTCACCTCACATTATGCAAATATTACTGCTCATTAAGCATTTTACATATTTTTTCAAATTCTAATGCCATTCTCTTTTCACTTAATAAAGTTTTTACAGCTATAATATTCTTTTTCTTCATCTGTTCCATATCATCTTTATTGAATTTAGAGAATTTTACTAACTTTTCCTTTAAATCATCTATATTATATGGTTTATACGAAATAATTCCATCACTACAACTTATGTAGTCTCTAATTGCTGGAACATCAGCTGCTAAAATTGGAACTCCAAATGCCATCTGCTGTAATATCGTTAATTGACCAAATGAATAATTAAAATCATCCAATGGTATTACTGAATACTTTGCATTAACAATATATGTCATTAATTTATCTATTGGAATAAATGGCAAAACAACTACATTTTTATTCTCACATTTTATATCTGGATTTCCTATCAAATATAATTTTTCTTTTAGCTTAGCTTCATCATAAGCTTTCAATAAAGTATCCCAATCTCGTTTTCTATATCCAACACAAACAATATATGAGTCTTTTTCTTTTATCTCTGGATAACTTTTTAATTTCCAGTAATCATAGTCAACTCCTACATGAATAAATTTACTCTTATGCACTAACCATGGAAACTGATCCTTATAATAGTCAATTTGAGAACTTGTATGATATACCATATAATCAAATGCCTTACTTGAAAACTGTGATAATCTGTGAATTATCCCTGATGTATATGCTTGATGAAATGAACTGATATCCACGTCTAATATAGGTGGAGTTTTTATATGCAAAATTCTTTTTAATGCACATAAAAGCATTGCACTATTAGATCCATGCACAAAAATCAAATCATAGTCATTCATTTGCTTTAACACCTTAAATGTTTGATAAAAATGAAATCGAACTTTATTTTCTATTTTTTCAATAATTTCTGGTGCACTTATATCTACAACATCAACCTGAGGTTCTTCATTAAAGTATTTAAAAAACCAAAAAGTTTCCTTAGGACAACTATAATCTGATGGTTGTATTCCATCTGGAATTTCATCGCAATATTTTATTTTCCAGTTTATAAGCAACAATATTTTCATAATAATATTTTACCTTTCTAATTTACGTGCTGGAATTCCAACAAGTGTAATTCCATCCTCATAAAAAGATTGTGTCACTACAGCGTTAGCTCCTATTTTAATATTATCTGCTAAAGTAATGCCTCCTATTACTTTAGCTCCTACTCCTATTTCAACATTATTTCCAATTCTAGGACAATCTGTTAGTGAATTTTCTTTTCCTACATTTCCAATACAATTATCTCCATGTAATTGACAATTTTTCCCTACCTTAGCACTTCCGTTAACTACTATATTACCATTATGATGTATAATTAACCCTTCATCAAATACATTCTCAGGTATTTCAACACCAATAAACACTCCTAAACGATTTTTCCTAGTTCTAGAAATCCAATATAACCCCTTCCAAATGGGATTTATCGATTTATTAGATTTTTCTCGATAATATTCACATTTTCTCAATAACTTAATAAAACGCCAATTATATACTCTTTGATTACAACTTATATTGTCAAACCAACTATTAGGATAATTGGATTTTTCACGTTTTAATTGTTCTCGAAGCATTCTATAACTATTTCGATTCTTACACTTTTGCTCCTTTTTTTGCCCCCCCCAGTAACATGCAAACATTTTAAACACAAAATATACATATTTTAGCATAAACACTTCTATCTTAGATCTTATGCCACAATTAATTTTTTTACCTTTTATATTATTTAGAAACTCTACTCTTGCATTCAAAATTAATTCTTGATATTCATGTTTCTTATCTTTAGCAATAATAAATCTAAAAAACCATAATCCACTTTTCAAATAAAAGCTTAATTTTTCTTGTTCTAATTCTGAATCAATACTATTGTCTTTATACACCTCGTTAATCAAATAAAATGTATCAAAAAATTTTTTACAATTAGTATCTGCCATTGCTGAATTTTCTTGTTTTATATAATTATATAATGGTTCTTCATGAATCACTATTTTCTTTGCATTCTTCAAAGCTTCAAAAACAAAAAACATATCTTCTGCTGTTTTTTTTCCTTCAACAAACCTTATATTTCCAATAACATCCTTTTTATAAAGTTTTGCCCATACATTCCATCCAATTTTATTAGATAAGAAAAACTCTCTTAAAACTTCTTTTTCCTTCTTTACAAAAATTTCTTTTGAGCAATTTACTTCTTCATAATTATCAACTTCATACCATTCTCTATATCCACTTATTGAAATATCTGCATCATTCTTTTTACAATCATCTAACAATGTACTAATTAACTGTTTTTCTGCTTGATCATCTGCATCAACAAATACAACATAATCTCCTTTGGCACAATCAATTCCCGTATTTCTTGCTCCGCTCACTCCCATATTTTGTTGATGAATTACCTTTATTCTTTCATCTTTTGTAGAAATATCATCACACATTCTTGCTGTTTGCTCATCTGATCCATCATCAACAATCAATATTTCAATTTTTTGATATTCTCCTAGTAGCAGACTATTAACACTCTCTTTTAAGATTTCTCCTACATTATAGACTGGAATAATAACACTTACTAATTCGTTCATACTAAACCCTCTTGATTTTTCTGTACATCTTAAACACTATATCATATATTGCTTTATTAGCTAAAAATAGTTTAAATTGTATTTTTTTACTCTTAGACAAAAACTCTGCCTGATTGACATATTCAATATTTTGTTTCACAATCTTTTTGAAATGCTTAACTCTATCTTTAGGACATTTCACCTTATTTTTTAAATAAAAATCATACACTGTTAATGCTGAAGAAGCGTATGCTGTATGTCCTATAATCCTCATATCTGGATATTTTTTATCTAGATATTCCATTTGACACTTAGCTGCATCCTCAAAATCGTGATTAATTTTAGTATTTCTCGAAATACTATTTTGGCGCTGCAAATAATTGTAACATGGCGTTGCTACATAACCAACTCTCTGTGCTTTATCAAAAATTTTATACATAATATAAAAGTCTTCACTTAATTTTCCTTCTGGGAATCTAATACTTTCAAATAAATCTCTATGATATAATTTACTCCACGCACCCATATCAAAGAGTCGATATGTATTCATTTCTAAAATTGCATTTTTAAAATCAAACACTCTATCTTTCTCATCTTTGATTTTCGTAATCCTTTCTCCATTTTCGAAAGTATAATAAATTGCACATACCGATAACATTGTATTATTTTCTTTAATTGATTTTAACAACAATTCATACATAAACTCTTCTATATAATCATCACTATCAACAAATCCTATATATTCTCCATTAGCTATCTCAATCCCTGCATTTCTTGCTGAAGATAACCCTCCATTTTTTTTATGTATTATCCGAATTCTATCATCTCGTTCAGCTAATTTATCACAAATTTTCCCACAATTATCTGGTGATCCATCATCTACCAAAATAATTTCTAAATTTTTATAAGTTTGATTTATTATACTTTTCACACACTTATTTAAATATTTTTCAACTTTATATATAGGAACAATAACACTTATTAACGGCTTTTCCTTATTCGGCATCTTCATTCTTCTTCCTCATATTTTCTATATTTTAACCAATAACATTTTCCTTACAATTCTTTTTTCTTCTATAGACATCCAATGTCCGACTAACAACATCTTCCCAATTATATCTATTGCAGATATACTCAGATGCCTCACTCTTATACTTCCTTACAAGCCCTTCATCATCACAAACCATCTGTAGCTTTTCCTTAAGGTCTTCCACATTAGCCTTCTTAAACAAAATCGCCTTATCCTCCACAACATCAGCAATCTCAGCAATATCTGACCCGATCACACAGTTCCCATAACTCATAGCCTCAAGCAGACTAAGTGGCATTCCCTCTAACTTAGAAGGCAGCACATAAACATAAGCATTACTATAAATCTCTTCCAGCAACTTCCCTGAAACAAATCCAGTAAAGATAATATTCGGATCATCTCCAGCCATCTCTTTCAACATCTTCACGTACCCATCCGTATCACTCGTAGCCCCAGCGATTACCAGTTTCTTATCTGTTTTGAGTTCCTTATAAGCCTCAATCAAGAAATGTATTCCCTTTTCTTCTGTCAGTCGTGATAACGCACAAATATACTCATCCTTATGAAGTCCAAATTTCTGAGTGATCAAATTTGCTTTCCGATTCTCATGTGTCATAACCCCATTCGGAATCAAAACAGTATCCCTGTCATAAAACTTCTTAAAATACTTCTGTACTTTTTCACTTAATACAATCACTTCATCTGCATACTTTGCTGCAATATATTCCCCAAACTTAATATATCTGGAACCAAATCCATGTTTCCATTTATCTCTCGCCCAGTCAATTCCATGAATCGTTACGATACAGCGCTTTCCAAACAGTTTCGGAATCCATAGAAATGCACTTGGTCCTTCTGCATGAAAATGTACAACATCATATTTTCCAAATGCTGCACAGATTGCAGCAGAAAAAGAGGATGTCATCGCTGCTAATCCTCTTTTATTGATCGTTATTACTTTCTTTAACTGAACTCCCCTATACTTTTTCCTTTTTACAGTTTTTACATATTCATTTTCCACTTTATCGCCAGATCGGTTAAAGCATGTTACTTGGTGGCCTTTTTTTATCATTAATGGACACATAATCGTCAATACGCGCTCAATTCCACCTCTTCTAGATGGAACAACCTTATGACCGATCATCGCAATTCTTAAATTCTTGTTACCTCTTTTTTTCAATTTGATAGTCCCCTTCATTCAATCAACAATCAACTAATCCACAACTCCACACTCTCAAATCTACCTACTGTGCCCCATCATCCCCACAAACAACAAGCCACACTGTCTTAAACAATATCCCAATATCCCTCCAGATAGACCAATGATCAATATAATCAACATCCATCTGAACAATCTCCTCAAAGTCCGTGATCGTACTTCTTCCACTCACCTGCCAAACCCCAGTCAGTCCAGGCTTCTGACAAAGTCTCTTCTTATGGTAAGCACTATACTGTTCAAACTCATCCACTGTAGGCGGTCTTGTCCCTACCAGACTCATATCCCCCTTCAGTACATTCCAAAACTGTGGAAGTTCATCAATACTAGTCTTCCTGATAAACTTTCCAACCTTGGTGATTCTCGGATCGTCTTTCATCTTAAACATCAAGCCGTCCATCTCATTCTGCGCCATAAGCTCTTTCTTGCGCTCTTCTGCATCCTGATACATCGAACGGATCTTATAGATCTTGAAGATCCTTCCATTCTTCCCAACTCTCTTCTGTGAGAAGAACAGCGGCCCTGGTGATTCTAACTTCACCAGCGGTCCGACAATGATCACTGCGATCGCTGTGATCAGCATTCCAACCAATCCCCCGGCAATGTCCATTGCTCTCTTCATCATCAGCATGACAAATGATACATTATGACCAGAGAAACTTACACTCTCATAAGGTCCAATCTTCTCCAGTGATCGTTCCAGATTCTCATTGATCTGGAACTGAGAAATGTTAAGATTCGTCTTAATTCCCATGTCCTCAAAGTTCTGTACCGTCACCGCAATTGGGAATTCGTCATCCATCGGTATATATAAGAATACTTCATCTACAACCGACCGCATCGCATATTCAAAAATACTTCGATATGAATGTGCTACAACCGGAATCTCGTTGATAAGCCATCCTGTCATGTCTTTGTCCACAACTGCAACACTTGTGATCCACAGGTCCCAGTTCTTCTCTTCCATGATGTTTCCGATCACTTCTTCTGCATGATCACTCGTTGTGATGATCATCATCTTTCTTGCATAAGAATGATCCTTTCTTCTTGATAGCCAATACTTCCGATAAACTCGATGTGTGATCTGCATCCATACAAAGCCAAATCCAGAAGTAAAGATATAAATAAATCTGGAGTAATCTTTTGCATCCTGGATCAGGAATGCGATCATCGCCATTCCTGCTGCCATCAGGACGACCGTCTGCAGATTCATTCTCATTTCTTCTATAAATTTGCGCTTAAAAAAACCACGATTCGGACGAAACAGAAAGTAGATCATCATAAGTACCACGATCGCAATGAGCCAACGATAATACGTATCGTTCCCCATCACGGTATACCCTGTTTCAATATTTCCAAACCGCAGCCATACTGCTGCAAAATAACCAACAGTAACTCCCACCAGATCTAATAAAAAGATTAGGAAGTTCTGCATCTGTAATCTTGTTGCTTCCATATTCTATTTCATCCCCATTTATTTTTACACTTTGTGTTAATTATTTATACTTTCCAAAGTATAGCATATATTTTCTAAATTTCAATACAAATCTTTGTACTTTTTGTCGAACTTTAATTTTTTTTCTTATTTTGTATATTATTTCTTTGAACTTTTGGCTTTTATTTTGAACTTTTCATTGAACTTTTCTTGTTTTTGTGCTATATTAAACAAAATTATTTGAACTTTGAATTTTATTTTGAACTTTTATCGGAGGGTGTTATGAATCAGACATTTACCTTTGCAGATCGTTTGAAGTCTGCAATGGAACAAAAACATATGAAACAGGTTGATCTTATTCATGCAGCAGAGACTGCCGGAGTCAAGGTCGGGAAAAGTCATATCAGCCAGTATGTCAGCGGCAAGACGGTTCCTCGCGCGGAGATTCTTCATTTCTTATCTGAAACTCTTGATGTCGATGCTGACTGGCTTTCTGGAAATGGAGGGAATGCTGTGAATCTGGGAACTTCTCCAAGGAGAACATTTAGCAAATCTACCAAATTAGATAATGTACTTTACGATGTACGTGGTCCTGTCGTAGATGAAGCGAACCGCATGGAACGTAATGGAACTCATATCCTGAAATTAAATATCGGGAATCCTGCTCCATTTGGTTTCAGAACCCCGGATGAAGTCATCTATGATATGAGACATCAGTTAGCTGACTGCCAGGGATATTCTGCTTCTCAGGGATTATTTGCTGCAAGAAAGGCGATCATGCAGTATGCGCAGCTTAAGAAGATCCCAAATGTTGATATCGACGACATTTATACTGGAAATGGTGTCAGTGAACTGATCAATCTGTCAATGTCTGCTTTATTAGATGATGGGGATGAGATCTTGATCCCTTCTCCGGATTATCCTTTATGGACGGCTTGCGCAACGCTTGCTGGTGGGAAAGCAGTTCATTATATCTGTGATGAACAGTCTGAGTGGTATCCTGATATGGAAGATATCAAGCGAAAGGTAAATTCCCGTACAAAAGCGATCGTTCTGATCAATCCTAACAATCCAACGGGGGCTCTTTATCCAAGAGAAGTCTTACAGCAGATCGTTGATATCGCGAGAGAACATCAGTTGATGATCTTCTCTGATGAGATTTATGACCGTCTGGTGATGGATGGAGAAGAACATGTATCTATTGCTTCTCTGGCTCCAGATCTGTTCTGTGTGACATTCTCTGGTTTATCCAAGTCTCATATGATCGCTGGTTTCCGTATCGGATGGATGATCTTAAGTGGTAATAAGGCGATCGCGAAGGATTATATCGAAGGTTTAAATATGTTATCAAATATGCGACTTTGTTCCAATGTTCCTGCACAGGCAGTTGTCCAGACAGCACTTGGCGGCCATCAGAGTGTCAATGATTACATCATTCCTGGTGGACGTATTTATGAACAGAGAGAGTTTATTTATAATGCGTTGTGTGATATTCCTGGTATCAGTGCAGTGAAACCAAAAGCTGCTTTTTATATCTTCCCGAAGATTGATACGAAGAAGTTTAACATTACAAATGATGAGCAGTTTGCTCTGGATCTGCTTCGTGAGAAAAAGATCCTGATCGTTCATGGAAGTGGATTTAACTGGAAGGATCCGGATCATTTCAGAGTAGTTTATCTGCCTCGTGTGGAAGTGCTTGAGGATGCTTCTGTGAAGCTTCGTGATTTCTTGGAGTATTATAGACAGTAAAATCTTACTCCATTATAAATTTTTGAAGAATGTACAATCAAAAAGAGAACTTACTCGCTTGTATGTAAGTTCTCTTTTTTATTATCTCTTAACAATCTTTAAGTCATATCCTAACGTATTTATAATCTTACAGAATGTTGCCAAAGACGGTTTTACCAATTTCTTTTCTATTCTTGATATTGATTGTTGTTTATTTCCTGTCATTTTTGCTAATTGTGTTTGTGTAATATGTTGCTCTTTTCTAATTTTGATCATTTCCTGAATCAGCTTATATTCGTTCCTGCTCTCATCCCATTGTTTTGCAAACACTTTATCTTTTTGTTTCTTTTCATGAATTAATTCTTCTGTTTTTATCGTTGTAAATGGCATATAATCATTCCTTTCCGATTAGATAAATCTCTTATTAAACATTTTCCCTAATTCTTTTGCTCTTTTTATTACTATATTTTTGTCTTTCTTCTCTGTTTTATTTTTCTGCTTTTTACACGCATGCAAAAGATAAATATTATCTTTATCCACAGTTATATAAAAAATACGATTATGCTTATAAAAATAAACTTCATATACTTTTTTGTCCCATTTTTTAAATAATATAGACTCAAACTTTTCTTCTTCCATACATTGTATTACTGATAATGCGTCAATTTGTTCTTCCTTAGATAATGAATTTATGTAATCTAGGATTAAGTTTTTACCTGAATTATTTGTATAATAATTTATGTTCATATATTTCTCCTTAATTATACATCATATTTGTTGTATTTACAATGTATTTTTTTCTTATTATACTATCATTATCATTTTTGTCAATATTTTACTTGTAATTATTTTACATTACAGATTCATATAAAAATAAACAAACACCGGCATCGTAACCACCGCCAGCAATGTCGTCATTACATTGATCGCGCTTGCATATTTCGAATCGTTTCCGTACACCTGACACATCTGTGTGATCGTTGAGGCGCATGGTGTGATCGCTGCCATGTATGTGATCAGGATGATGTTTTCTGCCTGTGGGTGCCAGTTTTTCATTCCTAATAGAATAATGACTGCCAGTGCTATGATCGGTTCGATCACTAATCGGATGAATGTGACCAGGTAGATTCTTTTGTTTGTAAATACTTTCTTTAGATCGACGCCTGCAATCAGCATTCCTGTGACGATCATACTTAATGGTCCGATCATACTTCCAACGGATGACAGGGTATTTCCTATGATCTCTGGAAATCTGATCTTCGTGAAGAATAAGAAGACTCCTGCGAATACAGAGATCATGTTTATATTTAACAGAATCTTCTTTAAACTGATCTCTGTTTCTCCACTGATCTTACATTTGCAGTGGGTCCAGATGAAGAATAATTGAACACTCATGAAGACGCAGCCGTAGATGACCCATTCTTTTCCTAAGATATAGGTGACTAATGGTACGATCAGGTTTCCTGAGTTGGAATAGTAGGCAGATGTGTATTCCACCATGTTCAAATGAAACATTTTTCCCATGATCCATGTGACAAACAGTAATAAAAACTGCAGGATCACAGATGCGATACATGCAACTGCCAGTCCTTTCATAATGCTTGGGGTATAGTCTACCTGAAATGCGGTGATGATCACAGATGGTACGATCAGATAGAGTATGATCTTTGAGATCACTTTGCTGTCTTCTTCTTTTAAAAATTTGATCTTTACCATAATGTAACCCATGAGGATCATCAGGAATAGTTGTACGAT
>ERZ826242.3681-NODE-3681-length-10652-cov-2.549401_pt1 | contig 10652 bp, 8 predicted proteins | sample MGYA00519871_ERZ826242 | MGnify/ENA primary metagenome ERZ826242 (study PRJEB31778, sample SAMEA3449226) | human gut metagenome | biome: human gut; feature: human-associated habitat; material: faeces | place: United Kingdom | collected 2010/2012 ...
GAGTTTTTCTGATTTCTCGATGCTGATAGTACCGACCAGTACCGGGCGTCCTTTGGCATGCTCGGTGGCAATTTCTTCTACGATTGCATCGTATTTGCCTTTTTCCGTGCGGTAAACTATGTCCGGGTAATCGATACGCTGCATCGGCACATTGGTGGGGATAACCACAACATCAAAATTATAGATCTTGCGGAATTCTGTTTCTTCGGTCTGAGCAGTACCGGTCATACCGGAGAGCAGATCATACATACGGAAATAATTCTGGAAGGTAATAGTGGCCAGGGTCTGGTTTTCACGTTCGATTTTGACCTTTTCTTTGGCCTCAATCGCCTGATGCAGGCCATCACTGTAGCGGCGGCCGAACATCAGGCGGCCGGTGAACTCATCGACGATGATGACCTGATTATCCTTGACCACATAGTCGCGGTCGCGTTTAAAAATGAACTGAGCTTTGAGCGCCTGATTGATATAGTGCGAGGTTTCTGTATTCTCCGGATCATAGAGGTTTTCGATCCCCAGAGCCTTTTCTACTTTAGCCACGCCTTCTTCAGTGAGCGCGCATTGACGGGTTTTGAGATCAATAGTGAAATCGCCTTCGCCGTCTTCATCAACTTTTTCTTTAAGGCGGGGAACGATACCAGCAGCCACAGTATACATCTCTGAACTTTTGGTTGAGGGGCCGGAGATGATCAACGGGGTACGGGCCTCATCGATGAGGATACTATCGACCTCGTCGACGATGCAGTAATATAGCGGCCGCTGCACCATATTTTCTTTGCGGAAGACCATATTGTCACGCAGATAGTCAAAACCGAATTCATTATTGGTACCATAGGTGATATCTGCATTGTAAGCGGCTTTTTTGGCCTCAGTGTCCATGCCATGGACAACTAAGCCCACAGTCAGACCGAGGAATTTGTAGAGGCGGCCCATCCATTCGCTGTCACGGGTAGCCAGATAATCATTGACGGTGATCACATGAACGCCTTTGCCAAAAAGAGCATGTAAATAAGCTGGGGCAGTAGCTACCAGTGTTTTACCTTCACCGGTTTTCATCTCGGCGATGCGTCCATCGGAGAGAACCATGCCGCCGATCAGCTGTACATCAAAGTGGCGCATTTCCAATACGCGGCGAGAAGCTTCTCTCACCACAGCGAATGCTTCCACCAACAGATCGCGAGGCTGCAGGTTTTCTTCGGCGATGCGGCGGCGGAATTCATCGGTTTTTCCTGCCAGCTCGGCATCGGAGAGCGCTACCATTTCCGGCTCCAGAGCATTGATCTCCTCCACTACTTTTGTATATTTTTTTATATCCTTGGCATTGTCATCAAAAAGATTAGCAAAAAAACCCATCTATGTAACCTCCATTTATTTTATTCCCCAGGGGGAAATGATCTCATATGCAAAAATATCTCGTTTTTTAGTCATTATTATAAGTAGCCTTAATTCATTAATTATATCATTATATGGCTTAAAGTCAATTCGCCAGACAGTCAAGGGAAATGATTTTTATCTGACTTTTATATCAACACTTAGCTAGATAAGCAGGTGCATTCTATATGAAATTCTAGTAATAGCCGCTTAGTGTCGAATTATAATGGTTTTATTGGTAAAATAAATTGACCAAACAGATTGCCGATAATGCAATAATAGTGTCAGCTAAAAATTTTTATGGAAGCGGTAGCTTTTATAATATCTTAAGGGTTTTATTAGTAAAGGGGGGATATATCATGGGGCAATGGTTATTGTCTACTGCTGAGCATTTGGAGACAATTATCAGTATTTATGCAGATATGGTATATCGCCTTGCTTTTGCCCGTTGTGGCAATAAATACGATGCTGATGAGATTTTTCAAGAAGTATTTTTACGTTATGTAAAAAAGCAACCTGTTTTTCATGATGAAGAACATTGTAAGGCATGGTTAATCAGGGTAACGATTAATTGTGCAAAAAAATTAGGTGCTTCCTCATGGAAAAGAAAAACAGTCCCTTTGGTTGAAGAACTGCTTTGGACTGAAGAGGAAGATCTTAATCTTTACTATGAACTACAAAAATTGCCGCCGACTTATCGCGAAGTGATACATCTTTTTTATTATGAGGACATGTCTATTGATCATATTAGCCGCGTTTTAAAAAGGAAGCATTCCACTATTAGAACTCAGCTAACCCGTGCACGTGCAATGCTGAGAAATATCATGCAGGAGGATGACAATGTTTAGAACAGCATACAAACATCTTTATGATCAACTTTCTCCAGATCATGTGTTATTATTGCAAACTATAACAGCTGCTAAACAGTCTGCAGTTAAATCAGTCAAGCGCGGCCTTTCTTTATCCAAACCAGTTGTTGTTATTGCTGTGATTTGTTTGTTGTTGTTAGCTACGCCTGTTTTGGCGATAACAATTAAGGCTTTTTATCAGCTGACTATTAACAATGTTCCCTCCGATACCTCATCGTTTACGCATATTAGCAGCGCTACTGACGAAGATAATGGCATTAGGCTGGAGGTGCAATCAGTTTATGTTGCTGATAGCGTTGCCCAAATAGTTTTTAGCCTACAAGACCTTACTGGCAATCGGCTTGATGCTACATCCAGCATTAGTGATTATTTTTTAGATTGGCCAGTAGAATATCTATCTACCTGCCAATTGGTGGATTATGATCCCATTGATAAAAAAGCTACTTTTTTGCTTACTATGAGCCAGTGGGAGCAGCAAAAAATTGCGGATGGGGAAATTACTTTGACGATCAGGCAATTACTTAGCCAGCAAACAGTCTATGATCACCGGCCAATAGATATAGTTTGCTCTACTTTGCCTTTGGATAGCGAAACCCAAGTGGTAGCCTTGAGCGGTTTTATTGGTGAAGAACATAAAATGCAGGAGACTGTACTACTGCCAGGAGAACCAAAGGCTCCCTTGCCGGTTAAAAATATAGAATTTACCGCTCTTGGTTATATAGATGGGCAGTTGCATCTGCAAACGGCTGTTGCTAGCAACTTAGCTAATAGCAATCATGGCTATGTGTACTTTATTGATTCGGCGGGTAATATTATTAACTATAATGAATGTTATATTTTTGAACTGACTTCCGGTGAAGCTGGAATCCATAAGGATTATTATGAATTTGTTTTTGATATTGAGCCTGAAGAGCTTGATAGCTATTCTTTATATGGCTATTTTATCACAACAGAAACAATAATAAACGGAGATTGGCAGGTATCCTTTTTATTAGGAGATGATGATTGATTATAGGAGTATTAGTCTTGCCGATGAATAGCGAACTTATTTGGTTGCTAGAAGATGATACCTAGTCTAGATTTCCATTGCTAATATTTTTAGCATCAGGTTCGTAAGATTTTTCATGTAATTGCCCGCTATTGTTATAATAAAAAGGCTGTCTTTGGATAGACAGCCTTTTTAGTTGATCAAACATACACTTAAATCCATTCAGCAGGATCTACTTCTTCATCATTGAGATAAAGCTCAAAGTGGAGATGAGCCTCTTGTCCTCCCTCTGCAGTGGTAGTTTCCTGGATATAGCCGATGATCTCTCCTCCCTCTGGGGTATCGCCATAGACTACGTCTGGAGTGAGACAACGGTAGATACTTTTCCATCCTCCGCCATGGTCAATGGTAACGATCCCTCCCCAAAAGCCATCTTCACGAGAGATAACTACAGTACCGCTGGCTGCAGCATAAACTGCTGTCCCCGGCTCTGCCATGAGATCAAAGCCGTGATGAAAGCGGTAATCGTTATAGGTAGGGTCATAGCTGAAACCATAGGCGCGTCCGATCTCGCCAGAGAGGGGTTCGACCCAGGTAGGCGGAGCTGCATTGGCCGCAGTGGCATCTGGATCGACTATGGTATCAGGATCACTTGGTAGTGATTCTCCGTCATCTGGTTGATTATCCCCAGCTAATGTCGGAGTCTGCTCGTTATTGCTATTATTGATCGTTGATTCGTCATTGAGCTGTGCATCATCACTATTCACTTTTTCTACCTCGGCATTGATAGCCGGATCACTGCCTGCCCAAAATTCAGGATAGATGATGATAGCCATCAGCAGTACAATAAAGATCGCTGTCAAAGTCCAGGTGCCTTTATTGCTTTTGAAGAATTCTGAAATCCTCATCTGAGTAAAACCTCCGTCTTTCCGCCGTACTGTGATTAACGGCGGTAGTCCAAGTCATATCTTATCTTTTCCCATAAATTACCGGAATTATACTTTAACTTTACTTTTATCAGTGTTATAATAAATCCGTATTGTCAAAAAGATATGATGGCCATATTATAGAAACCAGCTTGCAACCTATCGCAGCAAGACTGCTGTTTGCTTTAAGCTGGATGTACTGATATTGCTATCGATGAAAGGGAGGATACCATGTCTATCAGGCTCTATAATACCAAGCATGCGCGCAAAGAGGAGTTTATCCCCATTGAGCCGGGGAAGGTAGGCATATACTGTTGCGGTCCCACTGTTTATAACTATATCCATCTGGGCAATGCCCGCCCTTTGGTGGTTTTCGATACCATCCGCCGCTTCTTTATCTGGGAGGGCTGGGATGTTACTTACGTGCAGAATTTTACTGATGTTGATGATAAAATCATCAACCGTGCCGCAGAGGAGGGCAGCAATCCCAAAAGTATTGCTGAGAAATATATCGCAGCTTATTTTGAGGACACCAAAGCGCTCAATATTATGAAGGCTGATGTTCACCCTAAGGTAACAGAGCATATTGCTGATATTATTGCCCTAGTGGAAAAAATTATTGCTAATGGCCACGCCTATGTGGCAGATGGCGATGTTTATTTTGATGTCCGTTCGCTGCCCAGCTATGGCGAGTTATCCGGCCGTGATATCGATGACCTGCGTTCTGGCGCCCGGGTGGAAGTCGACAGCATCAAACATGACCCGCTGGATTTCGCTTTATGGAAAAAGGCCAAACCAGGAGAAATCTGTTGGGATAGCCCTTGGGGTCAGGGCCGCCCTGGCTGGCATATCGAATGCTCAGCCATGAGCTGCAAATATCTGGGAGGCCATTTCGATATTCATGGCGGCGGAGCTGATCTGGTTTTCCCTCATCATGAAAACGAGACAGCCCAGTCTAAAGCAGCTGGCTATCAATTTGCTAATTACTGGCTTCATAATGGTTTTATCACTGTTAATGAGGAAAAGATGAGCAAATCGCTCGGTAACTTCTTCCTCCTGCGCGATATTCTGGCTAAATTCCCTGGTGATGTTGTGCGGTATTTCTTGCTGGCTACCCATTACCGCAGCCCGATTGATTTTTCTGATGATAAGTTGACTGCTGCTGCCAAGAGCCTGGAGAGGATCCGTACCAGCTACCGGCTGCTACTTGATGCCCAGAAAAAGGCTGTCAGCGGTACTAACAGACAATTGACCGAATCAGTAGAAAAAGCTCGCGCTGCTTTCACTGCTGCGATGGAAGATGATTTTAATACAGCTTTGGCAATCTCAGTCATTTTTGATTTTTGCCATGAGAGCAATAGCTATCTTGCGGCAGGTGATATCTCTGCTGAGGATGTGGCAGCTGCTCTGGCACTCTTCGATGATTTTGAGGCAGTTTTAGGCATGATTATCCCGCCCGCTCAGGAAACCGCTGGACTGGAAGAGGCCCTGCTTGATTTGATCATCAAGATTCGCGGCGAGGCTCGGGCTAAAAAAGACTGGGCTACTGCCGATGCGATCCGTGATGGGCTGAAAGAACTGGGCATCGCTATCGAGGATACTGCTGACGGAGCTCGCTGGAAGAGAATTTAATTATTATAAAGTAAATGTTTAGGGGTAAAGGATGACAGTTGCACCGGAAAAACTTTCTCCCCTAGCGCTGGCTTATATCGGCGATGCCGTATATGAGCTGGCGGTACGGGAATACTTGTTGGGTAGAGGAGAAGCGCATAACAAAGAACTGCACCGCCGTGCTGTGGAATTAGTCCGTGCTGAAAAACAAAGTGAACTTTATGATGTTCTATGTGGGCTTTTAGGCGATGAGGAAAAAGAGGTGATGCGCCATGGGCGTAATGCCAAAGGCGGACACCAGCCTCCCCATACCTCAGTTGGTGCTTACCGGCGGGCTACCGGTGTGGAAGCCTTGGTCGGTTGGCTCTATCTGCGAGGAGATAAGGAGAAATTGCAGCTGATTTTTGAGCAGTTGTTTGCTAATGATAGTAAGGAGAATGAGCAATGAAAGGCAGAAATACCGTTAGAAAGATTCAGGAAAAAGTAGATAATGGTGAAAAGCTGGTAATGGTGACTGCTTATGATTATCCTTCTGCTTATCTCGCTGAGCAGGCTGGAGTGGATATGATTCTGGTAGGCGACAGCTTAGGCAATGTCATTCTCGGCTATGATACAACTATTCCGGTGACGATGGAGGATATGCTCCACCATACCCGTGCTGTCAGCCGGGCAGTGAACGGCCCGATGGTGATTGCGGACATGCCCTATGGATCTTATCATGTTAGCGTTGAGCAGGCTGTTACTAATGCGATGAGGTTGATTCAGGAAGGCGGAGCCCATGCCGTTAAGCTGGAGGGTAGTCATATTGCTCCGCTGGTTAAAGAGATGATCATTCGTGGCATCCCGGTGATGTCGCATCTGGGGCTGGAGCCTCAGAATGCCAGCTTGTGGAACGGCTACCGCACCTGCGGTCGCGATGAAGATACTGCTTGGGCTTTGGTTGAGGCTGCTCAGGATATGGAGGAGGCAGGCGCTTTCGCGGTATTGATTGAATGTGTTGCTGCCGAAGCAGCGCGTCTGATTACCGAGAAAATCGATATCCCGACCATTGGCATCGGTTCCGGCGTTGATTGTAATGGCCAGGTTTTGGTATGGCATGATATTTTAGGTATCGGCAATAGTCATACCCCTAAATTTGCTAAGCAGTATGCCAATATCGGCGCCCAGATCGAATCTGCCCTGCGTGAGTATGCTAAAGAAGTACGCAGCGGCGCCTTCCCTGATGAAGAGCATAGCGTCAAAATGGAAGAAAACGAAGCTAAGAGGCTCTATTAAGATGAAGATACTGATTGTTGGCGCTGGAGCGATGGGCTGCTATATGGGCGCTGTTTTAACAGCAGCCGGCCAGGACGTCATCCTTTATGATGTCGATATCGCTAAGATGGTGCTGCTGGACTGCCAGGGTATCTATTTGGAAGAACTTGATGGGGGCCTGCAGATAATCCGTCCTCAGACTAGAGAGAAGATCGAGGTCATTGAGCCCGTAGATGTGGTTATTTTGCTGGTTAAAGGATATAATACCTATGCTGCCGCACAGAGTATTGCCACTATTGCTGATTGTCAGCCGGATATCATCTCGCTGCAAAACGGCATGGGTAATCTGGAGATCCTCTCCGAACGTTTCCCGACTAATCGGCTTTTTGCCGGAGTGACTTATCAGGGAGCCTATGAGGTCAGCCCCGGCAATATCATTCATACCGGCAGTGGGAAAACTTTTATCGCCCCGCTGGAAGCTCAGCGTGAGGACTCAGCCCGAGAGTATGCAGCACTTTTGGCTGGCAGCGGCATTCCGGCAGCAGCGGTTCCACAGCCGCAGCTGGAGCGCCTTTTATGGCAGAAATTGCTAGTCAATGCGGCGATCAATCCTCTATCGGCGATTTATCATGTCCGCAATGGCGTTCTGGCAGAAAACGCTCAGACTCGTCAGGAGATGGAAGAGCTGACCCGCGAGGGCGTTGCTATCGCTCAGGCTAAGGGTATTGATATCAGTTTTGAGGAGATTTGGCAGGCGGTACTCGATACTTGCCAGAAGACAGCCGCTAACCGCTCTTCAATGCTGGTCGACGTGGAGCGCGGCCGTCAAACAGAGCTGGATATCATCAATGGCGGCTTGGTTTGGACTGCTCGGGAGGTAGGGATGAGAGCGCCGGCACATGAAAAGGTGATGTTGCGTTTTCGAGAAAGCTGCCCTCAGTTACCGAATAACCAATTTTAAGAAAAAGTTCTTGCATTATAGTTCGCTCTTTTGTATAATGAATAAGCGGCAAAAATTTGCCAACAATAGTAGAGCAAGTAAATTGACGTATAAGTTGAATGTAGAGCAAGTATGGAGAAGTCGCGTAGCTTGGTCGAGCGCGCACGACTGGAAATCGTGTAGGCCTCAAAAGGGTCTCGAGGGTTCGAATCCCTCCTTCTCCGCCATATCGGAGCAAAGCTAGCTTTGCTCCGATTTTTATTATTAAAACAGCAAAAGGATTTAAACAACAAAAGGCGCTAACTACTCCTTGCAGCAAATTGTGTTTTAGCGGGTAGTTACGCCTTTTCGTTAGGTAAAAGCTTTTGGTGATAATGTCTGTCGGGCTACTGTTACTTTAACAAGATCGCCGCTGGTGATAGTGTTTAACCACTGGCAGTATTAGAACCATAATCACTAGCGCGATCAGCGCTGCAATGAGGAAGAGTCTCTGGGCAGGGAGTACCGATATCAACAACGCAGAAAGAAATTGTCCAGTAAACATCGCCATAGTACCAAAACTGATATGTAGTCCCTTGTTAGCAGCAGTGCTTTTATTGACAATTAGATTATTGAAGAGCGGTGTTGAAAACCCAAAACCGATGCCAATGCATATTGCTGCTACCCATAACAGAGGAGAATCACCGCAGAAAAAATATTGACTGAATCCAGCCGCATAGAAAAGAAAAGCTAGGGTCAGGCATCCTTTGGCAGCTATTTTTTTGACTACACGGGGAACGAATCCCGCTGCCACTACTGCTACTAAATCCAGGGCAGCTAGGTAATATCCCGTGAAAGAGGGGCTATATCCTAACTGATTTTGTAGATAAAGCGGCAGCGCTACTACCGCAGTAAAAAACATCAGCATCCCTAAGAAAGCGATCACCAGCACCAAACCTAAAGGCACTCCTTTTTTGTCGGCGCCATTTTCCGTTTGCTCTAAGATTGCTGGATCATGACGGGCGTTTGCACGGGGAATGAAGAGGATTAAGCCTATAAAAGCAATGAATCCTAAGCCATAAATATAGAAAGGACAACGCCATGAGATATCTGCTAAGATCCCGCTAACAGTAAGGAAAATAACACCGCCAAATTCCATCGACATGCTTTGAATAGAGAGGATTTTTAGCTGCTGTTCGCCTTGAAAAAAGCTAGAGATAAAGGCTACGCTGGCATTCATAACCGCAGCTGTGGTAGCGCCTAGTAGCAGACGGTCAATAAAAATAGTTATTACATTAGGCATATAAGCGCCGGCAATACCGAAGCAACCATAGCATAATAGGCCGATGAAGGCTATTTTGTAAGGGCCAACTTTATCGATTAGCCTGCCAAAAAGGACGGTGGTCACTACTACCCCCAGAGCAGGGGCAGTCACTAGCCAAGAGGCATAGTTGCCTAACTGGTAAATGCGTCCCAGTTCCGGTAGCGCAGGAGTGATAGCAGTCCCTACCATTACTGTTAGGCTGCTGATAAGCATAATGGCGATAATACCAGTTGTTTTGATCTGATTTGCGTTGTTATTCATACAAACCTCCCAGCGGTATGCTAAAAAAGACAATAAAAAGAAGGCATCATACGATGCCTTCTTGTCTTTAATTAGGTAGGGGAAAAGAAAGCACCGTTGAAACATGGCTTTCTTCTCTCATCCAGACCGTACTGTCGGCTTCGGGTTCTAACCGAATTAGCTTGCGCTCGCGGGCTATACCGCCGGTAGAATAACTCGTTTTAGAAGAAACAGTTCTGCTCTAGTCTAACAAAAAACTGACTTGTCGTCAATAGGTTAGGGTCAATAGTATCTAGTAGAAACAAGGTGCCTTTCCCTAGTCTATGTTATTGATAAAATCAATAGATCGTTGAAATAACGGCGCGAATATGTGAACGACGACATGGTGATAGAATGGTTTTGAGGTAAAAAATTTGGATTAAAACATAGTAAAACACTATTTTTTTATGCAAACCCCCTTCCCACTTGTCCAATTATGCGATATAATTTCTGTGGAGTAGCAAAATGCTCCTCATTTATGAACTGTTTCAGAATAAATAGAGAGGTGTCTCTTATGCTGACATTAAAGCAATTAGTGTGGACAGCCCCTGGCGGGGGTAAGGTCATCCAAGGCATTGACCTAACTATTCCTGATAATAAATTGGTTGTTATCACTGGCCCCAACGGTGGTGGTAAAACCACTTTAGCTAAATTGATCTCTGGTTTGGAAAAGCCAGATTCCGGCCAAATCCTGCTGGACGGCCAGGATATCACTGATCTGGATATTACTGAGAGAGCTAAACTAGGTATCAGCTATGCTTTCCAGCAGCCGGTACGTTTTAAAGGCCTAACTGTAGCTGATTTGCTAGAATTGGCAGCTGGTCAAACTCTTTCCGAGCAGGAGGCCTGTTCTTATCTGATCAGAGTCGGCCTCTGCGCTAAAGAATATATCAATCGCGAGGTCAACGCTACTTTGTCCGGTGGCGAGATCAAGCGGATCGAGCTAGCCACTGTGTTGGCGCGCCATACCCGTCTGACCATTTTCGATGAACCAGAGGCTGGGATCGACCTGTGGAGCTTTAATAACCTGATCGGCGTGTTCCAGGAATTGCAGGAGTCCCTTAATGGCTCGATGATTATCATTTCCCATCAGGAGCGGATCCTTAATATA
>ERZ826242.3683-NODE-3683-length-10646-cov-3.765933_pt1 | contig 10646 bp, 10 predicted proteins | sample MGYA00519871_ERZ826242 | MGnify/ENA primary metagenome ERZ826242 (study PRJEB31778, sample SAMEA3449226) | human gut metagenome | biome: human gut; feature: human-associated habitat; material: faeces | place: United Kingdom | collected 2010/2012 ...
ATCACCAATGTGGCCGCACATACATAACTCAATTTTTTCAATAACATAATTTTCCCTCTCTTTCCTTACTGCTCTTTCATTTTCTTCTTTTCAACCAACATCCATATAGCTCCCGCCAACACAACAACACCTAAAAAATATGGCAGATAACTGGCTATTCCCCAGCCGTATCGACTGCTCGGTATTACACCCCGGTCCGAAAAGTCAAACCGAATCAGCCAGAAGTCCAGCAGCGCAAGTATATCAAACACAATTACGGCGATACTTTTTTTCAATATGGTCATAAGCAATGTCAAAACTGCAAATAATGCATATGCCGAAATAATGATAATCCCCATAATGGCAACGGCCTTCACTGCTTCCAGCGACTTCGCTCCTGCCGCATAAATTCTGGCGTACTTCACCAATGAGATATGTACTGCATCTGCATTTGTCATGCCTATTTCCTGTGCAAATATCCCCTCTTTGTTCTGATTTAATACCTCTTTATACTCACTGGTTGCTGACGCATACGGGAGAAAAAGCATTATAATCATTAAAACCACTCCTGCTAATGTAATCCCAAACGGAATTGCAACTTTCTTGTTCATAAAAATTCCCTCCATTTTCCTAACTCAATTTTTCAATATAATCCCGTGCTTCCTGCATAATCTGATCCATCTTTACTTTCTCGTGTTCCAGTTCATCCACCCGTTTTTCAAGTGCCTCCTTTATCACATCGTCCGGTGCGTCAATGATCTCTTTGACTTCCCTTAGTTTGAATCCTAACTGTTGTAAGAATCGAATCATTTCTGCTCTGTGAAATGCGCTTTCATCATAAAGCAAGTGACCATATTTGTTTTTTGTTGTGGGAGTCATCAGTCCTGCCTTTTCGTAGCACTGGATACTCCTCCTTGAAATGTTTAGCAGTTCACACATTGCTCTTAAACTCATACATTCCATATTTTCATCCAGATTAAAACTGCACGCTGCGTGCAGTCAAACTTTTTTTCTATCTTCTTCTCCTCCCTTCTTTTCCCATTGTACACCAGACTTTTATTTTCTGGATTTGTAAGTGCACAGCCTCGTACTTCTGAGACCTTGCCCATAAAAAAAAGACCCGGTCTTCATCGAGTCTTTTTGATCCTCCATCATTAAAAATATTCCGCTACCTCTCTCAGGTGCTGCTCTATTTCATCCTTCTTTCTCATAAAGGGAAGTTCCTCCGGATGCGCCTCACACAAGGCTTTTCCTTTCGTAAGCCACTCCTCGGCCTGATCTCCCTCCCCCAGTTCAAACAGCATATTCGCCCCCGGGATGATCCAATAATCGATTTGGTCCAGATCCGATCTGCCATCAGGGATCGAACATTTTCCCGCCTTTTCAGGTTATAGAGAACTTGTTCTGCCTTTTCTCGGCACAAAGTAAAATACCAGGCCCTGGCCATATAATGGAGAAATTGAAATTCCATGCGATATGATCCATCTCTTTTAAGCACTTTTTCCATCTCAATAATCAGCCTTTTTATTTTGAGATCCCGTTCCGGCATACACCGGATGAGAAGGAATATTTTACCATAAGTGTATTTTACTACCAGTCTCTCTGCCTCTTTCCCGCCGGCTCTCTTCATACAATTGATAGACTTGTCTACCGCCCGTAACATCTTATGGATCAGGCATTGCTCCTTTTTACCAGTATCATCATAAGCACCATTCAACATTTCGTCGTACAGTCCTGCTTTCATATCATAGTACCATCCCCAGATATAAAGGTCGCCTGATTCCGACGCATACTTTTCTGCCTCTTTCACGCAGACTACTGCCTTTTCATATTCTTTTCTCTGACACAAAAGATACACTACATAGTCCTGTAATTCTATCCGTTGTCTGGGATTTTCCTTCCCTCTTTCCCGCAGCAGCGGCGCTGCCTTGGCTAGAATATATTTCTCATCCTCCTTCGGCAGATAGAGTAAAGTCAGAATCTGAAGCTGTTTACAGCACCTTGATTCCGCCAGACGGCTGTCCTCTCCGCCATACTTAAGAACCGATTTTGCCGTTTCCAATACGCCGCTTTTCTGTCCGTCGAATTTCGTCCTTTCTCTTTCCCATGTTCCAAATTCCCATTGTATCTGCTGACAGAGGATCTCCATCTGCCTCTTAGCACACTCTCTGTCTTTCTCACTCCATTCCATCTGCTGTATCGACTCATGGATCAACGGATGCATCTGCACTCTTTCTCCCTGAATTCGGATCCATCCCTCCTCATGTAACTCATTGACAGCATCCAGTGAACCTAACTGCAAAACACCGCGGGATTCCCCCACAGAAATACCCGGTGCATCAAATAATGAGAAAAATTTCAGACATCTCTTTTTCTCATCCGACAGCCCCGACGCATCATATAATACTTTGATGATGCGGGATATTTTGTCATATCCTTCTACACCATTCTGAAGATAATCCACCTTCTCCGGTGCCATCTGTGAAACACCATAAGCTTCTGCCATGTCCCATGCCTGTTTCATACTCAGATAACTTTTAGCTACCTGCCTTGCTATCAAGGATAAAAGAAGGGTATGCCTCTCCACTTTGTCTGCTAATTTGGTTACGATCGCCGTCTCATCTGTCTTTAATCTGCGCCCCAGATTATTCTCAAACAACCGGTAAATCTCATCCGTCTTTTGCAGCGGCAATATTTTTTGCACCGGATAACCGGACAATTCCATGTTTCTGCGGGTCACCAGTATTACTTTCCAGTTTACCTTCAATACCTCGGCAAAACCCTCTGTGATGTTTCCCTCAAAATTATCCAGGATCAAAAGAAATCTTTCTTTCTCTGCCAATCTCCGGACTGCCTTCATTTTTCTGATAAAATATTCTGCCGTCTCTTCCTCCCCTTCTTTTTTATATCCGGTGACACCAAAGTTCCTGTCATCCGTCAAAGTTTGTTCCAGAGATTCTTTCCATGACAGATAAATAACCTGATCAAAACAGTTTTTATTGTCCTGTACAAACTTGCTGACAACTGTGCTTTTGCCGATTCCGCCCATACCGGTTACAAATATAATCGGATCTTCTCCCTGCCACCAGTGAAAAAGGCTGTCACATTCCTTCTGTCTTCCCACCATTTTTTCAGGTACTACAGCCGGTCCGCTGCAGGAAATCACTGTCTCCTCTGCCCCAAAGCGTTCAATCCTTTCCAACTGCTCCAGCACCTGTCTCATATCCGGATAACGGTCTTTTGTGCCGGCCTGCAGTGTCTTATGAAAAAACACCGTCAATTCCCGGTATAGTCCCGGATGGTAAAGCACATTCCATTTTAATTTTGTATAATCATAAGATGCCTCGTCGCCACAATCCACCGCCCTGGGTGTTCTTCCAAAAATAAGCGAAAAAAGCAGTGCCCCCACTGCATAAATATCTGTATATGTTCCGATCTGTGACATATCTCCCATTTTTTGTTCCAACGGCGCATATCCTCTGGAACAAGCCACACGGTAGTTACTCAAACCTTCCTTCATCCCCTGGGGAATTACTGTATCAAAGTCAAACAGTTCCACCATTTCCGGCGTTGTTGCATACATCCGTATATTTTCCGGTTTCACATCCAGATACAAATATCCCCTCTCATGGATCTGCTGAATACACTTCGCCGTACTCATCACAACACGTAGTACCTCCCGGATGGACGAAAACTGGATTCTGTCCAGAGTATTTCCCTCTACATAAGAAGACACCGTATACAAAGTTCCATTTTTTTCGTACAGATCATACACTTGTGAGGTATAGTTGGTCAGTCCCGCCATTTCATGCAGTTCGCTGATCACCACAAAGGAATCCCGAAACCGTTTTTTATATAGTTCAAACTGCTTTCGCTGACTTTTCTGAGTAATCATCAATCCTCCCTGGCTGTTTCTTTCCATCGAAAGCATATAGGGGTAACACTCTTTGATACGGACCGTGCTTTTTCCCCCTGCATTGTTCTCATAATATCCATCATATACAAGACAGGATCCCCCCTGCCCCACCACGGAACGGATAAAAAAAGGCATACTGCCTCCCGCTTGATTTTTAAATATCAGCTTCGTATTCGGTTTTAGCGGTATTCGCTCTTTCATCCTCCATCACTCTTTCCCTTAAATCTATCTCCTTCTTTGCGAAAAAAAGTTCCCGCATATACTCTCTGAATGTACACAACGGCTGTGGTGACTGGATCGCCATAAGAAACAGAAAGTCGTATGGGTTTCCCGGATACATTAGGGGATAGCCCACCGATAACAAATTGTCATTTAACGCATCGATGCACCGTTTCCTCTCCTCTGGATCTACCTCATAACTATGATGCCGGACCGCCAGACTGCCATAAAAACGATAAAATACAAGAAATATCAGAAGTTTGCGGACTCGTTCATACGACACATGCTCTCCGTGCAGGATCTTATTCAGGCCGTCCCGGTCCGGAAATGCCTCTTCTGCCAGTGGATGCAGTAATTCATTGTCTTTTAACACCTCTTTGATACTTCTGTTTTGATACAATTCATCGGTATAATCCCCTGCCAGTCCCAGAATCTGCAAATAGATTTCCCACATAGAATCCACCCGGCTGCGGGTCTTTCTTCCTTTTTCTGTCTCGTCCTCTTTTCCCCTGTCAAAGAAAGAATACAATTTTTTCCGCTCACGCTGCGCCAGTCCTTCTGCCTGCTCTTCCCCGGCAATTTCCTTCCACAGCGTCTGTATGCTTTCACTGGCTGCTACATTGTTATAGGCGAACTTATCCCCCTGTTCCTGCAAGTAGGTTAAAAGTTCTTCCGTGGTCTCGATTTCATCCAGTTCCTCTTCAATCAAGTCGGTATATACAAGATCTTTTTCATCTATTTTACCGGGAGACACCACATCTGTCTGAGCCAGGATTTCCTGTGTTTTCTTATAACTAAGCCCTTTTTTGAAGGCATAATAATACACCGCCTCCCTTACAGAATGACAGTCCAGTCCTCTGCTAAGGCAGATTCTTCTAAGGAAATCATTTACTTCCTCCAGAGAAAGTCCAAATGCAAAACACAGCTGAAACGGCACTGCGGACTCTCTTTTCATCCGCTTTTCGCCCATGAAAAAACTTTTCAGATTCCGCGGAACCGGAACATCCGCCAGTCTGCACCGGTCAGCCACAAAATGCACTTTTTCATCCACATCTTCTGTCTTCCCCACATAGCCATGCTCCACAATGAACGCATCCAACCCCTGGTCGAAGCTGCGGAACTGATGCAGGATCCTTCTACACTCTTCTATGTAATCCTCTGTTTCAAAAATTTCCGCAGCCTGTTTCTCAAAAAAATCTGTATATGATCCCATATGCACATCCTTTATTTCACAATTACTGTAACTATCTTTGCCATGCCATTACAGCGGACTTTGATCTTACCTTTTCCTTTTTTCTTTGCTTTGATGATTCCTCGTTTTGTCACCTTTAAAATTTTCTTATTGACCGATGCGTATTTAACTGCTGCCACCGGCACTGCTTTCACTTTAATCTTAGCCTTTTTGCCTTTTTTCATTTTAATTTTTTTCGTAACGGTCAAAGTCGGCTTTTTTACTGTAACAAAACAATAAATTCTGCTTTCTGCCACCCTGGCAGTAATAACCGCCACACCTGGTTTTCCGGCCGTTACTGTTCCATTTTGGCTGACCGATGCCACTTTCATATTGCTGCTTTCAAAAACTGGCTGTCCACCTCTGACTCTCAGTTTTGTCGTTTTGCCTTTTCCTTTTGTATATAATGTGACCGCTGTCTTATTTAAGATCAGTGTGGGAGTTTTCGATGGTTCTGCCACTGGTACCGTTGGTTTTACTGTCGGCGTTGCGGTTGGCGTCGCAGTCGGCGTTACAGTCGGCGTCGCAGTCGGAGCCTGCGTTGGCGTCGCAGTCGGCGTTGCAGTTGGCGTCGCGGTCGGCGTTACCGTCGGTGTCGCAGTTGGTGTCGCAGTTGGCGTCGCGGTTGGAGCCTGCGTTGGCGTCGCGGTCGGCGTTACCGTCGGTGTAGCAGTTGGCGTTGCGGTTGGTGTCGCAGTCGGCGTCGCGGTCGGCGTGCTCGTCGGTGTCGCGGTTGGCGCCTGCGTTGGTGTCGCAGTTGGCGTGCTCGTCGGCGTCGCGGTTGGAGCCTGCGTTGGCGTCGCAGTCGGCGTTACCATCGGCGTTACTCCTACAGAGATATTTTTCTCTATGCTCTGCCCGGATGAAAGATGTGTCACTTTCAGCACCAGATTTCCATCCATTTTATATAAGATCAGAGTAAGTCGTATAAGGTCGCTGCTGTCATCCCCCAATGTACTTTCATCCCAGTCTAAAAAAGCATCCTCTTCCAGATCTATTTCCCCACCATCGGATTTTTTCAATGTAAACTCAAAATCGTTCAATAATTCCAATATACCCGGCTTGTAGGACTCTCCTTTTTTATTTACAAATTCAATGGGATAATAGTATTCCTCTCCGGTCTGACAGATGGTATCAGATCCCCCTTTCCATTCAAAATTCTGAAAAGCAGTATCATCTGCCGCCTGTTTCTGTACCACCCATTGTATTTTTTCGTCTGTGGTCTGCCTCTCCAGTGTAAAATCCGTATACTGGGTGCCCTCAATGGTAAAATTCCCGGTTGAATCCTTTCCGGCCTCTACATAAACATGGCCCTCTACAAACCTTGCCACACTTTGTGCCCCGTTGGTGTTCAATCTGGTCAGTCCGCTGACGATACCTGCCACCCGGAGCGTCTGTTCATTTCCAATCAAAACAGCACCGCAGGATTCTCCTGACTGGGCCGCTGCCCCTGCAAAATCTCCTGTCACCACCGGATCCCCCGTCATGACACGAAAATCCAGTACCGCATTTTTCTCTACTGTCACATTGCCTGCTTCAAATGTACTGTCCTTGGGAATGATCACTCTGGCCCCCTTTTCCAGTACTAATTCATCTACACCGTCAAGATCGATTGTATCGCTATATACATCCTCCTGGATCGTAACAGACAACTTTCCTGTGTGACCGGCTGTGTCAAACTGTGTCACATTATTTTTTTTACCCAGTTTGACCGACACGTCTCCCTCCAGGCCATATCCGTCCGCTCCGGCTGTGTGGATCACCGTATCGACTAATTTTCCATCCAGTTCGATGTCCACAGGCATCTTGCTGTTCTTCCAGTAATCTCCTGCATATATCGCCGAAAGTCTGGTCTGATCCGTCGGATGGATCACCTTGATCACCGCATGGTCTCCCAGGATGCCGTCTGTCCCCTTGTACGCGCCGCCGCTGATATAAGGTCTTATATCATCCTGCAGAGAATTTGTCCCAAGTTTTGTATTTACACCATCTAACACCAGCGTGTGGCCGGCCGCATAAATGGTTGTACTCCTGCCTCCGGATGTCACCATTTCCAGATGCATATTTTTAAATGTAACATCGGCACCTAACTGGATCGTTGTCCGTGTCAAAAGCGTCGCTTCCTCTGTATCCCCTGTAATCGTAATATCTTTATTGATAAAAAGTGGTTTCGGTGAAGCGTCCTCTTCTACATCATAGTGGGTAAATTTTACCGTTCCCAAAAGCACCAGTGTCTGCCCGGACTGAATCTGCTTCAAAGCCGTTCGGATATTCTGATACGGGCTGGATATAGTTCCATCTCCCACTCCCAGTTCTCCTTCCCCATCACTTACATATACTTTTAGACTTTCTTCCACATCACTGGCTGTCACCGTTACCGGTGCCCACAAATTTAAGATCAACGCCAATATCAGACATACTACTCCTGTTTTTTTCATTTCATCACTCCTTGTTGTATTTGTTGTATTTTCTTGTGTTTCGTCTCATGTATAAAATTCCTGTTACATCTGCCATCACCCATCCAATCGGGATCGCCACCCAGATACCTGTCTCCCCGAAAAAAGGAGCCAGCATATATGCCAGTGCCACTCTCATTCCCCGCCACACATCTTCCGGCACTCTTAAAAATGTCAGGATTGGCTCCCATACTCAGCTTCTACCTTTGATAAAACCAGATTTTTTTATCTACTAAGGATTCTCCCTCATAAACCAGCCGCAGACTGAAAAATCGTTTTTCCTCTTCCAGAAATAATTTAAGAAAAATAGCGTCCCCCTCCCAGGTAGGCAGTGATGGGACTTTTTCTTTTTCGATCCACTGAAGATCTCCTTCGTTGCACTCCGCCAGCTGTCCTTCAAAGGCATCGGCATGAAATAAACACATCAGTTCCTCCTCTTCACACTGGTCACTGATAAAAGTCACGATCCCCTTAAACTGATAAGAAGTAAGGGTCAGCCCCGTCTCTTCTTTTACCTCCCTGAGCAGACATTCCTCCGGGCTCTCCCCCCATTCAGCGTGGCCTCCCACACCGATCCATTTGCCTTTACTGATGTCTTTTTCCTTTTTGGTCCGATGCAGCATCAGATATTTTCCATCCTGCTCAATGTAGCAAAGCGTTGTCATCTTCATGTACTTTTTTTCCTCCTGCTCTGTAAAAAAGATCCTGTTTCGTAAATTATAGGATGGATGAAACATATTTGCAAGGTTTTCTCTCTTTCCAGCGTTTCTTTTAATAACAATAAAAATTTTAGGAGGGATTCACTATGAAAAAAAGAACATTTATCTCAAAAACAACCGCTGTCCTTTTAAGTTTATCCGTGGCAGCAGGCAACCTTGCTCTCGATCCATCTACCAGCCTTGGTGCCGCCAGACATACCAAAAAGTATACCTTTTCCACCGCAGAAAAAGTGGAAAAAGCTTTAACCGGGGAAAAATCCGGAGCCTATGTATACTATCTCAACAAGTCCGCCCTGATGCGTGTAAAAGGAAGCAAAAAGCCGGAGAAAATCGCCACCGGAGTAAAACAGTTTAACGTGCAGGAAAAATACATCTATGTCTTGAAAAAGAAAAATAACACTCTGTACCGGATCACTATAAAAAATCCGGCAAAACAAAAGAAACTTATTTCTTCCTGCAAAGAACTGTTGGGTGTCAGTTTTTCCCACATTACCTACCGGCAGAAAAAAGGAATATACAGCACCAATCTGCGAGGCAAAAAAGCGAAAAAACTGGTGTCTTCAAGCCTTCTGTCCAATGGATACAAATACTACAAAAGTTCCGTTTTCTATGTAGAAAAAGAGAAAGACAGCAGCGGCAGAATTACCGGCGTACGGATCCAGAATATTGATTCTTACGGCGATAAAGATGCTTCTAACCTGAAATTAACCAAAAATTATAATATTTCTTTTTTCATGGAAGGGAAAAACCTGCTCCTGTCGGCGGCAGAACCATCCGCCCCTTCCAGACCTATTCTGTACCAATATGAAGATATCGAAGGTTGTTTTAATAAATACTCTGCTGCAGAAGAACACTCTTATGCATCCCGCATAGGAATCGATACGGCTGGTATTATTCCGGAAAACAAACATGGTTATCATGTTTTAACCGATCTGTCTGCCGGCTACCGGGTAAAATATATTTTTTCCAAAAAAGGAATTTATTTGCGCTCCGTGAAAGCACCGAAAGGATTCAGCAAAACCAAAACCGAAATCCAGTTAAACATAAAAGACTATTCCATTTATGTAAAATATCAGTGCGGAAAGAAAACAGCTTATAAAATTTACGACATCCAGTCAATCCTGCTCAAGAAAAACAGTCTCTTAACTACAGGTGGAGCCATTTTTTATGCCGATGAACAATGTAATATCTACTACCGCCTAAATGGAAAAGAGCATGTTTTCATCTCTTCACAACAGATGGCACAGTGTACGGAAGATGCTCTTGGCGAAGGCGCAAACTGCCTGGTGGGCGAACTGCCTGTCATTTTGAAAGCCTGGCGCAAGAAAAACCGTATCTACTTTTACTGCTATGTAGATGTAGAGGAAAATATCATCATGAGAAGCTATTACATTGTCAGCCAGAAAACAAACGGCAAGGGATTTGACTATGAGTACCAAAAGACAGATCAGGTCATTATATGATCCCTGCAAAAGCAGATTTCAACTCCGATCTCCGTCTTGCAGTTTTTCCCCCTTTTTGATATAATTAAATATCAAATTAAATACATGTTTGACGGAATATACTACTTTCCGGAAAGGAGTTCTCATGAAAGATAAAAGAATCGTTGTTGCTCTTGGAAGAAATGCTTTTGGCGAAACATTTCCTGAGCAGAAAAAAAATGTAAAAAAACCGGCCGGAAGTGCACCCGGATTTGTCGTATACTATACGAACTACTCTCTCACGATTCATCCGGACATCAGCGGCCTGACACTGGTGGAATCATCCAATACATAAGTTTCCAGCATAGGCTTTCTGCTTAGCGCATATACTAGAATCGTACCACAAAGTACAACCGCAAAGGAGGAAGAAAAGCATGGCAAACAGAAGTACAAAAAAATCATTGGAACGTTTTAAGTATGAAGTTGCAGATGAGCTTGGAGTCCCACTTAGCAACGGATACAACGGTGATCTTACCGCAAAACAGAATGGATCTGTCGGCGGTTATATGGTCAAAAAAATGATCGAAGCACAGGAAAGACAGATGGCTGGCAAAGGAGAAAACATCCAGTAACCCACTTGTCCCAATGTACAAAAGAAAAAAGCAGGTCTCTGTTGATATGCCCCCTGTCAAGTAGACAGGTTAA
>ERZ826242.3686-NODE-3686-length-10639-cov-2.714191_pt1 | contig 10639 bp, 6 predicted proteins | sample MGYA00519871_ERZ826242 | MGnify/ENA primary metagenome ERZ826242 (study PRJEB31778, sample SAMEA3449226) | human gut metagenome | biome: human gut; feature: human-associated habitat; material: faeces | place: United Kingdom | collected 2010/2012 ...
AATGGACACGGACGAGATAATGACGTCGTACTGCTCTTTATCAAGGCCCGCAAAAATGCCGTCCCACGCAGTGTTGACAAACTCGATGTCTACGCCCAGCACCTCGCCGAGCGCTTTTGCAAAGTCGATGTCAAAGCCCTGATATTCAAGCCCTGCGTCATCGGTGTACTCCATCGGCGGGTAGCCGACTTCCACGCCGACGGTTAAGGTGCCGTCCTTGAGTGTTTTAAGCTTAGAAAGGTCAAGCACCGGCTTTTCCGTCACATTGCGCACGCCGTCCACATCGGCGGCGGAGCCGAAGTGCTTTTCGGAAAGCTGCGCCATGGTGCCGTCATAATATAAGGTATCAATCGCACCTTCGATGAGCTCTTTCAAATCGTCGTTGCCCTTTTTAAGACATACGCCGATTGGCTCGCCGGTTTCGCTCGTCCATGTTTTCTGGTATTTCGTGTCGTCCTCCGCGAGGTAGTAACCCGCAACGACGCTGTCCACGTACACGGCATCCACGCGGCCGAGTGCGAGGTCATCAAAGCACTGCGTCACCTTTTCGTACGGCAGTACGTTGATGTTCATGCCCTCGTCCTGCATATCCTGAATGCTTTCGTGCGCGGAGGTTGCCGTCTGCACGGAAATTTTCGCGCCCTCAAAGTCCGCCGGGCTTTCAATCTTCTTCGTACTGCCCGAACATGCCGCAAGTGAGAGCATCATAGCGCCAATTAAAAATGAAGCGCAAACCTTTTGAATTTTCATTTTACATTCACCCTTCCGCAATATACCTTTAAGCTTTGGCTTGTATAATTTTGAAGATGAATGTATTTTACGCCGATTTCATTCAAAAATCAAGCGGAATAATGCACAAACTAATGCATATTTATACGTATATACATGGTGAATTTTGAAAAAGAAAAGCCTGCGTTGTGCAGGGGCTCAAAATGAGAGTTGCATAACGCAGGCTTTTAGGATTCGGTTTAGTCCATGTAACCGCCTTGCATGGGGGAGTGTGCCGTTTGCGTGAAGCGCTTTAAAACGCCGTGCGTGTAGCGGCTCTTAAACGGTGGCAGCGCTTTGCGGCGCTCGTTAAACACGCGCTGCACTTCTTCCTCGCTGCATTTTTCGCCGTTGATACCGACGACGCGCAGAATACGCTGCGGAATGTCGATCTCGATAAGGTCGTTTTCTTCGATTAAAGCGATGGGGCCGCCCTGTGCGGCTTCCGGCGAAATATGGCCGATGGCGGGGCCCTTGCTTGCGCCGGAGAAGCGACCGTCCGTCAGCAGCGCAATGCTGGCAGAAAGCTCCGGGTCGCTCGAAATGGCTTCGGTGGTGTAGAACATTTCCGGCATACCGCTGCCGCGCGGGCCTTCATAGCGGATGATGACGGCGTCGCCCGGCTGAATTTGGTGCGTTAAAATGGCGTGGATGGCATCTTCCTCGCAGTTGAACGGGCGCGCCTTCAGAAGCGCCTTGTGCATCTCCTTCGGCACGGCACTGTGTTTTACGACCGCGCCGTCCGGGGCGATATTGCCGCGCAGAATGGCAATGGCGCCGTTTGTGCCGATGGGATCATCGAACGAGCGGATGATATCCGTGCGCTTGAGACCGGTTTTCTTTAAATAGGTATCACACTTCTCATAGAAGCCGTTTTTCTTTAAATCTTCCAGATTTTCGCCGAGCGTTTTACCCGTGACGGTCATTACATCGAGATGCAGGTGGTCTTTGATTTCCTCCATGATGCGCGGTACGCCGCCTGCATAATAGAAGTACTGCGCGGGCCACTCGCCTGCGGGACGGATATTCAAAAGATAATGCGCGCCGCGGTGCATGCGGTCGAACGTATCCGCGTCGAGCGGAATGCCGAACTCATGCGCGATGGCTGGCAGGTGCATCAGCGTGTTTGTGGAGCCGGAGATGGCCGCGTGTACCATGATGGCGTTTTCGAACGATTTCAGCGTGACGATATCGGACGCTTTCATGCCCTTTTTTGCGAGCGCCACGGCGGTTTTTCCGGCTTCCTCCGCCGCAACGGAAAGATCTTCGCAGGTGGCGGGCATCAGCGCCGTGCCGGGCAGCATGAGGCCGAGCGATTCCGCCATAATCTGCATGGTGGACGCGGTGCCCATGAACGAGCATGCACCGCAGGAGGGGCACGCGTGGTGCTTGTAATACGTGAACTGCTCCTCGGTGATCTCGCCGCGCTCAAACATGGCGCTGTATTTGCCGATCTGCTCCAGCGTTAAAAGGTCGGGACCCGCGTCCATCACACCGCCCGTCACGAACACGGCCGGAATGTTGATGCGGCCGATAGCCATGAGCAGCGCAGGCACGGATTTATCGCAGCTTGCGAGGAAAACGCCGCCGTCAAACGTTGTCGCGTTGGCGTGAATTTCCACAAGGTCGGCGATGATGTCGCGCGAGGGCAGGGAATAATTGATGCCATCGTGCCCCTGTGCCATGCCGTCGCAAATGTCGGTCGCAAAGTAAAGCGCACCCTTGCCGCCCGCTTCGTATGCGCCCCGGCTTGCTTTCTGCGCCAAATTTAAAAGGTGCGCGGAGCCGGGGTGGCTCTGCCCGTAGGTGCTTTCAATTAAAATCTGCGGCTTTGTGAGGTCCTCCTCTTTCCAGCCCATGCCTATGCGCAGCGGGTCCATTTCCGGCGCAAGCTTGCGAACTTCCTGACTTTTCAACATGTTGATTCCCTCTTTGATGATAACTTTATGCGGCAGCAAATGCGCCAATCTCAAAATCGGCATAGGTGCCGTCTTTATTTTGCTTTGCAGTGCAGTCTAAAAAGTAAGAGGCACCGTTCCCGGCACGCCATTTTTCGGCGTCAAACGTCAGTGTGCCGTTTTCATCGTTTTTCTCCGTGATCTTAAATAAGCAGCCGTCTTCCCACAAAAGCTCGTCCGTTTCTAAGTAGCCCTCGTCTTGAAGCTCTTTAAACGTGAACGTGAGCGGGCAGCGCTCCGTAAGCTCCCCAAACCGCCACGCAATCGCCTGTATCTCGCCTTTCGTAAGCGGCGTCTCGGTCAGGTCAACGGAGACATATTCGGTGTCGCTTTGCAGCGTTTCGTCCGTGTTGAATAATTCCTGCAGCACGGATAAATACAGCGCGCATCGCCCGTCTGTTTCATTTTCGCGTACGGTGATTTTCTGCACGTTATCGGGCTCACTCGGGTAAATGGCTTTGATATATCCGCCGTAGGTGACATCCACCATCATACCGGGGATGAGGTCATTCGGCGCGTCCTCCGGCCTTGCGCAGCGGTACACGCCGTCGTCTTTACCGGCGAGCAAAAGCAGGTTGCCCGAAATATCGACGAGGCGTGCGGTGAGCGTTGCGGTTTCGGCCGCGCTCGGTTCTGATGCGGTACTTTGCGGGTTATCTACGCCGCTCAATTCTGCCGATACGCTTTGGCACGCGGTGAAAAGCAGCAGAAAACACAAAAGAAAAGCGAATAAAGAGTTTTGTAAACGGGTCATAAGGCCAACTCCTTTCACTTTATAGGTAGGAAAAAGGGGTCACGCGGTTACAAAATCATCATAGCAGATTTAGAAGTCTGTTACAAGATACAAATACTTTTTGTTTTGACTTTTGTGCTTAAATTGTCTATACTGTGTACAAGTTGACAAAAAGGGAGCGAAAGCTATGCGGCAGGTAGTTGTAAATGATTTGGTATTCGGCAGCGGCAGAATGAAAATTTGTGTGCCGGTGTGCGAGAAGACAACGGAAGCGGTTTTAGATGCCGTAAAAGAGATCAAGACCACCCCGGCGGATCTTATCGAATGGCGCATCGATTATTTTGACGAGGATATGTTTACGGCCGCGCCGGAAATTTTTAAAGCGGCTGCGCCGTTGCCCGTGCTGTGCACATTCCGCACAAAAGCGGAGGGCGGCGAAAAAGCGATAGATCCCATGGACTATTTTGCGATGAACGCGCAGCTGAGCGCCTTGGGTGCGCCGCTTGTCGATTTAGAGCTTTTCCTTTGCGAGCAGTACGATGACATTGCAAAGGCGACCGTTCAGGCTATGCACGATATGGGTACGAAGCTTATTATCTCGAACCACGATTTTGCCAAAACGTCTGCACGCGAGGAAATTGCCGACCGCTATAAGCGCATGATGGCGTTAAACGCCGACCTGCCGAAAATCGCCGTGATGCCGCAGAATGAACGCGATGTGATGGTGATGCTGGCGGCGATGAATGAATCCACTGCGTTCTGCGGGCCGCTCATCGGCATTTCCATGGGCGAGCTCGGCAAGGTGACGCGCGTGCGCGGCGGGGCGTTCGGCTCTGTGATGACGTTTGCGTCAAAAGGAAAAGCCTCCGCACCGGGACAAATCGATGCAGAGACTTTATCTAAAATGCTGAATGAAAATTAAATTTTAAAAGTGCTTTTCAAGCGTGAACACGGTCTTCACTTCGCCGACGGGCGTGTCGTTGTCGTTGACGGTGACGCCGTTGTTAAGCGAGACGAGCATCTTATCGGTATCGGCGTTATAGTAGCCGATCTGGCGGAAGATCTCGCGGATGATGAGCGGCCAGACCGCCTCGGTGCCGTCCTTAATTTTGAAGGAGATGCCGATGCGCTCCTTTTTAAGGCCGATGCCGTACACGCCGTTCGCGCCGCCCTTTGCGATGATGTTCGCATCGTGGTTGATGAGGGAGCACAGGTAGCCCGTGCCGCGCATCATGTGCGGATATTCATGGATACGCGGAACAAAGCGGCGGGCAGCGTCCTGCAGAACGTCGTCCTGAATGGTATCGATGCACGCGAGGTTCTTATATGCCGTCGCGATGTTCTTCATCGGGTAAGCGAACACCGGCACGCCGCAGCCGTCGATGCCGATGACGACCTTTTCTTCCGGGTACTCGGAGAGCACGCTCATGGTGCGCAGCACTTCGTTCTGTCCGACGGAGCCGACCTTCCAGTAATCCTTCACGTCGCCGCCCATTTCACGCTGGGTGAGCATGAGCGCTGCGTGCTTGCCGCTGCAATTGTGGTAGAGCTTCGACTTCGGCAGACCCTGACGGATGCGCTCTTCGTTTGCTTCCGTAGAGCCCGGCACAGTCGGCTTCATGATGAGGTCTTCCGGATTTAAGTCGGCCTTTTTCATGATGGATTTCAAAGCGTTGACGTGGAAGCTTTCGCCGAGATGCGAGCCTGCGAACAGCACGGTTTCTTCATCGGTAAAACCGTATTTTTCGTCGAGGTGATGCGCGATAACGGGCAGCGCCTGCACGGGCTTCGAAGCGGAGCGGTAGAAAACCATGGCCTCCGGGTCGCCTGCGGAGTAGATGACCTTGCCCTTTTCATCTACAATGCTGATGTAGCCGTAATGCGTCAGGTCCAAAAGCCCGCCGCGGAATTCTTCTGTTAAACGAACGGTATCTGACATAATCTCGTCCCCTGTCTTTAGAATTTAACGATTTATCTTTCTTTTTACGTTCAAAGCTATTATAATCTTTTTTAGAGGATTGTAAAGGCATTTGTGTGAGAATAGTCGAAAGTGCAAAAAGCGGTGTGTTTTAAAGCGCCGCAGATAGGACAAATAAACGAAAGTTGGTATAAATAAATATGAAAGAAAAAGTATTGTTTGAGGTTTGCTGTGGCTGTTTTGAAGACGCCGTACAGGCCGAAAAAGGCGGCGCAGACCGCATTGAACTCAATTCCGCGCTGTTTTTGGGCGGCCTTACGCCGAGTATCGGCACGGTGCAGGCCGTGAAAAATACACTGAAAATTCCCGTGATGTGCATGGTGCGCCCGCGCGAGGGTGGCTTTTGCTACACGGATTTCGATTACGAGACCTGCTGCCGCGATATGGAAGCACTGTTAAATGCGGGCGCGGACGGCATCGTCTTCGGCTTTTTGAAGCCGGACGGCACGGTTGACACCGACCGCTGCGCCGATTTTATCGGGAAAATCAAGAAAATCAACCCGAACGCCGAGATTGTGTTTCACCGTGCCATTGACGTGGTGCCGGACATATTTAAAGCACTCGACGATCTTATTGCCCTCGGTGTAACGCGCGTTTTGACAAGCGGCCAGCGTGAAAGCGCGATAAAGGGCGCAAAGACTGTGAAAAAGATGATCGAATACGCAAGTGACCGCATCGATATTCTGCCCGGCGGCGGTATCAACACGCAGAACGTCGGGAAATTTATCAACGAGACCGGCGCGCACAGTGTACACGCCTCGGCGCGCTCCCTGCGGCACGACACAAGCGTCTGCGGCAACCCGGAGATCTTTTTCGGCGGCAAATTGAACGGCGTGGGTATTCCGGAGAACGAATATAAAGTGACGGACAGCGCTTTGGTGCAAAACGTCGTCGCAGCGATCGAAGCGCGGTAAGCTTTACCCGGAGAAAGGGGATTTTAGGTGAAAAACGATATTGACAGCATTTTGGATGCGCTGTTTTCCGGCGGAAAGCTGAACGTGGGCAGCGGCACGAAAAGCCGCGCCGCAAAAGACGCCGAGGATTTTTTGAACAGCATCGAAAAAACGAATGCCAACATGCAGAGCAGCCTGAATCGGCAGATCAGCGACCTCGATAAGCTGACGAGCGACGCGCAGCGCAGCATGGACGAAATGCGCCGTCTGCTGGACGCCGAGGGCCTGACCGGCACGCCCGAAATGGAAGCGCCGAAAGCGGAGACCGCAGAAAAAAAGCCGAAGGCAAAGGGCGCGGAGGAGCCGCCGCAGGATCCCGCGCAGTCGTTCCGCGAGGCGAGGGAAGCGACGGGCAGAACGGTCATTGGGCAGGACGCATTTTTGGACAGCCTGTTCACCGCATTTCGCCGCCCGAGCGTGACGGGGCGCGAAAACGGCAAGCCCGCGGCGGTCGTCGTGATCTCCGGCAAAGAGGGCACAGGCAGGCACAGTGCGCTTGCGGCTTCGGCTGCGGCGCTCTGCAAAGAGGGCGTTTTGAAAAACGGCGAGGTCACGAATATCGACCTTTCCCGCTACCCGAACGCCGAAGACGGTAAATTACTCACACAGGATCTTTTTTCCGCACTGCACGGCGAAAACGATATTGTGCTGTTTGAAAATTTTGAGCAGTGTCACAAATCTTTGCTGCCCATGGTGGCGGCGCTGTGCGAGACGGGCGTTTTAAAATTAGCTTCGCGTTATGCTTTGCAGAAAGGCATGCTCATCGATGTCGGCACGGCGCTTGTGCCCGATGCTGTCAGCGAAATTTCCGTAAACGGGAAGTACCTCGTCTTTTTGACGAGCCAAAAGGACAGCGCGTTCACCGATGCGTTCGGCGCGGCATTTTTGTCCTCCGTCACGGATTTCTGCCGCACGGCGGAATTCACGCGCGAGAGCCTGCTCAAGATCGGCGAAGCGGCGCTCGGTGCATTAAACGACCGCACAAAGGCTAAGCTAAACTACGCGTTCACGTTCGGTGAGGATGCCTCGGCGTTTTTGGCGGATAAATTCAGTCGCCGCGACGGCGTGGAGAGCATGGCGCGGCTGACGGAACGTTGCTTCCGTCTTTTGAGCGAAGAAAAGCTGCGCCGCGCGGAAAAGGACGGTGAAAAGACCGTTTCCGGCACACTCGGCGTAAAAGACGGTGTGCTTATGTTCACATTCCCGGATTTTGCCGTCACGGTGGAAGAAGAGAAAAAGCATGCGGCAGACCCGAAAGCCGCCGAGGAAGTGAAATCGGAGCTTAACGAGATCATCGGACTTAGTGAAGTGAAGGACTACGTGCTGTCGCTTGAGCAGAACTATATCATTCAGCGGCTGCGCGAAGCGCGCGGCATGAAGGCCGATGTGCCCACCATGCACATGATCTTTACCGGCAATCCCGGCACGGGCAAAACGACCATCGCAAGGCTCGTTTCACGCTATTTAAAAGCCATGGGCGTACTGAGCGGCGGGCAGCTGATTGAAGTCACGCGCGCCGACCTTGTAGGCAAATACGTCGGTCACACCGCACCGCTCACGCAGCAGGTCATTCGCTCTGCGCTCGGCGGCGTGCTGTTCATCGATGAGGCATATTCGCTGTACCGTGGCGCAGACGACAGTTTCGGACTGGAAGCCATCGATACCATCGTCAAGGGGATGGAGGACCACAGAGAAGACCTTATCGTTATTTTGGCGGGCTATACAAAAGAAATGGAGGAGTTTCTCACGGCGAACTCCGGCCTGCGCTCGAGATTTCCGAATATCATCGAGTTTCCGGATTATACGGCGGAGGAGTTGCTGGCCATTACAAAGCTGACTGCAAAGAAAAAGGGCTATACGATCGATGAAACATGCGAAACGCCGCTGCTTCAATATTACGAAAAGCGGCAGGCAACGGACGCCAGAACGGCGGGCAACGGACGCTTGGTGCGCAATTTGGTTGAGGACGCGATCTTAAACCAGTCTCGCAGATTGACGGGCGGAGACGTGACAAGGCTGACGGAAGCGGAGCTTGCGGCGCTTTTAAGCGAGGATTTTGACCTAAGCGAAGGATAGAAACGGTGTGAAACCGCATGAAAATGATGAAAGTGTAAACATTTATCGATTTCTCTTGCAACTTTTAAAAGAAAGATTTACAATACAAGATTGGAGAGACCGAAAGTTTCAGTAAACTTCCATTCTGTGATAAGCGAAAGACAACCGAGCGAATAAAGTTTCGCCCGCCTTTTCAAAGGCGGCGGATCCCAAAGGCAGCGCCTTTGGTCGCTTTCCGCAGAAAGCGAAACCCTGTTGCGTTCGCGAAGACTAGAAATGGTAGAAACCCATGCGACTGGGTTTCCTGAACGACTTGTCAGAAACAAGTCGTTCAAAAAGCGAATTGCGCGGTCCCTCCAAGAGCGTTTATCCAAACCGTAAATTATTGCGAAAGGGCATGAGAATATGACGAAAATCGATATTTTTTCCGGCTTCCTCGGCGCAGGCAAAACCACGCTGATCCGCAAGCTGATCTCCGAAGCTTTTAAGGGCGAAAAGCTCGTTCTCATCGAAAACGAGTTCGGCGAGATTGCCATTGACGGTGGCTTTTTGCAGGACGCCGGCATTGAAATCACCGAGATGAGCCAGGGCTGCATCTGCTGCAGCCTTGTGGGCGACTTCGGCAAGGCGCTGCGTCAGGTGCTGGAGACCTACCACCCGGACCGCATTTTGATCGAGCCGTCCGGCGTAGGCAAGCTGAGCGATGTGATCCGTGCCGTGCAGAACCTGCACATGGAAGACGTTACGCTGAATAGCTTCACCACCGTTGCCGATGCAAACAAGTGCAAAATGTACATGAAGAACTTCGGCGAGTTCTATAACGACCAGATCGAGCACGCAAACTCCATCATTCTGAGCCGCACGGACGGTATTAAGCCCGAAAAGCTTGAAGCCTGCGTCGCTCTGTTGCGCGAGCACAACCAGAACGCCACCATCATTACCACCCCGTGGGATCAGCTCACCGGCGCACAGATTCTCGAGACGATGGAGCACAAGAATACCCTTGAAGAGGAGCTGAAGCTCCTTGCCGAGGAGACCGAGCACGAGCACCACCATCACCACCATGACCACGATGAGCATGACGAGCACTGCACCTGCGGCTGCCATGACCACGATCACGACCATGATGAGCACGATCACGAGCATCACCACCATCATCATGCCGACGAGGTGTTCACAAGCTGGGGCACCGAGACGACCCGCAAGTTCACGAAGGACGAGATCGAGCACATCCTCGAGGAGCTCGACAACAGCGAAAAGTACGGTATGATCCTGCGTGCAAAGGGCATCGTCGCAGGCCGGGACGGCGAGTGGATCCACTTCGACTATGTGCCGGAGGAGACCTCTGTGCGAAACGGCAGCGCCGGTGTCATCGGCCGCCTGTGCGTCATCGGTTCTCACATCAACGAGGCCGCGATCGAAGCGCTGTTCGCGTAATGCGGGCTGAACCTTACAGAAAGGCGGAATATTGATGGATGATATGCCGGTTTACCTGTTTACGGGCTTTCTCGAATCAGGCAAGACCTCTTTTATAGACGAAACGCTTGCGGATAAGCGTTTCAATAACGGGCAGCGTACCTTGTTGCTCGTCTGCGAGGAAGGCGAGGCGGAGTACGACGAGTCCCGCCCCTACATGAAGAACATCTATGTGGAAAACATTGAGGACGAAGACGAGCTGACGAGCGAAACGCTTGACATCCTCGCGAAAAAGCATCGCGCTTCCCGTGTGCTCATCGAGTACAACGGCATGTGGCAGCTGAAAACGCTGTACGACAACATGCCGGAAAACTGGGCGGTCTACCAGGAATTCATGTTCGCGGATGCGACGACATTCCTCACTTACAACGCCAACATGCGCGGCCTTGTTGTGGATAAGCTCTCCGGCTGCGAGTTGGTCGTGTTCAACCGCTTCACGAAGGACATGGACAAAATGGCGTTCCACAAGATTGTGCGCGGCATCAGCCGCCGCCCGGACATCGCCTACGAGTACACGAACGGCGACGTCGAATACGATGAGATCGAAGATCCGCTGCCGTTTGACATCAACGCGCCGGTCGTAAAGATTGAAGACGGCGATTACGCGCTGTGGTACCGTGACCTTTCCGAAGATCCGAAGAAGTACGACGGCAAGGTCGTCGAGTATAAGGGCCTTGCAGCCGTGAACCCGCGCATGAAGCCGGGCATGTTCTTCTTC
>ERZ826242.3690-NODE-3690-length-10628-cov-2.362149_pt1 | contig 10628 bp, 9 predicted proteins | sample MGYA00519871_ERZ826242 | MGnify/ENA primary metagenome ERZ826242 (study PRJEB31778, sample SAMEA3449226) | human gut metagenome | biome: human gut; feature: human-associated habitat; material: faeces | place: United Kingdom | collected 2010/2012 ...
AAGAGAAAAGAGGATCATGGAGCCTGGTTTAGTATTAGCTATAGAGCCTTTTGTCTCGATCGGTGATAATTATGTGGTGGATATGGACGATGGCTGGACGCTGAAAACTCCGCACCGTCATCAAGTAGTGCAGTATGAGCATACTGTTATGGTAAGGGAAGACCAGCCGCCGCTTATTCTTACCTTGCCTGATTAAGCAAGCCTATTTACTAAATAATATTTTAAGCACATTAAGGAGGCTAATTATGCACAAAGTCATTATCATTAGCGGTAGTCCGCGTAAAGATGGTAATACGATGGATCTGCTACATATTGCTGCCGAGGAGATCAAGCAGGCTGGCTGTGACGCCGAAGTGATTAGCTTGGCTGGCAAAGAGATTAAGGGTTGTATTGCTTGCCCTAATTGCTGCGCTAATCAGGGAAGATGTATTTTGGATGATGGCGCAAATGAAATTTTTGACAAAATCGCCCATGCAGATGGCCTAATTATCGGAGCCCCAGTATATTTTGGTACTGCCCGCGGGGATATAATGAATTTCGTTCAACGCTTAGGCATGTATTCCGCCCGGCATGATGGCTTCTTAAAAGGAATGGTTGGCGGTCCAGTAGTAGTTGGCGGGGTGGCCATACTGCTACTATCCAGGAGTTATTGATGTTTTCTTTCATTTGCGGCATGACGGTTTGTGGTTCTAATTATTGGAATATCGTCTATGGACGCAATAAAGGAGATGCTCTCCAGGATGAAGAAGGCGTAGCCACTATTCGCCAGTTTGCCCGTAATGTTGCTGAAACCATTAAAAAGACTAGATAAATATCAGTCATAAGAATGTTGGGTCATTATAGTTATTAAAAAGGACTGCCTTGGTCAAGGCAGTCCTTTTGCTAAAAGTCGCTTATTTTTCTTGATTAGGAATGCGTATTGACCACAGGCAAAAAATAGCAGCTAACACTAAGGCAAAATAATAAGGTAAATGAGCGATACTATCGCCGCAGACGGCGGTAACTGCTCCTAATAGGATAGGCGAGAGGAATTGAGCCAGATAGAGTGCTGCTGAGATTAGCGGCATTACTGTAATTGCGGCGGCTCTGCCTGCTTTCAGTGATGCCTCAGAAATAATAAACGGGATACCTGCACCATTGGCAAAGCCGATGAGCGCTGAGCCTATCAGAGTGCCGATCCAGCCTCCTGGGAAGAGTAATAACAGATAGCCAACAAAGAACAGGAGAGGCGCCAAAAATTTGATCCTGCTGCCTAATAAATTTTTGCAGCGGACAAATAGCAGGCCGCCAATAAAGGCAATAAAATCCATCATCGCCATGATTATGGCAATATATTGTTGGGGAATGATCTCATCGGTTACTGTTTCCAGGGCAAAATTAGCTGGGTAGACAAAAAAGGTGGACATCAATAAAAACATAGCGATAATATATGCATAATTATTACGCCAGATGTCGAGAGTTTTGGGTCGTTTTTCTGTTTCTTGCTTAACAGTAATTAAATCATTGGGCAGGAAAATGAGGCATAAAACAATGCTGATAAGCCCCATTAGATAAACTAAAAACCTAGCGCGCCAACTAAGATTGGCCAGAATGCCTGCCAATAAGGTAGCGATTACTCCTCCTAATTGGTTCATGGCTGATGAATAACCCATAAGCCTGGCCTGTCTATCTGGCTGATAATAGTAAGCTAATAACCCGGTGGACAGAGGCATGATAATGCCTACGCCAATGCCAACCAAAGCCCGCATGAGCAGAACAAGCCAGATTTGATCGAAAATGCCGGCAGCGCAGCCGCCCACCGTGTAAAGGAGTAATCCGATCAATACTAATGTTTTAGCACCGAGATGTTTACATAGTCGTGGAAAAATCAAGTTAGTCAGAACTATAAAGATCGCCGGTATGCTGATGATCATCTGCACCAACATCTGGCTGCTATCGACAAAATGTTCCTGGATTACACCCAGGGCCGGCGCTACGGCAGCTCCTGCCATCACTGTCAAAAGCGATAGGGAAAGAATACTTACAGTCAATGATTTTTTCGGTGTTTGCTGCTCTACCACAAAGTTACCTCCTAATAAAAAGCAGAAATAAAAGCATAGCTTGCCGCACTAAAAAACTGCGTAAGTCCTTGTTTGGACTTACGCAGTTTCTGCAACACAACATTTATATTTTAGCATTAGAAAAGACAAAAGTCAATCAAAAATCATCATAAAATTTTTCATATTAATCCTTATAGCAGGAAGAATCATCTAATTATAGATCTTTTTACCCATGCGGATAAAAGATTTGTATTGGCTTATCCTTTAACCTTTATATTCGATAAATCCTGGATCATCTTCATCGTTGAAATCATTGAAAAGCTGTGGCGCAATCTGTTGTTGTTTCTTTTTAGGTGGGCGTTTTAGTCTTCCGGAAAACATTAATAATAATTTGACTACAGTAAACCCTAAACCAGCCGCCAGGATAGATACCAGCAGTTTGAGAATAAATCCCCCTGCACTGACTGCTCCATCGCTGGCCAGCAGTGCGCTGAGAATCACCGTGATACCAGAGAGGAAGAGAGCGGGGATAACCGTACCTCCTTTAGTGAGGAAGGTCATTAGGCCAGAGGAGATAAAGAGCGCAATGATCCAGACGATAGCTGGTATGGCGCTAGTTTCGCTGACCTCAGTCTTATTGGCAAAGACGATAATGCTCCAGATGAGAATAACTAAAGCGCATAATATAACGAAGATTATTAAGCTGCTGATAATTATAGGAATGATCCGGTATTTACTGGAAGAGCGTCGCCTGCTTCTAATACTCATCTTTACCCCCTGTCGAAAAATCAAGAAATAATTACTATTTAAATTTCTGCACAGGAAACCTTTCTCCTGCCTCATTATTCGTGTATAATAGCTTTATGGATAGAGAAAAAGTACGTCTGCAGAAATATTTATCTGAATATGGGGTCGCTTCCCGCCGTGCTGCAGAGCGGATGATTGCCGAGGGGCGGGTAATGGTCAATGGCAGCGTTGTTGATGCTATGGGGGTAAAGGTTGACCCTGCTCAGGATCAGATTTTTGTCGATGGCAAAAGAATTGAGACGCGTCCACAGCTACGCTATCTGCTGCTATTTAAGCCTGTTGGCTATATCTGTTCTGTTCATGATGATCGTCGCCGGCGGACAGTGCTTGACCTCTTAGAAGGGATAAATGAGCGAGTTTATCCGGTAGGACGGTTGGATTATGATACCTCTGGACTACTATTGTTGACGAATGACGGTGAAATGACTAATCAATTGCTCCACCCGTCTCATCAGGTAGAGAAGACTTATCTGGCACAGGTGACGGGTATTCCCGCTAGCCATGATCTACAACGTTTACGGGAGGGTATAATGTTGGCTGACGGCATGACAGCTCCGGCTAAAGCCCGTATTCAGTCGGTTCGTCAGGGGAATGCGGTAATAGAATTACAGATCCATGAAGGGCGTAATCGCCAAGTGCGGCGGATGATGGATGCTATCGGACATCCGGTACAGCGTTTGCGTCGTACAGCAGTAGCTTTTCTCAGATTGGAGGGTTTGCAGCCAGGTCAATGGCGGGACTTGACTGCTGAAGAAGTCGCCCGTTTAAAACAGCTGTGATTGCGCAACAAAAGAGGTGTTGATATGGAAAGACAAGGGTTGATCGAGGTCTATACCGGCGATGGGAAAGGAAAAAGCACGGCAGCTTTTGGCTTGGCGTTAAGGGCCTCCGGCTGGGGCATGCATACCGCTATCGTTCAATTTATGAAGCCGGGAGAGGGCTATGGTGAGACTGAGGCTATTGCCCAAATACCCCATATCCACCTCTATTCTTTTGGCATTAAAGGCTTTTTACGTAAGGGCGAACAGCCCGATCAAGAGAGTTTAAAAGCGGCGTCAGCTGCTATGCAAAAAGCTGTGCAAATGATGAACGACCCGAATATTGATATCCTTATTCTTGATGAGATCAATAATGCTATCTATTTTGACTTGGTTAGCGAAGAAGAAGTTTTATCATTGCTCGATCAAAAACGGCCAGACCAAGAACTGATACTAACCGGCCGTTCTGCTACTGCAGTTATTATCGCCAGAGCTGATCTGGTGACAGAGATGAAAGAGATTAAACACCCCTATCAAAAGGGGATTTCAGCAAGGCGGGGTATTGAGTATTGAAGAAGATTATTGTCATTGGTGGTGGGCCTGCAGGCATTATGGCTGCATTAACTGCGGCTAACGGCGGAGCAGAGGTTGCCTTATGGGAACGCAATAAAAGTTTGGGTAGAAAACTAGCCATTACCGGCAAAGGACGCTGCAATATTACTAATATGGCGGATACGAAGGATTTAGTCAAAAATATGCCAGGCAATGGTTCTTTTCTCTATAGTGCATTTACTCGTTTTTCTGCAGAGGACACTTGGGATTTTTTTGAGCAGCATGGATTACAGCTTAAAGTTGAGCGGGGCAGACGGGTTTTTCCACTCTCCGATAATGCCCATGAAGTCGTTGAAGTCCTTGTGCAGGCTCTTCATGAGGCGGGTGTGAAGATTGAATACAATCTGCGGGCTAAAGAACTGGCGCTACAAAATAAACAAATCCTAGGAGTCTATGATTCTCCTGGTCGTTTGTATCCGGCTGATGCCGTGATTATCGCTACCGGCGGAGTCACCTATCCTGCTACCGGTTCCACTGGTGATGGTTATGCTTTGGCTGCTCAGGCTGGACACACGATCATCCCGCCTAAGCCATCATTAGTACCACTGGAAACAGTGGAGAGCTGGCCCAGTGAAGTAAGCGGCTTAGCGCTCAAAAATGTGGAGATGACTATCCGGGATCAGGATAAGGTGTTGGATAAGGCCTTTGGTGAGATGCTTTTTACTCATTTTGGCCTTTCCGGGCCAATCGTACTTAGCCTATCCAAAGTGGTTACCGCTGCTGCTGAGATGGGGAGGGGATTGACGGCCTTGATTGACCTCAAACCGGCCCTAAGCGAAGAGAAGTTGGATGAAAGATTGCTGCGTAATAATCAGAAGTTTTCCCGCAAACATTTTATTAATAGTCTGGACGAGCTTTTACCCGCATCTTTGATCCCTGTTTTTGTCCGGTTGGTCGGCATCGACCCTCATAAACCAGTTAATCAGTTGACCAAAGAAGAACGGCGGGAGATGGTCTATATGCTTAAATCTTTGCCCTTGACCATTAAAGGCCCTCGCCCGATCAGTGAAGCTATTGTGACTTCCGGCGGAGTGCAGGTCAAGGAAATTAATCCCAAAAGTATGGCCTCTAATTTAATTTCCGGATTATATTTCTCCGGTGAGGTGATCGATATCGATGGCTATACTGGCGGCTATAATTTGCAGGCAGCATGGAGCAGTGGCTATGTTGCTGGCTGCGGTGTATTGGAAGAATAGCGGCAATAATACAAAAGCTGTTGCTAGGAAAAATATTCCTGTTTGTAGAAATCTTTATAGAGTAATATATTCGTAAAAACAGTGCGATTAATAACAATATTTTTATCAGCAAGCAAAAATACTGTTGTTAAAGATATTTAGTTAGGATATTCACTTTATTAAGGAGGGTGATAGGAATGAAGATGATTATAGATGGGAAGAAGGTAGAAGCTTCCAGCGGTGAAGTGATGAAAATCATTGCTCCGGCAACCAATAAGCTGCTTGATACTGTACCTAATGCTAGCAAAGAAGATGTTGATACCGCAGTCGAGGCCGCATTGAAAGGGCAGAAAGTATGGGCTGCTTGTCCTCCGTATCAGAGGGCAGAGATCCTCTATACATTCTTGAATTTAGTCGAGGCGGATAAGGAACATTTGGCCCAGACTCTTTCTCAGGAGACTGGTAAGACCATTACCGAGGCCAGACGTGAGATTGGTAATATTCCAGTAGCTTTTAAATCGTTTATTGAACGCGGTAAGCATTTGCATGGGCAAACGATCTCTCCGGGAATGGAATCTGGCTATGATAAGCATTTGCAGCTTATTGTCAGAGAACCGTTGGGCGTTATCGTGGCGATTATTCCCTTTAATGTACCGGGAAATCTCTTTTGCCAGAAAGTTGCCCCTTCACTGATGGCTGGTAATGCCGTTATCGTCAAGCCGCCGCATCAGAACCCACTAACAGTCTGCATGCTGGTAGAGCTGTTGGTCGAGGCCGGAGTACCGGCTGGCGCTATCCAAGCAGTTACTGGTTGGGGCCCTGAAGCAGGCAGCTATTTAACTAATCACCCAGATGTCCATGCCATCACTTTTACCGGCTCTACCACGGTCGGTATTGAAGCTGCTGAGGCTGCTGCGAAAAATTTGACCCATATTACCTTAGAGCTGGGTGGCAATGATCCCTTTATTGTTTGCGAAGATGCTGATATGGACTTAGCTATCGAAGAGATCATCAATGGACGGATGTTCAATACTGGTCAGATTTGTTGTGCCTCTAAGCGTTTTATCGTCCAAAATAGCATTAAAGAAGAATTTACCCAAAAGGCTGTAGCCAGAATTCAAAAGCTTAAACTGGGACCTATCGATGATCCGGAAACCCAGTTAGGATGCTTGATTTCTGAAGAGGCGGCCAAAAGAGTTGAAATGCAGGTGCGCAAGACTGTTGACCAGGGAGGCAAAATCGTGCTCGGCGGTATCAGAGATGGAGCCTTTTATCAGCCAACAGTGATCGCTGATGTGCCGCGTACTGCTGATATTGCTTTAGATATGGAAGTCTTTGGACCGGTGGTGCCGATTATTGGCTTTGATACGATAGAAGAAGCGATTGAAATTGCCAATGCCTCTAAATATGGCCTCAGCGGATGTGTTTTTAGCCGTGATTTTAAAAAGGCTTACAAGGTGGTTTCTCAGTTGGATTGCGGCAGTGTAGTTATCAATGGATCTGGCTTTTTGCGCAGCTTTGAGATGCCTTTTGGAGGCAATAAGCAATCGGGTATCGGCAGGGAAGGAGCCCTCTCTACCTTTGATGAAGTTACCAAAACAAAAGTTATTTTGCTGAAAAACCTGCTTGATTAGTAGCTACTTCTTTTCGATATGGAGAAAATTGTTTTCTGCTATTGGTACAATTAAGCGCCCTTTATTGAGGGCGCTTTTGTTTTTTATGAACTGATTGCTGTGGCTGCCTGTAAAAACTAATATATTTTCCAGCTAAATATAAAGATAATATTCATATGTAAAAGCGTCGAAGCAACCGCTAGGTTATTTTAATGTTATAAGCACGTAAAAAACAGAGAAATATATGGAAAACAGTGATTGCTTGTATTATAATAGCCAGGATTAAGCCGACTTGGCTCTGGATTCATTGCGTTGGGTTTTGGGCGGAGGCATGTAGTAGCATGGAGCAGAACGAAAAATTTTTAGGTAGTGTACAGATATTGTTAGCAGCACTGTTGTGGAGTAGTGTCGGTTTGGTGATCCGCGGTGTCAATTGCGATCTCTTCTGGCTCTTGACACTCCGTAGTAGTGCGGCATGTATTATTCTCGCTCCGAGCCTGCTGGCATTACGCGGCAAATATCGTGATCCTAACATTTGGCTGGCAGCACTGTTTTATGCATTATTTATGGTGGTATTTGCCTTATCTACCCGCTTAGTCGGCTCAGCACAAACTATGGCAGGACAGTATACTGCGCCATTGTTTGTCTATTTGGCTTTAGTGCTGCGGAAAAAGCTACAGCTAACTTTGGCAAATGCTTTTCCGATGGCATTGATTACTTTGGGCTGTGTGATAGCTTTGGCTGGTGATGGGATATCTTTTTTATCACTGTTTCCTTTGCTCAACGGGGTACTGTTTCCCTTATATGCTACTTTTTTTCGCCGTGCTCAGGATATACCTGCCGGTACAGTGATGTGGGTTGGCAATTTGTTATGTATAGTGTTATCATTGCCGTTTGCTTTAGGACAGCCTCTTCCTGATTGGGGCAGCACAGGACTTATCGTTCTCACTGGAGTGATGGTAAATGGATTCGCCTATACCTTATACGGTAAAGGAGCCCAGCGCGTTGATGCCTTGTCTAGTGTGATGTTATGTTTAATCGAGCCTATTTTGAATCCGGTATGGGTCTGGCTGTTTTTGGGGGAAGCCCCCAGTGCTACTACTTTAGCCTCGCTATTATTGATTTTAGCTGGTGGTGCTCTGGATGCGATTTTACCATTGGTACGCCGTCGTCCATAAGTATAGTTGGAACAGATAGGTCTGTTTAGGCGCTGGGAGTAAGACTCTCTTGTTTGGAGTATCCGCTATAAAACCCGGCAACAATACTAGTTGCCGGGTTTTATAATATATTTGGTTTTACCTATATTTAAAAGATAGCCGTGATAAGATAGCCATTTACATCATCATGGCTTTTGCCCTTAAAGAACTTGTTGCTTTTTACTATTGAGCAGTTGTTGACATAAGCTTAAAATTTTGGGGTTATCATTGCTGTTGAAAAAGGTAATATTGCCCGGCTGGGTGCTATCGGTTTCCAGACCATTATTATGCAGTTGACGCTGGGTCTCTTTAGCAGTTCCCTCTGCTCCGTCAAAAAACTCTACTTCATACCCCAGGGCTTTAGTAATACTGTCCTTAACAAAAGGGAAGTGGGTGCAGCCCAAAACGATTCCGGATACTTTAGGGGTGTGGAATGGCGCCATGATTTCATTTAGATAGGCTTCTAATTCTGGTCCTTGGGTAATTCCTTGCTCAACAAAATTGACTATTCCCGATGCCGGCAGGGATATTATTTCTGCTTCTGCCCGGTAACGATCTAGCAGCGTAGCGAATTTTTGCTCTCGCAGTGTCACCTCGGTTGCCATGACAACGATACGTCCGTGCAGTTTATTGATAGCTGGTTTTAATGCAGGCTCCATCCCAATAATGGGTATCTGATGGTATTTTTCTCTTAATACTGTTACTGCTGCTGACGTAGCAGTATTGCAGGCCAATACAATGGCTTTAGCCTGTCGGGAAAGCAAAAAATCAATGTTTTTTAAAGTGAGGGCCAGAACCTCATCAGTAGATTTTATCCCATATGGGGCGTTGAGCGAATCGCCAAAATACAAATAATTTTCTTGGGGCATCAGCCGTATCAGCTCTTGTAAAACGCTGATCCCACCAAGGCCGGAGTCAAATACGGCTACTGGTTTGGGCTGTTTCATAATTATTTCCTTTATCTCAATATCAGTTGATATAGTTCAAATAGTCAAATTCATTTATTACTTTATTATACCACAAGATCTGTTTTTTTAAAGGGCGAAAAAGAAAAATCTTACAATATATGGTAATTAGCTGTATAGAGATAACTAATTATGGAAAATTTTTTAAAATGAACAAAAAACTATCATTACTCCTTCTCTATAGTGAGCTAAATGACAAGATAAAAGGATAATTGATAATTATACCGAAATAATAAAAGTTGAATAAAAGAGAAGAGAAAAATGGAGGTAAAAAGATGTCCAATATTTTGCGAAAGAGCATCGAAGTTGGAGGACGTACTCTGACTCTTGAGACCGGACGTATGGCCAAGCAGGCAGGAGGTGCTGTGTTTGCTACTTATGGCGATACCATGGTTCTTGCCTGTGCCACGATGAGCGCTGAGCCACGCCAGGGGATTGATTTTTTCCCCTTACAAGTAGAATATGAAGAGAAAATGTATTCCGTGGGTAAAATACCCGGCGGGGTTATTAAAAGAGAGGGACGGCCTAGTGAAAAAGCCATTCTTTCCTCCCGTATTATCGACCGCCCCTTGCGTCCACTGTTCCCTAAAGGATTTCGTAATGATGTACAGGTGATAACTACTGTTATGAGTGTAGATCAGGATAATCCTCCGGATATGACGGCAATGATCGGCGCTTCTGCCGCAGTAACGATCTCAAATATTCCTTTTAATGGCCCAATCGCTGGCGTCACCATCGGTCTGATCGATGGTGAGTATATCATCAATCCTACGGTAGAGCAGGAAGAGCTTTCGGAGATGCATTTAAGCGTAGCTGGTACAGCTGATGCCGTAATGATGGTCGAGGCCGGCGCTAATGAAATTTCTGAAGAAGTTATCTTGGAAGGCATTATGTTTGCCCATGAAGAGATCAAAAAGATCGTTGCGATGATCAATGATTTCCGTACCGAGGCATTAGAGATGGGTTTAGCTAAAGAGAAATTTCCTTTTGTTAAACCTGAGCCTGATCCGGAATTGGATGCTGCTGTCCGCGCGGAAGCTGGTGATGCTTTCCGTGAGGCGATGAAGAAGTGCTCTGCAGAGCGGATAGATAAAAATACCCGTGAAAGTATGTTTGCCGAAATCAATAATTCCGTTCAGGAGAAGCTGGCGGAGCAGTTCCCAGAACAGGAAGCCGAAATCGGCGAGATTCTTTATACTATTGAGAAAGAGACAATGCGTTCCCTGATCGCTAAAGATAAGATCAGGATCGACGGCCGTACTACTACGGAAATCCGTCCCATCACCTGCGAGGTCGGCATTTTGGCCCGTACCCATGGTTCGTCGCTCTTTACCAGGGGCCAGACCCAGATTCTTAATGCCCTCACTATGGGGATGATCTCCCAGGAACAGATTCTTGATGGCATAGCTCCGGAAACCTCTAAACGTTATATGCATCAGTATAATTTCCCGGCTTATTCTGTA
>ERZ826242.3691-NODE-3691-length-10625-cov-2.289972_pt1 | contig 10625 bp, 6 predicted proteins | sample MGYA00519871_ERZ826242 | MGnify/ENA primary metagenome ERZ826242 (study PRJEB31778, sample SAMEA3449226) | human gut metagenome | biome: human gut; feature: human-associated habitat; material: faeces | place: United Kingdom | collected 2010/2012 ...
GACAAGTTCATCAACGGCGGCGAATTTCAGCTGACCGGCGATGCCTACACGGCGGATGGGACTAATAGCCCGATTTTGAGCATTACGCAGAACACCACCATCGACTTGAACGGGCATACCCTGACAATCAGCAAGGCCAATCAGTACTTTGATGTGCACGAGGGTGCGAAGCTCACCATTATGGACTCGTCCAACAGTATTCAGGATACCGGATCTACGGTCACTGGAAACGTGTACGGCAATAAGGCGACACTGGAAAATGATACCCTGACGTATTACATCACAGAATCCGCGGCCACCGGCACCGGCACCACGGAAACACTGGTAAAGCATACCGTCCCCCTCACCCGCGCAGGAAGGATTCTGTGTCAGGAGGCTTCTGCACAGGCGATTCTGGTCAAGGGTGCATTGGAACTACAGAGCGGTGTCCTCCAAAACACCGGCGGCCAACATATAGTCACCGTGGACGGCGGAACGCTGGACGTAAATGGCGGCTATATTGTGGGCGGCGGCAGTGACGACAAGCCCGGCGGCGGTATTTACGTTGACAACGGAACGGTGAATATCCAGCGCGGTGTCATTGCGGCCAACCGTGGCAGTTCCGGCGGCGGTATCTTCTTTCAAAACGGAACACTGAACATCTCCGGCGGTGCGGTGACGGGCAACGAGGTCATCAATGGACACACGGACAACGGCGGCGGTATCTTCGTTCAAAACGGAACGCTGAACCTGTCCGGCGGCTATGTGACCAACAACTATAAGGCATGCGACTGCGACGTCTGCCAGGGCGATGTCAACAACACCCACGGCGGCGGCGGCATCGCTCTGGCGAACAGTTCCGTTATGAACATGACCGGCGGCTATGTCACCGGCAACTATTCCGGTCTGGCAGGCGGCGGCATTTACGCGGGCTTCTTTGGCCACAATGTCCGCTTTACCATGAGCGGCGGAACCATTGCCGGCAACTGCGCCGAACTGGGCGAGGGCGGCGGTCTTCGTATCGCCGGCGGCACCAACGGCGTGATTCAGGCAACGAACAAGGTATACATTACCAATAACAAAACGAATTCCAACAATGACTGGGGCGGCGGCGGTATTTTCGTGCAGGATAAAGGCAACCTGAACATTACCAATGCTCTGATTACGGACAACACTGCGGGCGGTTATGGAGGCGGCGTGGCGGCCTGCCCCACCGGCGAGACGTTGATCACGCATACCGAAGGCGCGGCGATTTACGAAAATATCGATTATGGGAAGAAGATGTCCGGCGGAGGAAACGACAAGACTGCCGATAAAGAAGTTGCCCAAAAAAACGACACCTTTACATCCAATGGACACAAGGACTATTTCTGCGTGCGCAGCGGTGGCAACAACCCGATTTCTCTGGTTACTGGTAGGATGTTGGGCGACGGCGCGGCGAACTGGACTGGCTCCAGTGACGGAAAACACATCACAATCAGCAAAACCGGCTATGCCACAGCCAATTACCTCTTTGGCCTTGCCGCAGAGCCTGATTCGGAGGCCATTGCCGCGGCGAAGAATGCTGCCAGAGTGATTATCACCGGCAACCAATCCAGCATCCACGGCGGCGGCATCATGACCAACGGCGGCCTGATTCTTGGCAGGAAAGAGGAAATTGTAACGGCCACGCCGGAACTGGACATTATCGGTACCAAGGCTCTGCTCAAGGACGGCGTAAAGCAGAACGAGGGACTGAACTTCCAGTTTAAGTTAACGGACAGTGAGGGGAAGGAAGTCGGAACGGCAACATCCGATGCTGCTACCGGACAATTTACGATTTCGCCCGACGTTCAGTATTCCCAGACCGGAACCCATACCTACACGCTCAGCGAGGTCAACGACAATCGAGCCGGTATCACCTATGATACGAATATACATAAGATTCAGGTGACAATTGCGGAGAAAACCGTTTCCCTTTTGGGTGTGACGTTCAAAAGCTACTATGTGTCCTCCGTTACGTTGGACGGCAGTGAAAGCGGCGGTTCCTCCGGCTCTGGCTCCGGAACGGGCTCCCAGACGGGGACGTTCAGGGTACGCTACCAGAACACAAATAACTGGAACAACGTGAACGTGTACGTTTGGGATGATGCTAAAAACAAGATAGTCGGTGACTGGCCCGGTGAACCCATGAAAAAGGATACGGATGGCACCTACTATTACGACCTGACCGTTACCGGAACGGGTAATTACAATTATGTTTTCAACAATGGTTCTGGTGAGCAAACAGGCGATATTCCAAATGTCCCCTATGCACCGGGAGAAGAAGCGGTGTTCAAATTCAGTGGCGTAGTATCAAACACCGCTGCCAGCGGCTCTTCGGGGGCGGGCGATGCGGTTGGGCAGGGGGCCAATCCGGATGGGTCTTATACCCTGACCATCCCTGATTACGCCTTTACCAACACCATGACGACCCAGCTGAATCTGCAAATCACGAAGACGGACAGCGTGAACGCTTCGACGCTGCTGCCAGGTGCAACCTTCACCCTGACGAAAGCGGGGACAGAGAACCCTATGGAGGCCACCACCAAGCAAGACGGCATTGCGACCTTTACCGGCATCCAGCGGGGAGTGACCTACTATCTCCGTGAGACAGTCGCACCCTCAAACTACATGGTAGCAGGCCCCTGGATTCTGGAAGTGGGGGAGGACGGCAGTGCCACACTCTACCCGGCTACGGAGAAAGCGGATAAAACGTTGGAAAAGGCCAGCGACACCGGAACGCCCCTGACCGTCAGCGGCACCGACCCGAAGGTGCTGTCGGTGACCATCCGCGACATCTCCTGGGGCTATGAGCTTCCCGACGCCGGCGGAGCCGGAACAACCTCTTATACCGCAGGCGGCCTGGCGCTGATCTTCGGCGCGGCGACCCTGTTGTATAGCCATTGCAGGCGTCGAAAGGAGGATGAGGCATCTTCCTGACACGCGGAAAGCCACCATTCCAATTCGAAATTACGATGAAAGAAGGAGCACAAAAAATGAAACACGCAAGAAAACTCGCCAGTCTCCTGCTGGCCCTGGTCATGGTCTTCGCCCTGGCCACCACAGCCTTTGCCCAAGATGTAACGCTTACGAATGGCGAAGGCTCCATTACCATTTCCAACGCCGCAAAGGGCGAAACCTACGCCATCTACAAACTGTTTAGCGCGACCGTGAGCGAGGACGGCAAGAGTATCGCTTACACCGGCGAAATTCCCCCAAGCCTGAGTGATTATTTCGCTGCGGATGAAAATGGCTATATCAGCGCTAAAGATGCGGCCAAAAGTGGGGAGAATATGAGTGATGGGCTGAAAACTGCCCTGAAGACTTGGACGACAACTGTAACAGCCACTTCAACGGCCGTAAGTGACGGCTCAGCCCTGAACTTTACAGGACTGGCTTATGGCTATTATGTTGTGACTACTTCTCAGGGTAAACAGCTTATCAGCGTTGATTCAACAATGAAAGATGTTACCATTGTTGACAAGAATAGTTCTACACCTAAAGACTTGCATAAAAATGCCGATGTTGATGATGTCTCCATTGGCGACACGGTCACCTATACCGTTAGTTTCAAGACCTCCAATTATTATGGCGCTGGTGAGGCTGCAAAGGAAATCGTTTCCTATACCATCGAGGATACCCTGCCCGAGTTCCTGTCCGATGTGAAAGTCACCAGCATCATTGTAGACAATGGCGCTGATGGCCAGACTCCTGTCACTGCCCAGTTTGCTAATAAGAAGATCGTCATTGACTGGTATGACGAGGACAATAGTAAGTTCCTGTATAACAATGGTGCTACCGTCACCATCACCTACACCGCTAAAGTAACTGACAAGGCCGTCATTGATGGCAATGGCAACACCAACAAGGTCACTGTAACGTGGACTACTAAGGACGGTGGAGAACCTGATCCCGGCAAGAAGATTGAAAAAGAGGAAACCATCTTCACCTATGCCATTGCGTTGAAGAAGGTCAACAATGAGGGCAACCCCCTGCCCGGCGCTATCTTCGAGTTCCCGTTCTATGTGAAGTCTACTGCTGACGCCAACGGCGCTTACATCTATGCCGGCACCACCGCTCGCGAAGGCCTTACGAACCAGATCACCACACCTGCCAGCGGCGTGATCGTTGTGAAGGGTGTTGCATCCGGTAACTATGAAATTACGGAGTTCAAAGCTCCTGACGGCTATAACAAGCTGACTACCCCTGTCACTGTCGAAGCTGTCAAGACCGGTGAAACCAGCACGCATACCATCGTGTATCTGGACGAAAACGGCAAGATCACTAATGAGACTACTAATGTAACTGAGGTTAAGGTCGATATTGATGCCATAGCCGCAAAGCCCGTTGTTGTTGTCAACAAGGCTGGCACTGAGCTGCCCTCCACCGGCGGCATGGGCACCACCGTCTTCTATGTACTGGGCGGCGTGCTGGTGCTGGCGGCAGTGGTGCTGCTGGTCACCAAGAAGCGCATGAACGATGCCAATCGTTAATTCCTGAGGATTCACATCCCCTGATTCCGCTTTCTTAACCATAAGTTCTGTGCCGGGGAGCGCCCCTCCCCGGCACGCAGCCACAAGGAGAACCCTGTATGCGAAAACATCTGTCAACCATTGTTTTACTTTTCATATTGCTTATAGGGCTGTCCCTGCTGCTGTACCCCACCGTCAGTGACTACTGGAACTCCTTCCACCAGACCAAGGCCATTACCACCTACGCCGAAAACGTGGCCGCTCTCGACAACGCCAGCTATGACGCCATCTGGGACGCCGCCCGGCAGTATAACCGGAACCTGTGTAGTCGCAGCAACAGCTTCCTCCTCTCCCAGGAGCAGAAGGCCGAATACGAAAGCCTGCTGGACATATCCGGTCAGGGGGTCATGGGCTATATCGAGATTCCCGAAATTGACGTGAGCCTGCCCATCTACCACGGCACGGAGGATCCCGTCCTACAGGTGGCAATCGGCCATCTGGAATGGTCCAGCCTGCCGGTGGGCGGGGAGAGCACCCACTGCGTCCTCTCCGGTCACCGGGGTCTGCCCAGCGCCAAGCTGTTCACCAACCTGGACAAGCTCCGGGAGGGGGATACCTTCCTCCTGCGGGTGCTGGATGAGATTCTGACCTATGAGGTGGATCAAATCCTCATTGTGGAGCCGCAGGATACCGCCGCGCTGGAAATCGCGGAGGGGGAGGACTACTGCACCCTGGTGACCTGCACCCCCTACGGCATCAATACCCACCGGCTGCTGGTTCGCGGACACCGCATCGACAATATCGAGGAAGTCAAAACCGTGCGGGTCACCGCCGACGCCGTCCAGTTAGAGCCCATGCTGGTGGCGCCCGTCGTGGCGATCCCCATGCTGCTGATTCTGTTGATCCTTCTGCTGCTGCCCAGGCGCAGAAAGAAATAGGAGGTTTTTTCATGAGAAAGCATGTTATTTCCGGCCTGCTGGCGCTGCTTTTCCTGCTTGCTCTGCCCCTGTCCGCCGCCGCCCACGCGGTTCCGGATGAGAGCCGGAACGGCCATTGCAGCATCACCGTCTCCATGACCTACAAGGGAAAAGCCGTCCGCGGCGGCACGCTTGCCCTGTACAAGGTGGGCGACGTGGCGGAGGACGACGGCAACTACAGCTTCGTCCCCGTGGAAGAAATTCAGGCGGACATTCCCGAATTCGGCGACATCGAGTCCCCGGATCTGGCGGGGCGGCTGGCGGCGCTGGAAGGGAAGCTGACTCCTGTCACCTCCGATCCCGTGACCGTCGATAAGGACGGCAACGCAACCTTTTCCGACCTGACCTTCGGCCTGTATCTGGTGGTGCAGAAAACCGCCGCTTCCGGCTACGGGAAAACCGCTCCCTTCCTGGTGAGCGTGCCTTACCTCTACGCTGACGAATACCAATACGACGTGACCAGCCAGCCCAAGACCGATCTGGAACGGGAGGTCAAGCCCACTGCGCCTCCCTCTTCCGGCGGCGGGAAAAAGCTTCCCCAGACCGGGCAGCTGTGGTGGCCGGTGCCGGTGCTGGCCTGTGCGGGGCTTGGCTGCATCGCCGTGGGTCTGTTCCGCCGCCGGGAGGCCAGGGATGAAGGCTAACCGGGGAACCGTCTGGATCAATGCGGGGCTGCTGCTGATTGCGGCGGCCCTGTTCCTTTCGGCTTACAATGAACGGGAATCCCACGAAGCCCGGGACTCCGCCCGGCAGGTCATTGCCCAGCTGTGCGACGCACTCCCCACGGAAGCGGGCGATGACGAAGCCGAACCCACGACCCTTCCGGAATCCCAGCCGGATGTCCGGCGGGAGATGCCGGTGAAGACCGTCAACGGCCGGGACTACATCGGCGTGCTGAGCATTCCGTCGCTGGAGCTGGAGCTGCCGGTGATCAGCCAGTGGGACTATCCCGCATTGAAGGTTGCCCCCTGCCGGTATTCAGGCTCTCTGTATCAGGACAACCTGATCATCTGCGCCCACAACTATGCGTCCCATTTCGGAAAGCTGAAGGAGCTCCAACCCGGGGACACCGTCCTGTTTACGGATATGGATGAGCATGTGGTGACCTTCCGGATGGTGGAGCGGGAGACGCTGAACCCCATGGACGCGGAGGGAATGGAAGCAGGGGACTGGGATCTGACGCTGTTTACCTGCACCATCGGCGGACAGACCCGTGTGACGATCCGGCTGGAACGGGTGGAAGTATTCCGGAACCCCGAACAGGAAGACTCCGTCCAATCCGAAAAATAAACGCACAATCCGGCAAGAGACGGAGGTAGGAACTGTGAAAAGGGTGTTTGCATGGCTGACCGTCTGCCTGCTGGCCGGGTGCCTGGCCGGATGCGGCGGGGAGAAGCGGGTCGTCACTTCGGACACGCTGTATGTTCCGAGGATTGAGGGCATGACCGAAGCCTTTATTCTGGGCATGGACGCCTCCATCGTGCCGTCGCTGGAGGCGGGCGGCGTCCGGTACTATGATTTTGACGGTAAGGAGAAGGACGTTTTTGAGATCCTTTCCGAAAACGGGATCAACTACATCCGGGTTCGGGTTTGGGTGGATCCCTACGACGGCTCCGGCCGGGGCTACGGCGGCGGAAACTGCGACATCGGCACCGCCCTTGCCATCGGCAAGCGAGCCACCCGGTACGGCATGAAGCTTCTGGTCGATTTTCACTATTCCGATTTCTGGGCCGATCCCGGTAAGCAGATGGTTCCCAAAGCGTGGGTCGGTATGGAAATCGACGAAAAGGCCGATGCCCTGAACCGCTACACCACGGACTGCCTTCAGCAGCTGAAGGACGCCAGGGTGGACGTAGGCATGGTGCAGCTGGGCAATGAGACCAACGGCATTCTCTGCGGGGAAACCACCTGGGGGAACATCTGCCAGCTGATGGAGGCCGGCTCCCGAGCCGTCCGGGCAATTTTCCCGGAGGCGCTGGTGGTCGTTCACTTCACGAATCCGGAGAACGCCGACGCCATGGGTTTCTACGGGAAAACGCTGGACGATTTCCGACTGGACTACGATGTATTCGCCACGTCCTACTACCCCTACTGGCATGGGACGCCGGAGAACCTCGCCGCCGTGCTCTCTCAGGTTGCCGAAGCCTACGGCAAGAAGGTCATGGTAGCGGAAACCTCCTACGCTTACACCCCGGAGGATACGGATTTCTTCGGCAATACCATCGGCGAGGGCGGCAGCTATGCCAAACCCTATCCCCTTACCGTACAGGGACAGGCCGATGCCGTGGCGGACGTTGTCCGTACAATGGCGGAGGACACGACAAACGGCATCGGCGTCTTCTACTGGGAGGGCGCATGGATCAGCGCCGGAGGCAGCAGCCGGGCGGAAAACAGCCGGAAATGGGAGCAGTACGGCTCCGGCTGGGCCAGCTCCTACGCCGCCTCCTACGACCCGGAGGACGCGGGCAAATACTACGGCGGCAGCGCCGTGGACAATCAGGCGTTTTTTGACAGCACGGGGCGCGCGCTGGAATCCCTGAAGGTATTCTCCCTCCTCCGGACGGGAAATCCGCTGAAGCCCGTACCCGGCGCAGTGCTGAATGCTGATACGATTTTCGGATGAAAAGTTCAAAGGCGGGATCACACATGAAAAAAATTCTTCTTCGCGCCGCGGCGCTTCTGCTGGCCTTGGTGCTGGCAGGATGCGGCACGGCCTCTCCGGCGGAGACCGTGCCCACGGAGGCCGACAAAACGGACGACAACTACCGGGTGTTCTATGAGATTTTTGTCGGCTCCTTTGCCGACTCCGACGGGGACGGAACGGGAGACCTGAACGGAATTCTCCGGCACCTGGACTATCTGAACGACGGGAATCTCCTGTCGGATACCAGTCTCGGGGTACAGGGGCTGTGGCTGACGCCGATTTTTGCCAGCCCCTCCTATCACAAATACGACGCAACGGATTACTACCGGATCGACTCGGACTTCGGCACCGAGGACGATCTCCGGGCGCTTCTCGACGCCTGCCATGCCCGGAATGTGAAGGTGATTCTCGATCTTGTCATCAACCACACTGCCCGGAACCACGAATGGTTTCAGTCCTTCTGCCAGTCCCACGCCGACGCCAATCCCGACGATCCCTACTACGATTACTACAGCTGGTACACCGGCGAGACGCTTCCGGCCGGGATCACCTGCGAAAAGATTCCCGGAACGGCGGACGAATATTACGAGTGCAACTTCTCCCCGGACATGCCGGAGCTGAACTATGACAATCCCGCCGTCCGGGAGGAAATGCTGAACGTGGCAAAGTACTATCTGGAGCTGGGCGTGGACGGATTCCGCTTTGACGCCGTCAAGTATCTTTACTATGGAGAAACCGGCCGAAGCGCGGCGTTCTGGAAGTGGTACACCGACCAGCTCCGAGCCGTGAAGCCGGAGGCCTATCTTGTGGGCGAGTGCTGGTCCGGCGAGTCGGAGATCCTTGCCTACTATCCGGCCATGAACTGCTTCAATTTCTCCGCCGCCCAGGCCGAGGGCGTCATTGCCTCCGCTGCCAAGGATCAGGACATCAACCGGTTCACGGGCTACATGTGCGCTTTTCAGGACAAGATTTCTCAGGCGAACCCCAACGGCATGATGATCTGCTTCCTTTCCAACCACGACATGGATCGCTCTGCCGGGTATCTGATGCTGGCGAACCACTTTCCCCAGATGGCCGCCAATCTCTATCTGCTGTGCGGCGGCTCGCCCTTCCTGTACTACGGGGAGGAGATCGGCATGAAGGGCGTCCGAGGCTCCGCCAATACCGATGCCAACCGGCGGCTTGCCATGCTCTGGGGAGACGACAGCAGTCCCCGGGATCCGGAGGGCAGCACCTATCCCTCTTCCAAGCAGACCAACGGAACCGTAGAGTCTCAGCTGGCACAGGAGGGGAGCCTGCTGCGCCACTACTGCCGCCTGATCTCTATAAGAAACCGCTACCCGGCGATTCCCCGAGGCACCTATACACAGGTGAATCTTGGCAGCGCCAAGTGCGGCGGCTTTCTCGTGGAATACGAGGGAAGCACCCTGTGTATTCTTCACAACATCAGCACGGACATTCCCTTTACGGTAGATCTTGCGGATACGGACATTCCCTGCCGCTCCATTCTGGAGGTCATCGGCATGGGCGAAGCGTCTCTGGAAGGCACCGTCCTGAGCCTTGCCCCCCAGACCTCCCTGATCCTCGGCTCCGCCGTCCCCTGATCGCCATCCAAAACCGCTCCGGATACCATCGTCACCGCAAATCTCCCCCGGCTGTGCCGATTTTTTCGGTACAGCCGGGGGAGATTAAACATGTATTCTTTTCCCGCGCTCGCGGGGCTTCCTGGTATGCAAACGCATAGCAAAATGGATAACGTGCCATTTTCCAGCCCCTGCGGGGGCAACCGTAAAGAATGCACAAACCCTTCATGCACCGGCTTTTGCGCAGTTTTGGGGTGCGGTGCTTACCCGTGAAGCCTTATCCGTAGATCAGATTCCGCTCGGTTTCGGGATCGAACAGGTGCATGACTTCGCCGGGGAAGCTCACATGGATCTTCGCGCCATTGACCAGCTCCGCCCGTTCCTGTCTGCGCAGGCCGAGGGTGGGTACCCGAACCACCAGCTGGGCGCCGTCCTCCGTCTCCGCGTGAATGTGCAGCTCGCTGCCCATCATTTCATTTACGATAATGGTACAGGGAATCGCATGGGGGCCCGGCTGGGACAGGGTGATGTGCTCCGGACGGACGCCCAGAACCACACTGCGGCCGTCCACCGCCTTCGCCGCCAGATTTTCACCGGTCTCACCGTCCACCTCAATCCGGCTTCCGAGGGGCGTCACATAGTACTTGCCGTTCTCCCGCACCAGCTCCGTGCGGAAGGTGTTCATCTGGGGCGCGCCGATGAAGCCCGCCACGAACAGATTCACGGGATGCTCAAATACCTCCGTGGGGGTGCCGACCTGCTGGATGAAGCCGTCCTTCATGATGACGATCCGGTCGCCGAGCGTCATGGCCTCGGTCTGGTCATGGGTTACATAGATAAAGGTCGTGTCGATCTTTTTCCGCAGGAGAATGATTTCGGCACGCATCTGATTGCGGAGCTTGGCGTCCAGGTTGGACAGCGGCTCATCCATCAGAAACACCTTGGAATC
>ERZ826242.3699-NODE-3699-length-10600-cov-9.745092_pt1 | contig 10600 bp, 8 predicted proteins | sample MGYA00519871_ERZ826242 | MGnify/ENA primary metagenome ERZ826242 (study PRJEB31778, sample SAMEA3449226) | human gut metagenome | biome: human gut; feature: human-associated habitat; material: faeces | place: United Kingdom | collected 2010/2012 ...
CCGACCCGGAGCACAGCAACGCCTATTCCCCGGAGGATTTGTTCTGCTGCGAGTTTGCCCCCTACTTTATGGAGGGCGTGAAAATCCGTTACCCGGAATACTGCCGGGAGCTGCCGCCTGCGAAAAAGCAGGCGGAACCGGCGCGATAATACGTTTGAATGGAGGAATGAACCATGGCAGAATCGGCTCTTGCCCTGCGGGAACACCCGCAGATTATTGAACTTCTCTCCGTATTGGAGCAGAACAGCCTTTCCAAACAGAAGGAAGAAGTACAGGCCCTGGTGGGCTATATCGACGGCATGGAAGAAAAGCTGTCGCAGATGATGGACGAAATGAAGGCCATGCGCCTGGAGGTGGAAAAGCTCCACGACAAGGGAATCCGCGCCCGGTGCGCCCAGCTTGTGGGGACGGCGGAAGGAAAAATCCGCCAGGGAAAGACCATGCTTTCCACGGCCAGGACAAACTTTGTCTCGGCTGCCGGGCGTATGCTGGGGACGTTTCAGGAAAAGGGGCGCGCCGCCCTGCGCCATGCGGTGCAGGCGCTGCGTATCCCCGCCGTCCTCTCCCGCATGGAGCGCGGTTTTTCCCACGCAAGCCAGGCGATGGAGCAATGCGCCGGGAAACTGGATGTGATCCGGGATGAGCTGCACCAGGCGGGCGGCCACATGAAAAACGCTGGGCGCGCCCTGGCTGGAAAAGAGGCCCTGGAGGCCCAGAAACTGGAGGCCGACAAGGGCGCGCTTGCCAGGCTGCGAGGGCTGTTTACGTCCTGCGGCAAAACCTTTGCCCAGATGGAGCGCAGCGCGGGACGCCTTGCGGAAAAAGCAGGCGGCGAAAAATCTTCCGTAAAAACCGAGCTGCGGGGGCTGAAACCGGCCCCGGAGGGGCAGCGCCGCCAGGCGGCCAATAAAGAACAGGCGCGATAAGCATAAGGAGGGGTGAAACATGAGCGATAAAGCAAAAAGCAGACTGATGATTGCAGGGGCGGCCCTTTGCGCCGCCCTGTTCCTTTTCTCCGGGGCTATGCTGGCCCGTGAATACCTTGACCAGAAACAGAGCGCCGAAGCCTTTGCAGAAGTGGCGGATTTGGTTAAGGAAGATGTAGAGCCGCCCACGCTGGAACTTGCCGATGACTCGGCCCCAGAGCCGGAAGAACTTACGGCTTTTGAGAAATATGCGGATGTGTACGCCCAGAACAGCGACCTGGTGGGCTGGATTACCGTTCCCGGCACCCGGATCGATTACCCCGTTATGCAGACCAAGGACAACCCCAATTTCTATCTGAAGCACGCCTTTGATCAGTCGTACAGCAGCTACGGGGTGCCCTATATGCAGGAAAACTGCGACATCGGCATTTCCGACAACCTGGTGCTGTACGGCCATCACATGAACAACGGCAGTATGTTCTCCGACCTGTGCAAGTATGAAAGCGAGGATTTTTACCGGGAACACAAGACCATCCGCTTTGATACTCTGGACAGCTTTGGCGAATATGAAGTAATCGCCGCCTTTAAGACGGTGGCCTACTCGGAGGAAGGCTTCAAGTATTACCACTTTGTCAATGCGGAGAGCGCCGGGGCTTTTGACGGGTTTATTGCCGAGTGCAAGGCGCTGGCGCTTTACGAAACGGGCGTAAGCGCGGAATATGGCGACCAGCTTATCACCCTTTCCACCTGCGAGTATTCCCGGACAAACGGGCGGATGGTGGTTGTGGCAAAGCTGCTGGAGGAATAAGGGCGCGCCCGCCCTGGAAAGGAGGTGAAGCCCATGGGCAAGGGCATTAAAACAAGGGTGGCCGAAAAAGGAATTAAGGCCATTGACAAAGCGGCGGTTGCCTCGGAACGGATGAAAGAGGCGTATATCCGCACCAGGGATAAGGCCGACCACAGCCTGTATGCGGCGGAAAGCTCCCCCGGCGAGTATGCGTCCGACCGCCTTTCTTCCGGGGTGGATAACGTCGCCCATGAAGCAATCCACCAGTTCGACAAGCAGGGCCGCAAAGGGATAAAGACCACAAAGGAGAACATCTCCAAGGTCAAGGAGAATATCCAGAAGCGGAAAGCCGCAGCCGAACAACCGAAAAAACAAGCCGAGAAGCAGGCGGCGAGGAAAACCCGGCAGGCGGCGGACAAGATCTCCGAGCCGGTAAGGACGCTCCGGCAGGAGCGTGGGGCCGTCAAGACCCTGGATCGGGGAAAGAAAAGCATTAAAACCGTGGACAGGGGCCGCAAGACCATCAAGCAGGCGTCCTCTACCGCCAAAGGGACGGTAAAAACCGCCAGCAAATCCATCAAGACGGCGGAAAAAACCGCGAAAGCCAGTATTAAGACCACACAGCAGGCGGCCAAAGCCGCCCAGCGGACTGCCCAGGCCACGGCCAGAGCCGCCAGGGCCGCCGCCCACGCGGCCCGCGCTGCGGCCAGGGCGGCGGTTGTAGCTGCAAAGGTTGCGGCCAAGGCTACCATCGCGGCGGTGAAAGCCATTATTGCAGCCACCAAGGCGCTGATTGCCGCCATCGCCGCCGGGGGCTGGATCGCCGTGCTGGTCATTGTCATTATCTGCCTCATCGGGCTTTTGATCGGCTCCTGCTTCGGCATTTTCTTTTCCGGCGAGGACAGCGGTTCTGGCTATACCATGCAGAACGTGGTGCAGGAGATCAACGATGATTACCAGCAGCAGATCGACACCACAAAGGCGAACCTGTCCCATGACGTGCTGGAGATGTCCGGCTCCCGCGCCGTCTGGCCGGAGGTGCTTGCCGTCTATGCCGTCAAGACGACCACCGACCCGGATAACCCCCAGGAGGTGGCCACCATTGACGACAGCAAGAAGGCCATCCTCACGGATATTTTCTGGGAGATGAACCAAATATCTTCCCGCACGGAAACCAGGACGGAAACGGTCATCACCGAAACTGATGACGGCAATGGCAATATCGTGGAGACGGAAACCACCGTCACCCAAACTTATCTGTATATCACCGTCAGCCACAAGACCGCCGAGGAAATGGCAGAGCAGTACGGGTTTGACAAAGAACAGAAAGAGCAGCTTGCCGAACTTTTGGCCGAGGAAAACCGCAGCCTGTGGAGCGCCGTCCTCTACGGCATTTACACCGAGGACGGGGCCATCGTCTCCGTGGCGCTCTCCCAGGTAGGGAATGTGGGCGGCGAGCCGTACTGGAGCTGGTATGGTTTTTCCGGGCGCGTCGAGTGGTGTGCGTGTTTCGTTTCCTGGTGTGCCAACGAGTGCGGCTATATTGACACCGGCGTGATCCCCCAATATGCCGGGTGCGTCAATGGCGTACAGTGGTTCAAGGACAGGGGCCAATGGATGGACGGCTCCGCCGAACCGGCCCCCGGCATGATTATCTTCTTTGACTGGAACGATGAAAACGGGCAGGACGGGCTTTCCGACCATACAGGGATTGTGGAGAAGGTAGAGAACGGGCGCGTTTACACCATTGAAGGGAACTCCGGCGATTCCGTCCGGCAGAACAGCTACCCCGTGGGACATTATGAGGTGCTGGGCTATGGCTGCCCAGATTTTTAATAACCTTAAAAAGAGAACGCCCAGCCGCATAGACGGCTGGGTACATAAATTGTTTTTACACTTCTCCGGGCGTAATTCCATACCTTTTCTTAAAAGCGTCTATAAAATGGCTCGCATTGGTATATCCCACCATCCATACCACATCTTTCACCTTATATTTTCCGCTTTGCAACAAACGATGTGCCATCTCCATGCGCTTTTCCACTATGTACTCGTAGACCGTACAATTAAAACAGGCTTTGAAGCCCTGCTTCAATTTAGTTTCACTGAGATAGCATTGCTCCGCAATCTGTGCGATTGTCAAAGGGTGAAGGAAATGATTGTCAATAATTTCCCTGGCCTTCATCAAGCAGCGATAATCTTCTCTGGAAATCTCTTTGTCATTTTTCTGCTTCCCAATCGCTTCTTCGCAGAACAGGGAGACAAGTTCCAATACCTTTCCTTCAAGATACAACTTGCGTAGCTTTCGCTCTGGCGGGCAGTCTAATAGCTGCTGCAAAACCAAGCGGATTTCCGGTGTGGTAGAAAATATGTGGGTACAAATCTTGTTATCCCGCCGAATTAAATGCGCAGCTTCTAAATCCTCTGCCAAAGGCAGGAAACGCTCCTGTTCCAGCGAAATGCTTAATGTTCGGTAAGGTTCTTCAGAACCAAAACGGCTGACGCATTGGGAAAAAGTTCCACACTGTAAGCTGCACTGTGTAGGGGAAAGCTGGTAGTGCTCGCCTCGTTTTTGACGATAATCCCATTCGCAGATCCCATTCATACAGAAAGAGAGTTGAAAGACTTTGCGCTCTGGATACTCTTCGCACAGTTCCGTTTCCTTTTTGAACGCCATTTCAGACTGCACTAAAAATAATCCTTTTGACACTTCCTGCATATCCACCAATCCATCGGCCACTTGTTTTGTAAGCCGAAAGCTGGTATCGGTTTGCTTCACTGCTTTATTCGTACCCGAAACGCCGGAAACGAGAAAAGAGCGTGGCACATATTCTGGCGCAGACCATTGTAAAAGCATAATGCCGTACTCCTTTCATAAACACAAGGTTAGTTACTGCTAACTATAATACCATATTACATAAGAAAAAGCAAGCCGTTACAAAAACAGATTTGTCGGATTGGGGTATAGAACTGTCGGATTCGGTCACAAAAACGAAAGCTGTTTTGCTATGCTGATTATGTTTGGAAAACAACACGGAAAGGCGGGTAAATGTATATGCAGAAAGAAAGTGGCAAAAGAGAATCTCCATATAAGGGTATTCTTCGCTTTGCTAAAGAAAAGAAATCACAATTATCATTTGCCGTTGTCCTGTCTGTTTTATCCTCTGCCTTTGGCGTTGTTCCATATATTGCTGTGGCCGTATTGCTGCAAAAGGCATTGGAAAACAGTTTGACGACTACATGGGCAATTCTCCTGCCAGTAATTGCTCTATGCGGGTATCTTCTAAAACATGCTCTTTACGCGAAATCTACTTTGTGTTCCCACAAAGTAGCCTATGAAATCATTAAAAATATCCGTATTGCAATTATGAAGAAGATGTCCAAGGTATCTATGGGAACGATTCAAGAGAAATCGTCCGGCGAGTTTAAGCAACTTGTCATCGACGATGCGGAGCGATTGGAAGGCCCGCTGGCTCACGCTATTCCAGAAATGACCGCCAGCATACTTGTTCCGATCTTTGTCATTCTGTATTTGTTGGTGATTGACTGGCGCATGGCGTTGGCCGCTTTGGTTTCAGCTATTTTGGGAAACCTGATCTATTATGGCATGATGTTTGGCCGTGGCGAAGTGATGAAGGAATACATGATGTCCAATGCCAATATGAACGCAACCATTGTGGAATATGTCAATGGTATGGAGGTCATCAAAGCATTTAATCAGACTGCTTCCTCAATGGGGCGGTTCCAGTCGGCGGTTCTAAAGGTGCGGGACATCACGACAAAGTGGTATAAACACTGTTGGCCGTTTATGAGCATCAGCCAAGCGATTCTACCATCCTCGATTGCCTTTGTTTTGCCTGTCGGAATGGCTCTTATTTCAGGCGGTACGGTTAGTCTTGCCGAACTGATTGTTTGTATTCTTCTCTCTATGGCAATCGTTGGTTCCCTGCAAAACTTTACCGAGTTTTGGGAAAGTTTTGCCGTTATTTCCGAAGTGCAGCCCCGTATTCAGGCGCTTCTTGATATGGAAGAATTGACGGAACCGGCACAGCCGAAGCATACAGACAAAGCCGACATGCAGATGAAGGATGTTCATTTCGGCTATGGCGACAGCGAGATCATTCACGGTATTTCTTTCACAGCAAAGGCCGGAAGCGTAACTGCCTTTGTGGGGCCTTCCGGTTCGGGTAAATCAACCTTAGCCAAACTGATCGCCCGGTTTTGGGATGTCGATGCAGGCGCAGTTTTAGTAGGCGGGATTGATATTCGGGAGATGTCCCTTACCGACTTAACAGAGAAGATCAGCTATGTATCGCAGGACAACTTTCTGTTCAATATGAGTCTGCGCGATAATATCCGCATTGGTAAACCGGAGGCTACTGATAAGGAAGTGGAATGGGCGGCAGCACAGGCCGGGTGCGATGAATTTATTTCACGTTTCCCCCAAGGATACGATACCAATGCCGGTGACGCCGGGGCAAGGCTTTCCGGTGGCGAGCGCCAGCGCCTTGCCATAGCGCGGGCAATCCTCAAAAATGCGCCTATCGTGATTTTAGATGAAGCCACCGCCTTCACAGACCCGGAGAATGAAGATAAATTGCAGCGTTCCATTGATAAGCTGACAAAGGGGAAAACTCTGATTGTCATTGCGCACCGGCTCTCTACCATTATGTATGCCGACCAGATTTTAGTGTTGGAAAACGGACAGATTACCGCACAGGGAACCCATGAGCAGCTTCTAACCCATTCCGAAACCTATCTGGATATGTGGAAAGCTCATATCAGCGCAATGGACTGGAGTATGAATCAGGAGGTGAGTGAATTATGCTGAAAATCATCCGGCGCGTACTGCGTTTAAGCGGAAACTTATCGAAACGGATTTGGGGCAGCTTTATCTGTGGCTTTCTGGAATCCATGTTCGGCCTGCTGCCAATCGCCGCCGTCTTTCTTGTCCTGATAGAATTGCAGAACGGTCAACCGATTACAGGACAAACATGGGGTATTGTTATCGGCTTGATTGCAGGAGGTTTAATCCTGCGCATGATTTTCAAATATCTGGTTTACCGGCTGCAAAGTACGGCAGGCTTTGAGTTTGTAGCCAGAGAACGGATTGCATTGGGCGACCGGCTGCGGAATGTGCCGATGGGCTTTTTCCATGATAACAGTGTCGGAGACATTACGGCGACTGTTACAACGGATTTGAACTTTCTCGAGAACTACTCTATGCACATTCTTGATAAGGTTACAACCGGCGTTTTGAGTATGATTGTCATGGCGGGTTGCATTTTAGCCTTTGACTGGCGTATCGGTTTGATTTTCGTGGCAGGCATCCTTCTTTCCTTCCCAATCTACAGCCACATGCAGAAAAAAGGAAAGGCGCTCTCTGCAAAGCGGCAGAAAATCCAATCCGAAGCAGTTGCGGCCACATTGGAATACGTGCAAGGTATTTCCGTTGTAAAATCCTTCAATATGTGCGACAAAAATCTGAGCGATATTGAAGATGCCTATGAGAGCAATGCGGCTGCCTCTTATGGGGTGGAGCGTGTATTTACCCCGCTCAATATGACCTATTCGATGGTGTTCCGTATTTCGGCCTGCATGATTATGCTGTGCGCGGGAATCCTCGCTGTTGGCGGCGACCTGTCTTTCGCTAATCTCGCCGTTATTCTGATCGCTTCCTTTACCATCTTCAATCCGATTGAGGTTATGGGCCAGATGACGACAATGATTCGGACAATGGACGCTGCCCTTGACCGGGTAGAGCGTATCAAACAGGCAAAAAAAATTGATGAAAACGGTAGGGACATCCCTTTGGATTCCTTTGACATTGGCTTCGAGCATGTGTCCTTTGCTTATGAGAATGGCAATCCAATTTTGAAGGATGTGAGTTTTTCCATTCCACAGGGCAGCATGACTGCGATTGTCGGTCCCTCTGGAGGCGGCAAAACCACCATTACAAGGCTGATCGCCCGGTTTTGGGATGTGCAGGAAGGCAGCATTACCATAGGCGGCCACGATGTCAAAGAGTTTACCTGTGACAGCCTCTTGAAGAATATGAGCATGGTATTTCAAAATGTGTATCTGTTCCACGATACTATTGAGAACAATATTAAGTTTGGCTGCCCGGACGCAACCCATGAGCAAGTGGTAGAAGCGGCAAAGAAAGCCTGCTGCCACGATTTTATCTCTGCTCTGCCACAAGGATATGACACGGTAATTGGCGAAGGCGGCTCCACCCTGTCCGGTGGAGAAAAGCAGCGGATCTCCATCGCCCGCGCCATGCTCAAGGACGCGCCGATTATCCTGCTTGACGAGGCAACCGCCAGCGTTGACCCGGAAAACGAGGTGCATTTGCAACAGGCCATCAGCGCTTTGGTAAAAAATAAGACGCTGATTGTCATTGCACACCGGCTGTCCACGATTCGGGATGCCGATCAGATTTTGGTGGTGGATAACGGAAAAATTGTAGAAAAAGGCGTTCACGCTGAACTGATACAACAAAAAGGAATCTATCAAAAATTCTGGAATATCCGGCAGAAAGCGCGGAACTGGAAACTTGCACAGTAATTTATGCACTGCGGCGGGCGATATGCCGCCTGCCGCAGTTACTTCGACACAATGGTTAGCTTTGATTAACCGGAAAGGAGGGAAACGGTGAAATCTCATTGGATAAAACGAATCGTGCGGCTGCTGGTTCTGCTCTTTGGCGTAAGCATCCTGTGCTTTATCCTGACTGCATTATCCAGTACAGACCCAGCCACTTATCTTGTGCGCCGTGGAAATCTCTCTCCTACACCGGAAGTGATTGAACAGGTACGCGCGGAACTTGGTTTGGATCAGCCGCTTCCGATTCGGTATTTGAACTGGATCGGCGGTGTCTTTCGCGGCGACTTTGGGGAATCTATTTTTTCAACAAACGAGGTGGCTGCGGATTTGGCAGCCTACTTCCCGCAAACGCTGCAATTAGTTTTTCTGTCGTTAGCTGAAATTATCGTGTTTTCAATTCTGCTTGGCGTTTTATGCGCGGCCAAAAAGAACAAGCTGACGGACCATATCATGCGGATTGTTTCGCTGTTTGGAATTTGTGTTCCTCCGTTCTGGCTCGGTTTTTTGCTGTTGATTGGCTTCGCTGTGGAAATCCCGATTTTCAGCGTAACGCCTGCATCGGGGATTATGGGATTGATATTGCCATCCATTACCTTATCTTTTCCTGTGATTTGCTCGACTGTACGGGTATTTCGCGCTTCACTGCTGGAAGAAATGCACCGTGATTATGTGAGCTTTGCCCGTGCCAACGGGATGACGGTAAACAGGATCCTCTGGAAGAAGGTATTCCGCAATGCCCTGCCGCCCGTCATCACCCTGTTCTGCCAGTATGTAAGCTATCTGATTGCTGGAAGCGCCGTAGTGGAAAAGGTCTTTTCTATCAAAGGTGTGGGCAACTACCTGATGAACTGTATTATGGCTGCTGATGCCAACGCGATTGGCGCTTGTATGCTGATTATCGCCGCGCTGTATCTTCTGGCCGAACTGTTTGGCGAAATACTCAACCACTTGCTATGCCCGTGGAGAAAGGAGGAAAGCGATGCTGCGTAAAATATGGAGAAATCCGCAGGCGGTCATCGGGCTTGGCCTGATTGTGCTGATCTGCGCCGTTGCAATTCTCGCACCGCTTTTGGCTCCCCATGCGCCGGACGAGGTGAATCCACTGATGAAATATCAAGCGCCGAGCGCCGATTATCCCCTTGGAACCGATCAGCTTGGGCGGTGTGAATTATCCCGCTTGCTTTATGGTGCAAGAGCATCCCTTGGGCTGGCGCTTCCCATTTTGATTCTGTTGGGAGGGATTGGTTTAATCCTTGGAATGATGACAGCGTGTATCGGCGGCTGGTTTGACCGTGTTGTGACAGGAATCAGCCAGGTATTTATCGCTTTCCCCACGCTCATTATCGCAGTGGCGATTATCGGCGTTTTGGGAAATGGCCTGCAAAATATTATTTGGGCGGTTGTCATCTCCATGTGGGCGCGGTTTATGCAGCTTATTCGCACCTATGCCAAAACGGAACTTGGGCGGGATTACATTGTCGCCGCGAGGGTGTCCGGCTGTGGAATGTGGCAGCTTATTGTTCACCATTTAATTCCCAATATCCTTCCGCAGTTTTTGGTGTATTTTTCAACGGGCGTAGCTTCGGCCATCCTCACGGTTTCCAGCTTTTCGTTTCTCGGCCTTGGTCTGCCCAGCGGAACGGCTGAATGGGGCGCAATGCTGGAGGAAGCGCAGGTGGCGTTGTATTCCCACCCGGAACTGCTCATTTACCCCGGTATCTGCATTTTCATTGCCGCCGCAGGCTTCAATCTGTTTGGCGAGGCGCTTAGGGACATTCTTCAGCCGCAGGAGGATGTGCTATGAGCAAAAAGCTGTTACAGGTAGAACATCTTAGCATTGCGCTTAAAAATCCATATCAGGATTTGGTGAAGGACATCAGTTTTTCGTTGGAGGAAGCGGGTGCAGTTATCCTTTTAGGCCAATCAGGAAGCGGAAAAACGATGACCTGCCGGGCAATTTTGGGGCTGCTTAACAGCAGCGCCTTCCAAGTGAATGGCGAAATCTTTTTTGATAACAGATCGCTTTTACAGCTAAAGGAAAAAGAACGGGCGCTGTACTACGGCAATAAAATCGCTTTTATCCCGCAAAATCCGATGACGGCGCTCGACCCTTCCAGAAAAATTGGTGCTCAAATGGCCGAATTTCTTAACCTGCATCAAGATTTGAAGAAAAAGGAAGCCTTGTCTCTTTATGAACAGGCGCTGTCTCGGGCAGGGCTTACAGACACCAAAAGGATTTTAAGCAGCAGGCCGTATCAGCTTTCGGGTGGTATGCTCCAGCGCT
>ERZ826242.3700-NODE-3700-length-10593-cov-4.164642_pt1 | contig 10593 bp, 10 predicted proteins | sample MGYA00519871_ERZ826242 | MGnify/ENA primary metagenome ERZ826242 (study PRJEB31778, sample SAMEA3449226) | human gut metagenome | biome: human gut; feature: human-associated habitat; material: faeces | place: United Kingdom | collected 2010/2012 ...
TGCCATACTGCTTTCTGAGCAAGCGGAGCATAGAGAGATGTTAGAAAATGAGGGCTGGCTAGTCTTTGACTTGGGATCTACAAAAGCGATTGATGCGATAAAGGGGGTATAAGAGATGGCGGGTTATAAGGTTGCTATTTCCTCTGATTTCTTTAGTGCGTTCGCCGCACTGCCAAAGGCCAAGCAAGGGCGCGTTATGGATTTCATGTCAAAGTTCCGGAGCAACCCTCTTGCTCCCGGCATGAACTATGAAAAAATCAATGACGCCTACGATAAAAATATGCGTTCCGTGCGCATCGATGATACCTATCGGGCAATCGTGATGCGTGATGATAATGTATTCCTACTCTTGTGGGTGGATCACCATGACGAGGCATATGATTGGGCGCGCAGAAAGCGCTGCGTGCTGAACCATACAACGGGCAGCATTCAGATCTATGAATCCACAGCGGCTCAGGACAATCCCGCTCCAGATCCGGAAGCAATTCCGCTTTTTGCAGATGTGAAAGATCATCAGCTGCAAGCGCTTGGCGTTCCTGAAGAACAATACCCCCTTGTTAGGTCTGTGGATTCTGAAACGGCATTTTATGCCCTGCAGGCCAAATTGCCCAGGGATGCATTTGAAGCGCTGGATTTGGTGCGCGATGGATGTGACATTGAGGAAGTCGTAGAAATCCTGTATGGCGAAAGCAAAAATGGAGAGCACGACAACATCGCTGCCGCGCTTGCGAATCCCATTACCCAGATGCAATTTACGATTGTAGAGGGAGAAGAAGAGCTGAAAGCAATGATGAATGCACCGCTGGAAAAGTGGCGGGTATTTCTGCATCCTTCACAGCGCAGGCTCGTGGCAAAAAATTTCTCCGGTCCAGCCCGCGTCCTCGGCGGAGCGGGCACAGGAAAGACTGTCGTCGCCATGCACCGTGCTCACTACCTTGCGCAGAGATGCAAGGAAGGTGAACGCGTTCTATTCACGACATTTACGGCAAATTTGGCTCAGGATATTAAGGAGAACCTGCGCAAAATCTGTACAACGGAAGAAATGCGCAAAATTGAGGTCATTCATTTGGATGCATGGGTTTCTCGCTTTTTGCGGCAACAGGACTATGGTTACACGATCAAGTATGGCGACGAAATCATGGAGCTTTGGGAATCTGCCTCGCGTGCAACTGGCGATGACATGAATTATCCTGATGGATTCTTTGAGGAAGAGTGGAACTCCATCGTACAAGCACAAGGGATTACCACAATGCAGGAATATGCCAAGGCTCCCAGAACGGGGCGTGGTGTTCGACTCGACCGAAAGAATCGCATAGCTGTGTGGAAGGTATTTGAGGAATATCGCACCTTGATGAACATGAATAAAGTACGGGACTCCGCAACTGCCATGAACGAATGCTGCCAGATTCTCAAAACACAGCCGGATTACCATCCTTATGCGGCGATTGTCGTGGACGAAGGCCAGGACTTTGGTATGGCTGCATTCCGTCTGCTTCGCTCAATTGCTGGCGATAAACATGAGAACGATCTGTTTATTGTCGGAGATGCGCATCAGCGCATCTATCGCAATAAGGTTACACTGTCAAAATGCGGAATTTCTGTGCGCGGAAGGAGCAGCAAACTGCGGGTAAATTATCGTACTACAGAAGAGATACGTAATTGGGCGATGCGTGTTCTTAAAGGGATCCCCGTAGACGATCTGGATGGAGGTTTGGATGATGCAAAGGGGTATCGTTCGCTGAGCCATGGAGAGGCCCCCGTCGTTGACATCTATGATACCTATGGAGAAGAAGCTGCTGCGCTGGTAAAGCATATTCAGGAGAAGATTGAGGCGGGACTGGAACCGATGGAGATCTGTGTCGTCGCACGAACGAACAAAATGCTCTCTGATTATGCAAGTGCCTTGGGCGATGCTGGAATTCGTACCTACGAAATTAAGCGCAGCAAGACCGATGATCGCCATATGCCTGGAGTGCGCTTGGCAACGATGCATCGAGTGAAAGGCCTTGAGTTCACTTGTGTCTTCATTGTTGGCATGACCAAAGCTGCAATGCCTCTTAAGTCCGCACTTAGGAATGATGACCCAATCAGCAATGAAGAGACGATTGCGAGTGAACGCTGCTTGCTGTACGTTGCGTTGACAAGAGCCAAGAAAGCAGCGTATATCTCAGCCTATGGGCAAGCATCTGAGTTTATCGCTTGATTTGCCTCATGACGTGAGGCATAATCACGATTGAGCGGCTGATGAAGAAGCAGATCGAAGAATATAAAGCGCTGTGTTCCGCACGCGATCATGGGTATGCACTCACACCGAACGCCCTGTACTTCATTTGCGAGGCTGATAACAACGATCCGAAGGCTATCGGCAAACACTTCTTGGAGTCGCTTGCAAGGTTCCGGATCATGAAAATTATCTGACATACGAAAAGCGGGTATCGTGGTTCATAGCCACAGTGCCCGCTTTATAATACGCCTTATCTGAACATCACGCCACCGGATATGGTCAGTGTGTATGGGAACGGCAGAATCAGCGTATCGCCCTCTTCAACCGTGATGAAAACGGAATACACATCCTCGCCGTTTTTGAACTCATAGAGCTTGGAGGGATAGTCATCCTCCGGGTCATTGACCGAACGAAGCGAAACGATGCCGTATTCACCTTCAGACCCAGCTGTTGCCAGGATATAGGTTCCCACAGGGATGTCACGACCTCCGATGTATGTACCCGCCGTCAGGTGTGCGGTTTTCTCAATTTTTCGGGCGGATATTTCACTCTGCACTTCGGCAAGTAGGACAAGGAGCTCCGCATCGCTATAGGCGCTGAAGCCAGCTGCTGCCTCGGCTACGGCGATAGTGCTGGATGCCGCTAGCAGGCAAAGGGTCAAGATCAAGGCCATTATCTTCTTCATGATACATCCTCCGTTCTTTGGACAATTCCTGCATACATGATAACCACGCTGCCAGCCATTTTTGTCTGCGAACGCTGACAAATCACTGGCAGCTTTCCTTTGCCCACAAAGGCGGCACGTTGCCCTATGTTCGGGCTTCAGCCTTATTCTTGGGAAGTGCCCAAGAAACGCAAAAGGTCCGACGCGGGGCCACTGTGGGCCGAACGTGGCAACCTTGTGCTCGCGAAAATTACACAGCCTCTTATGGTGGCAAACGCCAATCAGAAAGGGGCTTTGAATATGGAATACGATTACAAGGTTACTGGACAGATTATTGGGTGCATCCGGGTACAACGAGGGATGTCACAGGAAGTACTCTCCGGACTGGCAGGTGTCGCACGTAGCCATCTTGCGATGATCGAGAACGGCAGCAAGAACGCCAACGTCGAAACCCTCTGGTGCATTGCCGCAGCGCTTGACATGCGCATGAGCGAATTGATGCGGATGGTCGAGGATGAAATCGCCAGACGAACTATTCGACGAAACCCTGAAACCTTCTGACGAAACTCGAAACCTTCCGACGAAACACCGAACTATGCGACGAAACACAAGGCCAGCATGTGGGGAGGGGTCACTTTTCTCGCATGCCGGTCTTTTAATGACCGTTTGAGCGCGGATGGACTTCCTGCACAGAGCCATAAAAGCCCGAAAACGCCTGATTTCAAGGGATTCTCGGGTCTTTATAGACGTGGGCTTTGTATCAAAGACGAAACCTTGATCGAAGAAAGATGTCATTCGGGCAAGCGAAAGTGAGATATTTCGATATAGCAAATAAGGCGGCTGCCGACAGATGTTCTGTTAGGGGTCGCCTTCATGCGTTTTATAGCAAAATAGAGAGGTGCCGGTTCAACGCGAACTGGCACCTCCCTATTTGTGTTGACCAAGTATGAGATCTATCGTGTCGCTGATCGTCTGCTTTTCTTTGTCCGTCAACTGATTCCAACGATTGATGAGATGTTGCTGTTCAGCCGTCAGATGGACGTTATCGCTGTCCTCTTCAAAAAACTGAGAAAGTGTTATGCCAAGCCCATCACAGAGCATAGATATCGTTGTTACAGTCGGCTTTGACTGGCGGGAGTAGAAATTCTTGATTGTATTCCATGACAAACCGGATCGCTTTGCCAGGGAATACATGTTTAAGCCTCGCTCGTCCATCAGCTGCTGGAGGCGTTCTCCAATGTCGATCATAGTATCACCACCCACTGATAATTCTATGAGATTTTTGAGTGATATAAAATCTATACGAAATGCAATTCATATAGAAATTTTGAGTTATTACAAGGCCTGAAGTCGTTTTCTGAATCGCTCCATAATGATATAATTGATAGGTATTATTCACATTATTGAGTGGCAGCGGTGATGACTATGACTGAGCAAGAGAAAAGGCAGCATCGATGCTGTTTTACCGGGCATCGGCCTGAGAAACTCCAGTGCAGCGAAGCGGCATACAGGGTAACGCTGGAGGGCGAGATCTCCAGGGCTGTAGACGATGGCTTTTGTACTTTCATCAGCGGGGTTGCCTGGGGCGTGGACATTGTGGCTGCCGAAATCGTCCTCCAGTACCGCGCTGCAAATCCTGCGCTCCATCTGATCTGCGCCGTTCCTCATCCGGGCTTTGAGAAGCGGATGAGCGAGTCATGGCGCAAGAGGTACCTGGCGGTTCTCGAGAACGCTGATATCGTGCGCACAATCAGCCAAATGCAGAGCCGTAGCTGTTATCAGACGAGAAACATTTGGATGATTGACCGCAGCGCAAGGGTGATCGCCATCTACAACGGTAAACCTGGCGGCACAAGGAACACCATCGAGTACGCCAAACAGGCTGGCGTTGAAACGGTGATCATCGATCCGCGCTTTTTACCTCAGCAGAAATAAAAAAACAGGCACCAACCACTGTATGGCATAGTGGTATGGTGACTGTTACAAATCCCTGCATTGACAATTAAACGATAGGCCATAAAATAAACGATAACCCCAAAAGTAAACGATAGCCTGCTGCCGTCCAACGCCCTTGAAGGCTGGATCGTCAGCGGGCTACCGCTTTATCTGGCAGTGCCAAGCGCAACGAAAGCCCCAAACCCCTTGGCTTAACAGTGATAAGGAACTAATTTACTTATCAACTGTTAGCTGACGGTTTCCGGGGTGCATACGGACAAATCCCGTCTGATTTCTAACAGGAAGTCAGACGGGATTTTCGCTTTATATTACGAATTATGGAGGACATACCATGAAAACCTTAATATCTTGTGCCTACAATATGGATAATTGCTGTGTGGAAGTGAAATTCAGCGACGGCAGTATGATTGCGATTGACACTATCGTCGTTGAGAACGAGATTGCTGACAATATGTATCAGCGGTCAGAGCTGGATTATTTGATCTACAACGCTCCTTTGGAGTATGCAGACCTTATCTTGAACGGCGATCCCGAAACCTATTTGAAAACTGTAACAGAATACAAGCCTTGGGATAGCTGACAACACGCTGCCCGCAGGAGAAAATCCTGCGGGCGTTTTTCTGTTTATATTATTTCCCTCCGTTGGATCTCAATTTAGGAAAGAAGATGACAATCTTGAAGCTCTTTCCCCACTGGGAAGCTGCTTCCAGATGAAGATTTAGATCGTCGGCCATCTTCTTAACCAGGTAAAGTCCCATACCGGTAGCCTTCTTTCTGCTGTCAGTAGAATCCCCGGTAAAGCCCTTTTGAAAAATGTACGGCAGATCATATTTTTTTACGCCAATGCCGTTATCTTCAACAGAAAGGATATCTGCAGTCTCCGAATGTATCACGGAAATTGTAAGCATGGGACTATCGCTGCTATATTTGATGGCATTGCTAACGATTTGTCCCAACATAAACTGAAGTCCTCTACGGTCTGTATAGACTGTTTCAGATTGCAGTTTGTTGAGAATGACAAACTGCTTCTCTTCAAGAAGTGGGGCATAGTCCTCCAGAACTTCACCCAAGCAGTCATTCAAATTGACATCCTCAAATCGGTAATCCTTTGTACTGCTCTTCAACCGGGCATAGTACAGCATCTGCGTGACATCCTCCTGAAGCTGACTGCGGACATAATCCAGCTTTGCTTGCAGGGAAGGAGAGATTTCATCGTTCCGGTTATCCAAGAGCATGGTCAGCAACGATAGGGGCGTTTTCGCTTCATGTGCCCAGCCCTCCACGTATTCTTCATAGTCCCGTAGGGCATCCGCCATATTGTTACTCTCGTTTTTGTATTCCCGTAAAACCGAAGCCAAAAATCGGACAGATTCTCCTTCTTTCTGACTAATGGCACTGAGCAGCCGTTCTTCATTGCAGATGGTAGGATCACTGAGGAAATCTCGGAACAGTTCCATGTGGGTGTTCTCCCTCTTGTTTAGTACAAACAGAATCGCTGAAAACAAAAGGATGCTCGTCAGAACTACTAACCCGATCAAGGTTTGAAATGCCTGAATGTCAGAAATCCAAAGAATGACAGCGCAAAAGCAATCCACGCCCAGCAGCAACAGAAGCCAGGGGTAGTACCGTTCTATCATGTGCCAAAGCTGCTTCATAGAGACACCTCCGCTTCCAAACGGTAGCCCATTCCTCGAACTGCAACGATTCGCTGCTTCATTTCAAGGGCGGACATCGTTTTTTTCAGCCGGGTTAGGTTAACCTGCAAGGCATTTTCATCTATGTATTCCGTAGTTCCCCACAGTGCCATGCAAAGCTGCTCCGTTGTAACCAGTGCATCACCACTTGCCAAAAGAGCAACCAACAGTTTTCCCTGATTTTTTGGAAGCACCACAGAGGTGTTATGAATATAAAGTGTGTAGGTCTGCTGGTCCAACAAGAAGTCCAATCCCTCTATGAGGTTGGTACGGCCTTCATACCTTTTGAGAATATTGGATACCCTGGCAAGAAGCCGGTCTTTTCTGCACGGCTTCGTCAAATATTCATCTGCACCCAACTGGAACGCTTGCAGTTCATCCTTTACCTGATCTCTGGAAGTCAGCACCAGGATGGGGATAGCGGTTTTATTCTTTAACTCCTGGCAGATTTGAAAGCCACTGATTTCTGGTAAATTCAGGTCTAAGATCACGAGGTCAGGACGGAGGGCTGCCAAGAGCCGAGCGGCATCTTCAAACTCGGTGATTGCCTCCACAAGATACCCGTCCTTTTGGAGCATATTGCAGAGTTCTTCCCGCATATAGACTTCATCTTCCACAACAGCAATTCTTTTCACGACAGCACCTCCTTCCAAATTATTCTTCTCTCTGCGGCTGCATCAGTGTCAGCAAATACCGATCACTGGAGCGCTTGACCACTCTCATATAAATATATTCTATCACGCAAAGCAGCAAAATCATAGCAGCAGATACAAACATCATTTCAGCCACTGTCCCACGGGTTCGGGACGAGAGTATCCCTGTAAATAACGCCCTGACTCCAAACAAACTGCTGACAGCCGCAACCAATACAGGAAGTCCCATAAACCAGGTAATTTGCTTTCCAGCAGACTGGCAAAGGGTTTCGTAAGTAGCTCCCAGGCGGATCAGAGTCTGGTATCTGCGCCCGGTTTTCTGCTGACTCATCAGGAACTGAACACCCACGATGGTGTTGGCAACTACCAGGAAAACAATCGCAAGATAGAGGGTAATATAACTGGATGCTATGGTGTAGAAAAGCTGACGACCCATATTCTGAAGATAGCTTTCATATTCAATGTCAGTTTCGTCCAGCTTCTCGTTCAAATCCAAATATGCAGTCATAAGGCTATTTCCATCCAGAGCCTGCTCACTGAGCACCGCATTGACATAGGTATCATACATTCCCTGACTATAATATAGGAATGCTTCATCCGGAAGAATCAATGCAAAGGACAAGGTTATAGAACGGTCCGTGACCAAATTCACAGACTGAACCTCTCCTGTAAGATGAATCGGACTACCATCCAGTTCCACCTTGGGCTGTCCGGCCAATACTTGGTTCAGCATTGCGGTACGACTTACTGTAGTAAACTCTGTATCAATATAGACAGCGGCCTCCTTTTCGCCTAATTGGAGAGCCGGATTGCCGGACAATTCCAACAAACGATTATAGTCCGATAAACAAATCAAATATGGGTATGTGGCATAACCAAGATTGTTCAGAAGGACATCCCGGTCTTCCGACTGGGGCAGGCTCCGAAGAGAGTCCATAACAGCGTCCATGCTGTAGGCATTATCATAATCTTCTGTGGTGCGAATACGCCCAACCCTCATTTCAAAAAGCTCTGAAAATTGATTTTCCAAACCGTTTTCTTTCAGGGCTGCCTTTATATTCGGAAGAACCTGCGATGAATCTTCTGCAGTATGATCTTCAAAAGTATAGTCGATTACATGGCCAGAAGACAGGTTATTCGTTCCTGCAATTCCTACGCCCGCACCAAAACAACACAGCGCCGCCAGAATCAGCAGGGAGCTGATGGCCATGGAGTTTGACTGATGAATGACATTCTCCTGAATCTGCCGGAAGGTAAATACATGAAGCTGCTTATTTCCTTTTCCTTTCTTAACAATCAAAGCAATCAGCGCACGCATCCCATAGAAAAGCAGCATCGTACCAACTATGCCCAACAGCAAAGTCAGTCCCATCATACTTACCTTTGTCCATGCAATTCCCTGAATCGCCATGTAGTAAGCCACTGCCAACATCACACTTCCGCATATAGCAGCCAGTCCATAGATAACAGATGGCATTTGCTTTTTGGGGCGGTTCGTTGGCTGGGATAGCAAAGTACCGATCTCCTGGCGGCTGATTCGTCCACTCAAAATCAGAAGTGCCGTCAGCTTAATTGCCAGAAATCCTGCCAGCGTCCATTCAATCGCAGACCAGGATAAAGAAAACTGATGACCGATGATCCCCATGCCTACCAGCTTGGCGGTGACAAGACTGACAATTTCTGAAAGCACCACAGCCACAGGTAAGCCTATGAGCATGGCAAGAATACTGGTCAGGAAATCTTCCGCCAGAAGCATACCAAACAGTTTACTTCTACGCATCCCCAACATTAGATAAACACCAAACTCATGCCGTCTGCGCTCGAACTGATACTTGCAGGCAAAATAGATCAAAAAGAACAGAATACCGAGGGTCATCCCATAAAACGCAGGAATCAGAAGCAGGAGTTTGTCAACTGCGTCACTCTCCATTTTCTGCAAAAAGAGCATCACATCTTGAGTGGAGATGGAAAGAATCATGTAAAAGGCAACAATAGAAATCACCAGGGAGCTGAAAAACAGACCGTTTTCCTTTCGGCTGCGGCGGCTGTTCCGAAGAATGAGATTAGAGAACATTTGCGCTGCCCCCTCCCAGTTGCGCCATCACCTTCAGGATGCGCCCGTAGAACTCCTGCTGGCTTTCGTCTCCACGCCGAAGCTCATGAAAGATCACGCCATCCTGGATGAACAGGATGCGCTTACAGAAGCTGGCGGCATTGGAATCATGGGTTACCATCAGGATCGTAGCTTGTTCGTCACGATTCAGGCCGGACAGCTTCTCCATAAGACTTCTTGCGTTCTTAGAATCCAGCGCACCCGTCGGTTCATCGGCAAGGATCATTTGGGGATGTAAGATCAGAGCCCTTGCTGCCGCAACACGCTGACGCTGGCCGCCGGACATCTTGGACGGAAACTTATCCAGAACATCAGTGATTTCCAGATAGTCAGCCAACTGCTTCAGCCGCTGGCTGCTTTCTGCTTCGGATACCCCATGCAAGGAAGTCGGGAGCAGGATGTTTTCCCTGCCAGTCAGGTTGTCCAGCAATTCAAAGTTCTGGAATAGATAACCAACTTTTTTGCCACGGTACTCTGCAAGAGCCTTTCCCTTGAGGGATTGCAGAGTATCGCCTTCCACCTGAATGCTTCCACCTGTGGGTTGAATCACAGTCGCAATACAATTGAGCAGTGTGGATTTACCAGAACCACTGCTTCCCATAATGCCAAGAAACTCTCCCGGCATCACCTGGAAGGTGATCCCATTCAGTGCCTTTGTTTGACTTGGCACATTGCCATAGATTTTTGTTAAATTTTCAATATTCAAAATGGGTTTCATGTGAATACCTCCTATCATTTGTAATAAAATGATAGCATGGGAACACAGCAAATACCACTTACAGTGGTTGTAAGGATTCAAGATATAAGTGGCGGCTCAAGGGGGACGAGCATATATTTTGTAAGAGCATCAGGCGACAATGATAAAATATACCGGATCGCCTCCTTGGCAAACCAGTTCGTTTTAATTGTATCCCAATCAGCAAGTCGGATAATCTCTGCTGTGCCGTTCTCAAAATCAACTGAAATTTCGCCCCATTCGCCGTCGCAGTCTGCTTGATATTCGTAGATTGCGGCGGCGATTTTCTTTTTGCGCTTGGTTTTGGTTTTCTGTTTCAGCCGGACAGCATGGAGCGCACCTTCGGCAACCAGCAGTTCTGTCAGTTTGTCCGCCGCTTTCCGGTAGGCTCGCTCTGCACCGCTGGCAGTGCTGCCCTCAAACATAATCGCCAATTCTTCAAAAGTGGGGCGGTTCTTCCATGAGCCAACTCGCCCACAGGTCATGCAAATTGCTAACCGTTTTTCGAGCAAGGTCTGTTCCCGGTAATTCAGTTTCTCAAATGCCCGCTGCA
>ERZ826242.3701-NODE-3701-length-10593-cov-2.982065_pt1 | contig 10593 bp, 7 predicted proteins | sample MGYA00519871_ERZ826242 | MGnify/ENA primary metagenome ERZ826242 (study PRJEB31778, sample SAMEA3449226) | human gut metagenome | biome: human gut; feature: human-associated habitat; material: faeces | place: United Kingdom | collected 2010/2012 ...
GGCGAGGACATCGTCCTCAAGATGGGCGGCCCCATGATGGGCGCTCCCATCATGGACACCAATGTGCCCATTATCAAAGGCTCCAACGGCATCATCGCCATTGCCGCCGATCACACCGAGGAGAAAGAATGTATCAAGTGCGGCCGCTGCATGGACGTATGTCCCATGGAGCTGGCGCCTCTGGATATCTACAAGTACGCCCAGCTGGGTGACGCGGAGACCCTGCTGAAGCTGAACGTGATGGACTGCTTCTCCTGCAAGTGCTGCGAATACATCTGCTCTTCCAAGATTCCTCTGGTTTCCAAGATCAACGCTGCCAAGGGCCTGGTTATGCCCTTGCTGAAAAAGAAGTAAGGGGGACGAACACTTATGTTAATGACGAAACTGAAATCCGAAGAAGTTATCGGCTCCCTGGCTTCCGGCAAGGTATTTATCATCAACTGCCACGGCTGTAAGGAAGTCGGCTTCCCCGAGGAGGAGGCCAAGGCGCTGCAAAAGAAGCTCCAGGAGGAGGGCAAGGTCGCGGGCATTCTCACCACCGACTATGTCTGCAATCCCGAGGAGCTGGCGCTGCGGCTGCGCGCCCCCATGGCGAAGATCGCTGAGGCGGACGCCGTGCTGGTGTTCTCCTGCGGCGTCGGCGTGCAGACCATCTCCCAGATGTTGGAGGACAAGCCGGTCTACGCCTGCTGCGACACCATCGAGCTGCCCGGCTTCCAGGGCGTGACACCGCTGGAATACGACTGCGGTCAGTGCGGCGAGTGCTTCCTGAACCTGACCGGCGGCATCTGCCCCATCACTGCCTGCTCCAAGAGCCTGGTGAACGGCCCCTGCGGCGGCACCAAGAACGGCAAGTGCGAGGTTAACCCCGAGATGGACTGCGGCTGGGAGCGCATCATTCAGCGCCTGAAAGCCCAGGGGCGTCTGGACGTTCTGCGCTGCCCCACCCAAATGCACGATTTCAATACCGACGAGGCTACCAAGTCCGCCAAAGAATCTGAATAATCAGGAGTGAATAGAATTATGAGAATTACTGAACTGTTTGACAACGGTGAGTTTGTGGTTTCTGCCGAGGTCGGCCCTCCCAAAGGAATTCATATTGACGGCATGGTAGAGGAGGCGAAGAAGTACCTTACCGATGTGCATTTTGTCAACGTTACCGACAACCAGTCCTCTGTCATGCGCCTTGGCTCTCTTGCCACCTGCAAGGTGCTGAAGGACGCCGGACTGAACCCCATTTTCCAGCTGACCTGCCGCGACCGGAACCGTATTGCTCTGGAATCCGACCTGCTCAGCGCCGCCATGCTGGGGATTGACAACATCCTCTGCCTCACCGGCGACCACACCAAGCTGGGCGACCATCCCCAGGCCAAGCCCGTGTTCGATCTGGATTCCGTGTCTCTGCTGTATACCGCCAGCCTGCTGGAAACCGGCAAGGATCTGGGCGGCAACGACCTGGTTGGCGAGCCTCCCAAGTTTGCCAAGGGCGCTGTCGTGTCCCCCTGCTCCGACTCCGTGGACGCGCAGCTGGTGAAGATGGAGCGCAAGGTCAAGGCCGGCGCCGAATATTTCCAGACCCAGGCCGTGTTCGAGCCTGAGAAGTTCATCAAGTTCATGGAGGCTGCCAAGCAGTTTGGCAAGCCCGTCCAGGTGGGCATCATCATTCCGAAGTCTGCCGGTATGTGCAAGTTCATGAATAAGAACGTTGCCGGTGTCCACATCCCCGATGCCCTCATTGAGGAGCTCCAGGCGGACAAGGAGAAGACCAAGGCCGGTATCACCGGCGTGGAGATTGCCGCCCGGATCATCCGGGAGTGCAAGCCCTACTGCCAGGGCGTCCATATCATGTCCCTGGGCTGGGAGTCCAAGATTCCCGCTCTGCTGGAGCAGGCCGGTCTGAAGTAAGAAGAAAATTCATTGATTTATGCAAAGAGCTTGCCGTCTGTGTAATGCAGACGGCAAGCTTTTTCCATGTATTCGCATGTTTTAAAGAAAAAATATAACTGCTGTTCGCATGAAAATACAGTCCTGGTAAAGCAAAAAATAACTTGCTGTATGGTCACTTTGCTGAATCTTAGCTGGAATGTGAAATGCGCCAATGGTAATTTTCACAAATTCTTAATGGAATCTTAAGCTAATTTGCCATCTTGATTTCCGGGGGTCAGGTGCATATACTGTATCCATGACAGGATCTGTCAAAAACCGCAAAAAGAAGGGAGATTCGTATTTCTATGACAGGTATTGGACTTATCATCGTATTTGTTCTTGCCATCGCGCTGATGATCTACTCCATCAGCAAGCTGAAAATCCATCCGTTCCTCTCCATCATGGCCATTTCTCTGATTTTTGGCCTGATCGCCGGAATCCCTCTGGTTAACACCACGGACGCCGACGGCAATACCGTCAGCGGTATCGCAAACGTCATCGGCGCCGGCTTCTCCGGCACGTTCTCCAGCATCGGCATCGTCATCATCTTTGGCGCTCTGGTCGGCACCCTGCTGGAAAGCACCGGCGCGGCTCTGAAGATGGCTGACTGCGTCGTCAAGCTCGTGGGTGAGAAGCATCCCGAAATCGCCATTGAGCTGATGGGCTGGATCGTCTCCATCCCCGTGTTCTGCGACAGCGGCTTCGTCGTCCTGAACCCCATCCGTAAGGCCATGACCCGCCGCACCGGCACATCCAGCGTTGCGATGTCCGTTGCGCTGTCCATGGGTCTTTACATCAGCCACTGCTTCATTCCTCCCACGCCCGGCCCCATCGCGGCTGCCGGTACGCTGGGCTGCGGCGATAATCTGCTGCTGGTCATGGGTCTGGGCGCTCTGTGCTCCATTCCTCCGCTGGTCGCCGGTTATTTCTTCGCAAAGTACATTGGCAAGAAGGTCAAGGCTGCTGACGACATCACCGACAACGAGAACGTCAAGACCTACGAGCAGCTGGTTGCCGAGTTCGGCAAGCTGCCCAACGCATGGCTGGCCTTTGCTCCCATCGTTGTTCCCATCATCCTGATGGGTCTGGCTTCCGCTCTCTCCATGGCGGGTGTCAAGGCTGACTTCATCAGCTTCCTGGGCACTCCTATCATTGCTCTGGCTGTCGGCAGCATCATCGCCATCATCGATCTGTTCGCCGCTCACAAGGGCGAGAACTTCTACAAGCTGACCGACGACACCCTGAAGACCGTTGGCCCCATCCTGTTCGTGACCGCCGCCGGCGGCGTGCTGGGCAAGGTGATCGCCACCTCCGACCTGGTCAACTTCATCACCGCCCATGCCGCCACGCTGGAGAGCCTGGGCCTGCTCTTCCCCTTCCTGCTGGCCGCCATCCTCAAGACGGCGCAGGGCAGCTCGACGGTTGCCATCACCACCAGCGCGGGCATTATCGCTCCGCTGATGATGACGCTGGGCTTTGTGACCCCGCTGGACGCGGCGCTGGTCGTCGTGGCCATCGGCGCGGGCGCCATGACCGTCTCCCATGCCAACGACAGCTACTTCTGGGTGGTCACCAACTTTGGTGAGATGGAGCCCCAGGACGGCTACAAGACGCAGACGCTGGGCACGCTGGTCATCGGCATCGCGGCCATCATCAACGTGCTGCTGATCTCCGCCATCTTCTAAGACGGTGTTCCCTCCGGGCCGCGGCCATACGCGCCGCGGCCCGCATTCTATTTCTCGCAATGGAGGCTACCGAAATGAACCAAGATGCAAAACACATTCTCGACGCCGCGCTGCGCGATGCGCTTCCGGGCGCGGCCGTGGGACAGGCTTTGGATCAGATCGCCTTTCAGCCTGGCGGGCGGCTGATTCTGGTGGCGGCCGGCAAGGCGGCCTGGGAAATGGCCCGCGCAGCCCACGAGCGGCTGGGCGAGCGCATCGACGCGGGCGTCGTCGTGACCAAGTACGATTACTCACGCGGCCCTCTGGGCAGCCTGGAGATCTACGAGGCGGGCCATCCCGTCCCCGATGAAAACAGTTACCGCGCCACCGCCCGTGCGCTGGAGGTGGTATCGGGCCTGACGGAAGCGGACAGCGTGCTTTTCCTGCTTTCCGGCGGCGGCTCGGCGCTCTTTGAGCAGCCCCTCATTCCCGCCGACGAGCTGGCCGATATCACGCGCCAGCTGCTGGCCTGCGGCGCCAACATCGTGGAGATCAACACGCTGCGCAAGCGCCTCTCCGCCGTCAAGGGCGGACGTTTTGCGCTGCGGTGCATGCCCGCGCATGTCTACACCGTGGTCCTCAGCGACATCATCGGCGACCCGCTGGACATGATCGCCTCCGGTCCGGCGTATCCGGATGCTTCCACCTGCGCGCAGGCGCTGGAAATTGCGGACCGCTACGGCCTGCGCCTGTCCGATGCCGCGCGCGGCCTGCTGGCTCAGGAAACCCCCAAGGAACTGACCAACGTCACGACCTTCGTCACCGGCAGCGTGCGCCAGCTGTGCCGCACTGCGGCGGCCACCTGCCGGGAGCTGGGCTACGAGCCGGTGTTTCTCACCGCGAGTCTCTCCTGCGAGGCGCGCGAGGCCGGCTCCTTCCTGGCGGCTATCGCCCGCGACCATCAGGACACGGAGCGCTCGCTGGCCTTCCTCGCCGGAGGTGAAACCGTGGTCCATCTGACCGGCAAGGGCATGGGCGGCCGCAATCAGGAAATCGCGCTGGGCGCAGCCGAGGGCATCGCCGGCTGCCGCGATACGTGCGTGTTCTCCTTCGGCTCCGACGGGTCCGACGGTCCCACGGATGCGGCGGGCGGCATTGTGGACGAAGGCTCCGCCGCGCGCCTGACCGCCGCCGGGCTGGACCTGCACAAGGTGCTGCAGGACAACGATGCCTATCATGCGCTGAAGGCGATCGACGGGCTGATCGTCACCGGTCCCACCGGCACCAACGTCAACGACCTGTCCGTGGTGCTCATCAAACGCTGAAAATTCCAATACAGACAAAACCGGCCCGCGAGGGAGCTTTCGCTCCCCTGCGGGCCGGCTGTTTTTCGGCGGAATGCGGGAACGGGTCTGCGGGCTTACTTGCCGGCGTTCTTCACCGCGCTCTCGGCGGAGATGCGGCCCCACGTGGCGCACATGCCATGGCCGATGCCGCCGATGGTGTTGTGGCCGGCGATGTTGGCCGAGCCGATGATCTCGCCCGCCAGGTACGCGCCGCCTACCACCGTGCCGTCCTCACGCACGAGCTGGGCGTCGCCGTTGATGCGCGGGCCGCCCGCGGTCATCATCAGGTAGGGAACGGTGTACACGGCGTAGAAGGGGCCCTCCTCAAAGGCGAGCAGGTTGTCCGTGCGGCCAAAGACGGTGTCCTCGCCCGCGGCGACATCCTCGTTGTACTTGGCGACGGTCTCGGCCAGCTTCTCCGCGCCGATCATCTCGCCCAGTTCCTCGATGGTGTCGGCCTTGAACATGTAGCCCTCATCCAGCAGCTCGGCGATCTTCTCCTCATTGGTGAAGGGCGTGGAGTTGCTCATCATGCCGGTAAAGAGCGCGCTGTCATCCGTCAGCATGTTCTCGGCCAGAACGATGTAGATGATGTTCTGGTCGGCGGTGCGCCACACGGTCCGCTTGTCCATGGAGGTGGCGGCAGGCTCGTTAAAGACGCGCTCGCCGGCGGTGTTGACCCAGATGGCGCCGTTGTAGTTGATGTTGCAGCGAAGCGACGCCTGGAAGCCGCTGACCGGCACGGAACCGCCGTAGCAGGAGCAGTAGTCCATGTTGTCAAAGGCCGCGCCGGCGCTGCGGGCGAAGTCGTAGCCGCTGCCGATGGCGGTGACGGGGTCATTGGAGGTGATGTTGGTGAAGTTGTACTCCTTGAGCCAGCGCTCGCAGTAGCCATAGCCGCCGGTGGCGATGATGGTGCTGGGAGCGGGAATCTCCACATCGTCCACCTTGACGCCGACCACGTCGCCGTTGTCGTCAAACATGAGGTCGGTGACCAGCGTATCCAGGCACAGCTGGGCCTGGCCCGCGTCGATGAAGCCCTGCAGCTTTTCCATCAGGGCGCTCACAAAGTAGGAGCCGCCGCCGGAGGACGCGCCGCCCGCGGTGTAGGTCACGCGGTAGGTGTTCATGGTCAGGTATCCGCCGCTGTCCACCTGATCGGAGAACTCCACGCCCACATAGTCCTGCAGCCAGTCGATGGCCTCGCCGCTGCGCTCGGCGTGCACCTTGGCGATCTCGGTGTTCATGTTCTCCTCGCCGCCGCCCATGGTGACGAAGTCGTTATAGAAAGCCTCGGCGCTGTCCTCAATACCGGCTTCCTTCTGGATCTTGTAGCCGGCGCCGCTGATGGAGCCGCCCGCGGTGTTCGCGGAACCGCCCACGCGGTAGTTCTGCTCCAGCACCAGCACATTCGCGCCCAGCTCGGCCGCGTGCACGCTGGCCACCAGGCCTGCCATGCCCGCGCCCACCACGATCACGTCCGGCTGAACGGTGATTTCCAGCGGCTTGTCCTCTTCGGGGGCCTCGCCGCTGAGCGCGGCGTCCACGGCGGCCTTGATGGCGTCGGACGTGACGGTTGCGCCGGCCACGCCGTCCACGTCGGTGCTCTGCGCCTCGACGATGGCCGCCGGGATCTGCTCGATCGCCGGATCGCTGATGCCGGGCGTCTCCTGATTGTCGCCGACCTCAACGCTGGTGATCTTTCCGCCTTCCACGGTCACGGTTACGTTCACCGCGCCGCCCATGCCGTTGGCCGCGCCGGTGTAGGTGCCATCCGTCAGGGTGGCCTCCGCCATGGCACTCACGGGAGCAAGCGCCGTGCCCAGCGTCAGCGCCATCACAAGCGCCAGCACAAGCACACGGCTGAGCAGCTTTTTCCTGCCAGTTTTCATTTCCGTTTCCTCCTGCTTGTTGTCGTTTCCCTCATTGTGCAAGTTTGGACGTTTTTTGTTCCGTTCCCAACGCCGCTTTTCTATGATATACTTTTAACGATCGATTTCCTATATCATACCCATTTCATATTTGTGTTTATCAGTCCAACGGAGGAAATGCATGAAACTGACCGATCGGTTCAGCCCCTTTCGCGCGGACGCGGACCCGCTGTCCGCCTATCTGGCCGATTTCCGTATTGAGGTCGACTATTTTACGCATTGGCCGCAGCAGGATTTTAAAACCCTACAAAACCTGGTCAGCACGCGCATCAAGCTGGTGCTGCAAACACAGGGCAGGGCGGACCTTACTGCTCAGAACGAGCATTTCCTGCTCGCTCCCGGCAGTGTGATGTTCATCCCGCCCTACTGCGTTTACAGCGCCTCCACCTTCGATCATGTGGACTCCTATGAAATTTTCTTCAATTTGCATCCTTATGCCCGTGAGCACGGGTTTTTGCAGCAATTCGGTTTCACGCGCATTTTGCACTTTCCGCAGATCCTGACCCCTGCGGATACCGCGGCCCTGATGTCCTGCTACGAGGATGTCCGGGCGTGCAGGCCCGGCTGCTATGCCCAGCTTCGCGCGCTGCTGCATCTTCTGCTGATCCGGCTGATCCGCCTGCAAAATACGCCCGCGCTTCCCGCCGAAAACAGCTCCCGCGAGCAGTACGTCATTTCCCGGCTCTTTGAGTATCTGGAAGCGCATCTGAACCAGCCCGTTCATGTGGACCAGCTCTGCGCGGCTCTGCATGTTTCGCAAAGCCACCTGTACCGTTGCAGCCGCCATGTCATGAACTGCTCCACCCAGCAGCTTGTGATCCGCTATAAGCTGCGTCACGCGCAAATGCTGCTGAAAAATCCCGAACTGTCCATCAGCGATGTGGCCGCCGCCATCGGCTATGATCTTTTTTATTTCAGCACGCAGTTCAAGAAGGCCTTCCTGGTTTCGCCTTCCGAATACCGCAAGAACCTGCTGCATTGCCTGCAACATGCGTAGCAGGGATTATTCCGCCGCTTCCGCCTCCGCTTCGGCGGCCTCCAGCGCCTCGTAGAGCGCTTCGCTGCGCGCCTGCTCGGCGCGGTAGCGCTCGCCCAGCTCCCGCGCGGCCTCCGCGTCAGCATAGGTGGCCGGGTCGGCCAGCTTCGCCTCCAGCTCACGAAGGAGCCGTTCGTTTTCTTCGATCGCCTCTTCCGCCCGCTTCACCTGCGCCTGCAGCTCGCGGGCACGGGCCGCCTGCTGGCGGTCACGCTTGCGCTCCCGCGTGGCGGCCGTGCGCGTCACCTCGCCTTCGGCGGCGGGGGCGGGCGGCTGGGGACGGTCGCGCTTCTCCACGTAGTCGTCAAAGTTGCCCAGATATTCCGTCACACCGTCGGAATTCATCACCATCACGCGGTCGGCGAACCGGTTGATGAAATACCGGTCATGGCTGATGGCGAGAATCGTGCCGGGGAAGTCCTGCAGGGCGTCCTCCAGCACCTCGCGGCTGTCCATGTCGAGGTGGTTGGTGGGCTCGTCCAGCAGGAGCAGGTTATCCTTACGCAGCATCAGCTTCGTCAGCGCCACGCGCCCCCGCTCGCCGCCGGAGAGGCTCCCAATGGTATCGAACACGTCGTCGCCCGTAAAGAGGAACAGGCCCAGCGCGCCGCGCACCTTGCTCTGCTCCATCGAGGGGAAGCTGTTCCAGACCTCGTCCAGCACGGTGTTGGCGGGGTTGAGGTTTTGCTGGTGCTGGTCGTAATACCCGATGTCAATATTGACGCCGTACTTCACGCTGCCCCGGTCGGGCGTGAGCTGATGGGTCAAAATTTTGAACAGCGTGCTCTTGCCCACGCCGTTGGAGCCGATCAGGGCCACACGATCGCCCGTGCGCAGCTTGAAGCTCACGTTTTCAAAGACGGGCTGGCCGTCATAGGACTTGCACAGCCCCTTGACCTCCAGCGCCTCCTCGCCGCTGCGGCGGCGCGCCTCAAAGCTGAAGCGCACATGCCCCTCCTCGACGGGCTTTTCCAGCCGTTCCAGCTTGTCCAGGCGCTTCTGGCGGCTTTCGGCGGCCTTGATGCTCTTTTCCCGGTTGAAGCTGCGGTAGCGCTCGATGATGGCCTTTTCCCGCTCGATTTCCTTCTGCTGCAGGTTGTAGGCCTTCATGCGGTTTTCAAAGTCCGCGGTGCGCTTGCGCATGTACTCGGTGTAGTTGCCGGTGAATTTGATCATGCGGCCGCCGAGGATTTCACCCATCGTGGTGCAGACGTGATCCAGAAAATACCGGTCGTGGCTGATGAGCAAGAGAGACCCCTTGTATTCCGTCAGGTAGCCCTGTAGCCATTCGATGGCCTCCAGGTCCAGATGGTTGGTGGGCTCGTCCATGAGGATGACGTCGGGCTTTTGCAAAAGCAGCTTGGCCAGCGAGAGCCGCGTGCGCTCGCCGCCGGAGAGGGTGCCCACCTTGCGCCCGTGCATGTCGGGCTTGAGGCCCAGGCCGTTTAGCACGCCCAGCATCTCCCCCTCATAGGCATAGCCCTCCGCCTCGTTGTAGCGGTCCAGCAGGCGTTGATACTCCCCCGTCAGGCGCAGGGCCGTCTGGGGATCGGCGTTCTGCTCCATCTGCGCTTCCAGCTCGCGCAGACGCCTCTCCATGGCGATGACCGGCTCAAACACGCGCAGGAGCGCTTCCCAGACCGTATCGGTCAGGGCGATGTCATCCACCTGCCTGAGATAGCCGATGCGCAGGTCGCGGTTTTTGTGCACCATGCCGCCGTCCGCTTCGGCCTCGCCGCTGATGATGCGCATCAGCGTGGTCTTGCCGCAGCCGTTGACGCCTACCAGGCCCATCTTCTCGCCCTTTTGCAGGCTGAAGCTGACCCCCTTGAGCACCTCATGGGTGCCGAAGCTCTTTTGCACATCCTGTGCCGAGATCAAAATCATCGGGTTTCTTCCCCTCTATCCGGTTGCTGTGAATCATCCGCCGCCCAGCGCGCCTCCAGCTCGCGCGCGGACAGGCGCAGCTCATGCGCGGACGTGCGGCCAAACGCCAGATCCTCTGCCGGCGCGCGCGCCGCCTCGCGCAGCATGCATCCCCCTTCGCGGACGCACGCCGCCCGCTCCTGCGGCGCGCACCGCTCCGCCGCTTCAAACAGCGCATCCTCCATATCTGCATAGGCTCCGCCCTGCCTGAGGAATGCGGCGCAGGCCATCAGATCCTCCGGCAGCAGCAGATCCATCAGCTCCAGCTTGAGCGCCTGCACGCGCGCTGCGCGCAGCTCGCAGAGCGGCCCCTCCTGCGCCAGCGTAAGCAGCAGGCGCAGGCTCTTGAGCCTGAGCATGCGGCCCTCTTCCCAGAGGGACGGCGAGGCCGTGGCGCGAAGGTAGATAAGCTCGCTGGCAAACAGGCGCGGCGTGGGCGACAGCAGTTCCGTCAGGCTTTCGGTGCTGAGCGTCTCCAGCGCTGAAAGCGGCAGGCCGCATTGCCTGCGGCAGACCTCCTCCAGCAGGCGCATCTGGGCAAGCTCGTCCATCAGCTCCTTGACGCGCCGCATCAGATCGCCCATCATTTCGATCATGCGCAGGATGTAATCCCGCTGAAACACCGCGCTCACCTCCCGGCCGCTGTTTTCTAGTATAGCATATCTTCGCGGGCGAGGCAAAGGGCGGCGCGCGCTTTCCGCCCCGGCGCCGCTGTCATTGCAGAAACAGGCCCCCGTTCCGGCATGCGGAGCGGGGGCCTGATG
>ERZ826242.3713-NODE-3713-length-10572-cov-2.189883_pt1 | contig 10572 bp, 6 predicted proteins | sample MGYA00519871_ERZ826242 | MGnify/ENA primary metagenome ERZ826242 (study PRJEB31778, sample SAMEA3449226) | human gut metagenome | biome: human gut; feature: human-associated habitat; material: faeces | place: United Kingdom | collected 2010/2012 ...
TAATGTAAACCTTTCCGGTGGTTCCGAATCACTTAAATATTATTTCTCCCTCGGATATTACGGAATGGACGGTATCGTGAAAAATACTGGAATGGACCGCTATACCGGAAGAAGTAATATTGAGTATAAGAAAGATAAATTCACCTTCAGTTCCAATATTTTCGCTACCCATATCTTGGATACGAACCAGCCGACGGAAGGTGGTACCCGTAATTCCGTCATCTCCTCCTCCATCGCTTTCGCCCCCAACGTAACCGTACGGGATCAAAACGGAGCGTATAATAAAGATCCGAACAATGATTTTATCGCCAATCCGGTTTCTTTATTAGACATAAACGATAAGATCTATACGGACAAATTAAATTTCAGCGCAGGCGCTTCTTACGAGGTATTACCCGGATTGAAACCGGAGATCAAGCTTACCTACGACGTACAAAACGCCCACCGCAGCTTCTATGTACCGTCGACAACCGCATATAATGGAAACTTTACGCACGGAGGAACCGCTAGCCAAAGTTCGATGAGAAGTACCGGTATCTCCTTCGATGGCTTACTTCATTATGATGCCGTATTCAATAAAAAACATCACGTAACCGGGTTGTTAGGATACGAGTATTACCAACGGGATAACAATTATTTCCGTGCCGAGAACTCAGGTTTTGGTACAGATGCCACACACGAAAACAATCTAGGTGGTGGAAACGCTCCCAAGATGAGTTCTTCCAAAGATCGTCGTAAAGATATCTCCGGTTTCGGACGAGTCGATTATTCTTTCGATGATAAATACCTCGCTACGGTAACGTTAAGACGTGACGGATCTTCCGTATTCGGTGGTAATAATAAATATGCTTATTTCCCGGGCGTTTCAGTAGGTTGGAAAATAGACAAGGAAGATTTTATGGCCGGAGCCGCAGATAAGGTCGATATATTAAAACTCCGTCTGGGTTACGGACAATCCGGTAACTCGGGTATCGATCCTTACCAATCTCTTTCTAAGTATGATATGACAACGAATGGCATTCTCGGACAAAACAAAGTATCCGGAGCCACGCTAACGAATTATATGGAAAATCCGGACTTGAAGTGGGAAACTACCTCACAGGTCAACTTGGGTATCGACTATGGCTTCTTCAGCCGTTTATCGGGTAATCTGGATTTCTTCGTGAAAAATACGAAGGATATGTTAGTTCAGGTTTCACAATCACCTATGACCGGCCATAAATATCAATGGCAGAACGCCGCCTCCATGCGAGTATGGGGTCTTGAGTATAGCTTGAACTCAACCAATATACAAACCCGGGATTTCGAATGGGATACACAGTTGAGTTTCTCTTGGACAGATAATAAGATCACGGATTATAACGTAACCGACGAAAGCACGGTAGCGGCGTTGAATACGATCGGTGTTATCAAGGGAGAGCGCACGAACTCATATTATACCTACGTCATCGACGGCATCGATCCTTCCAGTGGCTCGTATCGTTTCAAGGATTTAGATGGAGACGGTTCTATCACGGTCAAAGACAAAGCGATTCTCGGGACTCCGGATCCCCGGGTAATCCTAGGCTTCGGCAATACATTCAAGTATAAGAACTTCGCTTTAGATATCTTCTTTAACGCTAATTTCGGCAATAAGATGTATAACTACTCAGCGATGAACTTCACGCTGCCGAATACTTTCGAGACTTCCAACTATATGGTAGATGCCATGAATTATTGGTCCGAATCCAATCCGAACTCAGATATAGCGGCCAACCGTGCGAATGGAAATGGTAATGCCCTTTATAATTCCCGCTGGATTGAGGATGCTTGGTTTATCCGTCTACAAAACGTAACCTTGTCTTATAACTTGGCTTCTATCCCTTCACTTCGTAAGATATTCCCGACGGCTAAGATATATGTGCAGGCACAAAACTTGTTCCTGATCACCCCTTACTCCGGCTTGGACCCGGAATTAGCGAATAACGCTTATATGTCCTCTTCCGAGAATCTTCCCGCATTCCTTCCCGGTAGCGTAGATATGAACGCATATCCCCCGGCACGGACATTCACGGTTGGTCTTAACTTTAGTTTCTAACATTAAAAACATACATTCAATATGATACGTAAACATTCTATCCAATATATTTTACTTGCCTTGTTAGCTGGCAATCTCGCTTTTACTTCTTGCTCTGATTCCATGGTAGAAGAAAAATTGTTCAGTCAGATCGGAGACGGTAACCTTTCCGATATCGAAGGCGCTCGTTTATTGACCAATGGTATTTACGGATATGTACAGTATTTCAGTTACTTCGGGGGAAATAATTGGCTAATGAATGTTAGCTCTTACTCCGATGAGTTTTTCTGTAATTGGGGTGGTACGCCTGAAACCGGATGGGGAGGCGCACAAAACTTCCTCAATATGGATGCCGGACATGCTATGTCGGAAACAAACTGGAATAGTGTCTACAGTCTTATTACGCAATGTAATGAGGTAATCACTAAATATGGGGAATCCACAGAACCGGAAATTATCCAGTATGTAGCTGAGGCTCGCTTCTGGAGGGCTTTCTCGTACGACAAATTATATCATTTATTCGGTACGGTTCCTTTGGTTACAGGTAGCCAAGATATCAAAAACGGCATTGCCCGGGCTTCCCAAGAGGAAATGGAATCTTTTATCGAGACTGAATTGGCTGATGTAGAGAAGGTCTTGCCGGAAACTTATTCCTCTACGGATTATGGCCGTCCCACCTCATGGGCTGTCAAGGCTACATTAGCCCGCTATTACTTGAATAAGAAAGATTGGAAGAAAGCTTCCATCTATGCGAAAGAGATTATCGACAAGGGAGGTTTCAACTTGGTTGATTATCAAGATATATTCTCCAAGAATCAAAATGATGAAGTCATATTGGCTATTAATCATATAGCGGAGGCTAATCATGGAAACAAATACGTAGCCTTGGTATTGGAGGCATCCATCCGCGACGCCCTTGGCATTACCGGAGTATCCGCTTCCAACGGATACGGTATGGCCGTACCTTTCTTCCGAACTTTCGATCCGGACGATAAACGCATCACACCTTATAATCCAGCTACCGGCAAAGGTATAGCCGTATCCGGAATCGTTTATAAGAGTGATGGAACGCCGGTTTATGGTACTCCCGAGGAACCCAAAAGCGTAGAGGAACAACTAAGTCGCATACTTACGTTCAAATGGGAGGTGCAAACGAATATTCCATTAGGAGAGGATGCCTCCCTAAATGTTCCCGCATTGCGTCTTGGCGAAGTTATGTTAACCTATGCGGAGGCCGAGAATGAATTAGGCCATTTGGAGGAAGCGAAAACCTATGTCGATAAAATTCGTAGCCGGGCGGGTTTGGAGAATCTCCCGGCAAACTTAAACATGGCATCCATGCGTGACGCCATTCTCGATGAGAGAGGTTGGGAATTGTACCATGAAGGCTATCGCCGTGAGGATTTAGTGAGACACGGCAAGTTATTGGAGAAAGTAAATGAGAAATATCATTATTATTTTGGTAAAGATATGCCATGGAAAAATAATAATGACCGGATATTGCAACCGATCCCGACAAATGCGTTACTTTTAAACCCGCTGTTGAAACAAAATCCGGGATATTGAATCCGGAATCTAATTAAATAACTCAAATTCTTCGATCATGAAATTATGTATATTATTAGCGAGCATCCCCCTTTTCCTTAGCTGTAACGCACCTAAGGCTCCCCAAGCATTCAGCTTGGGGAAAGAGGTTGGTCAATTACCTAATATCCAAGGTAAGAAAGGAAACGGGAACTATTTATATGTTACCGCCGGAAATAACTTATATTCCATCGGTAACCAGTATGGAGATTTCCCGCCGGCAGGTTTCCACGTACCCGGTGAGATGAGCGGTATATGGCAACATCCGATCAAGTTACTGGACGGCTTTACCTTATCCATACAGGATGGGGCAAAATCCATCGTTTTGGATAAATGCGATTCTTTTATCACGTACCCGTTAGCCACCCAATTCAAATATGACGGGGCCGATGATTTGGAAATTGTACGTACGGATTTTGTTCCGGATAGCCTTCCGGTATTGGCCGTAGAGTATCAAGTCCGTAATAAAACGAATCAGCCGAAAGAAATCCTTTTATCACTTACCGCCGATACCGATCTATCTCCGGTCTGGTTAGGTGAACGTAGTGGAATGACGGATACCAGAGACCAATATACCGGTTTGATCCATAATACGGTTTTCGCTAAAGACAGCTTAAACAATTGGTTCGTCGGCGTTACTTCCGATCAAGATAGCTTATCGATCGACGATTTGGGAAATAGCCCGGTACAAGGCCAAGGGATTTCCGTGAAACTTAATACACCCCGTTTAAACCTTGCGGCCAACGAAGTGAGGAACATCCGTTTCTTTATCTCCGGCTCCATGAAAAACGAGACCGAGATACAAGAGAACCTTCGGGTAGCGAAAGAGAATCTAAAAGACCTGTATGAGCAAAAGAGACTACGGTATGAGGAAATAGACCGTACCGCCGCTATAACCATACCGGATACTTTACTTATGACCGCCTACCAATGGGGTAAGTACAATAGTGATTGGTTGGTTCGTGATGTCCCCGGTTTAGGGAATGCCATGAGCGCCGGACTTCCGGATTATCCTTGGTTCTTTAGTAATGACCAATCCATCACGTTCAAGGCCCTAGTCGGAACCCGTGACCCGGGCTTATTCTACAATTCCATGAAAATGATCAAGGAGGTATCGGACAAGTTCAATAATAATACAGGGCGTATCGTCCACGAGTTCTCTACCAACGGGGCGGTCTATGATAAAGGGCGTATGGAAGAATCCCAAGAGTTTATCATCGCCACTTGGGAAATATTCAAATGGACCGGGAATATAGATTTCCTAAGAACCTATTATGAGCATGGGAAAAAGGTATGGGAGTTTTTACAGGAGCACGATACCAACCATAACTTATACGTGGAAGGCCCCGGAGGAGTGGAGATCAAAGGACTGAATGACGAGATGTTGGACGTAGCCGTTCATACCCAGACATTCTTGGATGTTATGTCACAAGCGGCAGCGGTATTAAATGAACCGGATTTATCGAAAGATTTCGCCTCTAAAGCGGAACAATTGAAGGAAAAGATCAACGAGGATTGGTGGAGTCCGTCCGAGAAACGTTTTGCCGATTTTATCTCGGATCAGCAAAAAGCCGTTCAATTGATCGATATGGCGCTTCAAGAGCGAGTGATCCCCAACCGAAATGAATGGGCACGGAAGGAACTAACAGCCTTGAAAGAGCGGATATTGAAAGGGGAGCATAAGGAAAAAGGCTTTACGGTATTCTATAATGCTTCTTGCCTCTTACCGATCAAGGAAGGCATTGCCGATCGGGATAAAGCTCTTCAAATGTTGGACGAGGTATCTTTCTTTACGAATAAGTTCGGTATTTACGTGGCAGGTATCGCACGACCGGATGATATCACGCTGGAGGAGTGTTCCGTGGCCGACCGCCTCAATGGTGATTTCAATTACAATGAGGCGATCATGCAAGGGGCGACATCCAGCTTAGCGATAGCGGAGTGCCAATACAGGGGATTTGAGAGTGCCCGTAAATATATCCGGCAAATCCTGAATAATTTCAGTTTCGCTACACCCGGAACGACTTATGAGGTTTCTCCGGATTACGGCATGTTCGTGCAAGCTTGGAACGTTAGTGGCTACAATATTCCATTAATACACTACGTATTCGGCGTAGACCCGATGGCTTATAAAAAAGAGATAAATATTAAGACCGATATCCCGGAAGACTGGGAGTATGCCAAACTTGATAATTTGTTAGTGGGTAATAATCAGTTAAGCATTGATTACCAGAAATCCGGACAACAAAAATCTTTTGTTATCTCTTGTACAGAAAACGGGTGGAACCTACATTTTACCATACCAGTCAACTGTAAGTCTATCAAGATAAATGGAAAAGAGATACCCGCTAACTCCGGATCAATTGATTTAACTGGCATCAAGAATACAATCGAACTCATATAGCCAGATCAAAATAATTAATTATGGCATTACTGTAATATATTTGTAATGCCATAATTAAAGCAAAAGATTGTTTTAAATACTCTTGTCTAAATTTCCATATTAATTTCCTACATTTACAGACTTAATGTAACGAAATTATGATTAACACTTTAACATCTTTGCGATTTATATTCGCCATGATGGTTTTTGGGGCGCACTGTTATGTAATAGATAATCACTTCGATATCCATTTTTTCAAGGAGGGATTTGTAGGGGTTAGTTTCTTTTTCATGCTAAGCGGTTTTATTATAGCGTACAATTATCAAAAGAAATTTAGTGAGAATAAGATAACCAAACGCACTTTTTGGGTAGCACGCATCGCCCGTATTTATCCCTTACACTGGCTGACCTTATTGATTGCCGTCGCTTTAGGAAACTATGTAATAGCATCGGGAACTATAGATTGGTGCAAGCATTTCCTCGCCTCACTCACATTGACAAACGCCTATATACCAAAAGACAATTACTTTTTTTCATTCAACAGTCCTTCGTGGAGTTTATGTTGTGAACAGCTTTTCTATATTTGTTTTCCTTTCCTTATAGCATTCACGAAAGACTATAGAAAGTTACTTAGCACTTTCTTGATTTGCGCGATATTGAGCGTTGTCGGTATGTATTTTACTCCTATGGAAAGTATAAAAGGATATTGGTATGTTAATCCAATCACCCGACTTCCGGATTTTATAGCCGGGATGCTATTATTTCAATTATACGACCATTTGAAAACTAAAAACATCACCTCCAGCCAAGGAAGTATCATAGAGATCGCGTCAATAGCATTATTCTTAAGTTTCTATCTGTATGCCGCTGAAATCCCCAAAGTATACCGATACTCCTGCTACTACTGGATTCCCATCGCGTTTATCCTAATAAGTTTTTCCCTGCAAAAAGGTATGGTCTCACGACTCCTATCGAACCGCCTCTTAGTGATTGGCGGAGAAATCAGTTACAGTTTCTATTTGATTCATCTTTTTGTACTGCTCTCTTATGCTAAATGGCAAAAAGAAAGCGACTTTCATATAGACTGGTACATCTCGATCCCGCTTCTATTTTGTGTCATAATCCTGTTGAGCCTGCTTTCTTACTACTATTTCGAGAAGCCTATGAACAAACTCGTTAAAACATTATTAAGCAAACAATCGATGAGGCAACCGGTTAAGCATGAAGAGAAAGCCTAAGAAAATAACCGTATCAGCCTAAAATTGATTATCTTTGCGAACTCAAAACAAGTCGCTTGGGGCGACTATATAACAGATTGATAATAAAAAATACGATAATAATATGGCATTACAATGTGGCATTGTGGGACTTCCGAACGTAGGAAAGTCTACCCTTTTCAATTGTCTATCCAACGCGAAGGCACAATCAGCGAACTTTCCGTTCTGTACGATCGAACCGAATGTAGGCGTGATCACCGTACCCGACGAGCGACTGAATAAACTAGCGGAAATCGAACATCCGCAGCGAGTGATCCCCACCACCGTAGAGATCGTGGATATCGCCGGATTGGTGAAAGGGGCGAGTAAAGGTGAGGGATTAGGCAATAAGTTCTTGGCTAATATCCGTGAGACAGACGCTATCTTGCACGTATTGCGTTGCTTCGACGACGATAATATCGTGCACGTGGACGGACGTGTAGACCCGGTCCGTGATAAGGAGATCATTGACTATGAGCTTCAGATCAAGGATTTGGAAACGATAGACAGCCGTATCGCCAAGGTGCAGAAACAAGCGCAAACCGGAGGTGATAAGCAAGCCAAGATCGCTTACGAGGTACTTTGTAAATACAAAGAAGCTTTAGAACAAGGAAAAAGCGCACGTACCGTTTCTTTTGATACGAAAGACGAGGAACGCATTGCCCACGATTTATTCTTGCTGACGGATAAACCTGTCATGTATGTTTGTAACGTGGATGAGGCTAGCGCCGTAAATGGCAATAAATATGTAGATGCCGTACGTGAGGCGGTTAAAGACGAAGATGCCCAGATTTTAGTAGTCGCCGCTAAGATCGAGAGCGAGATCGCTGAGTTTGATACCTATGAGGAGCGCCAGATGTTCCTACAAGAGATCGGATTGGAAGAGTCCGGCGTAAGTCGTTTGATTAAATCGGCTTATAAATTATTGAACCTGCAAACCTTCTTGACCGCCGGACCGGACGAATGTCGTGCGTGGACGTTCCATAAAGGCTGGAAAGCTCCTCAATGCGCCGGTGTTATCCATACGGACTTCGAAAAAGGATTTATCCGTGCCGAGGTGATCAAGTACGAGGATTATATCGCTTATGGCTCCGAGGCTGCTGTTAAAGAGGCCGGAAAGATGAGCGTCGAAGGTAAGGAATATGTTGTGCAAGATGGAGATATCATGCATTTCCGTTTCAATGTATAACTCATCCGGAATCATCTATTTTCATTCATAAACCGAAGAGGAAGGGTCATAACCCTTTTCACCACTGAGTAACACGGAGTATCACAGAGTTTTTTTAAAAACCAATAATCAACAACTTTAAATCTCCTCCGTGTTACTCAGCGTCCTCTGTGGTGAGTATCGACACCTCCTCCTGTTGTTATCCCTCCTCTCTTCCAACGAAAACTCCCGGTTTTCTACTACTATCTTCAAGCAAATCATTATCTTTGCGACCGGATATCATGCCTAACAAGCAACACATAAAATATCAATAAATATGGAAAGTACCAACAGACTTCGTTATCTTATCGCAGGAACCGGAGGCGTAGGCGGAAGTATAGCCGGCTTTCTGTCACTTGCCGGAAAAGACGTCACTTGCATTGCCCGTGGAGCACATCTGCAAGCAATACAACAAGAAATTGAAATCAGATTTGAAAGGTGAACATGCTCTACGGATAAATGCCTGCACGGCAGAAGAATATAACGGAAAAGCTGATGTGATATTTGTATGTGTCAAAGGGTATTCCGTAGACTCTATCACAGAGCTTATCAAGCGGGCAGCCCACGACCGAACGATTGTAATTCCCATATTGAATGTATACGGCACAGGACCGCGCATCCAACGTCTCGTACCGGGAGTCACCGTACTGGACGGATGTATCTACATTGTAGGCTTTGTTTCCGGACCGGGCGAAATCACTCAGATGGGAACCATCTTTCGTCTGGTATATGGTGCACACCGGGGAATCCTTGTTCCGGCAGGGCTGATGGAGGCCGTACAGAGGGACTTGCAGGAAAGCGGCATCAAAGTAGAAATCTCTCCCGACATCAATCGGGATACCTTCATTAAATGGTCGTTTATTTCAGCCATGGCAGTCACCGGAGCTTATTTCGATGTCCCGATGGGAGAAGTTCAGAAACCCGGCAAAGTGCGCGATACTTTTATCGGACTCTCTACCGAGAGCGCTGCTCTGGGAAAGAAACTCGGAATTGAATTTAAAGAAGACATAGTCACATACAATCTGAAAGTAATTGATAAACTGGCTCCCGAAAGCACAGCATCCATGCAAAAAGATATAGCACGCGGACACGAATCAGAGGTACAAGGTCTGCTCTTTGACATGATAACAGCAGCCGAAGAGCAAGGTATCGATGTGCCTACTTATCGGGAAGTTGCTAAAAAATTCATCAAACAATAAAGAAATCAATATGAACAACCTTCTTTTATCTATCAACTGGAACCCAAATCCGGAATTATTTAATCTTTTCGGCATCTCAATCCGTTATTACGGACTATTGTGGGCTATCGGAATATTCTTTGCTTACATAGTGGTACACTATCAATATCGTGATAAGAAGATAGACGAAAAGAAGTTCGAACCGCTTTTCTTTTACTGTTTTTTCGGCATCCTGATCGGGGCACGACTGGGACATTGCCTGTTCTATGATCCGGGATATTACCTGAATCATTTTTGGGAAATGATACTTCCGGTTAAATTTCTTCCGGGAGGTGGATGGAAGTTCACGGGTTATGAAGGACTGGCCAGTCATGGAGGTACCCTCGGACTGATCATTTCTCTCTGGCTCTATTGCCGCAAAACGAAAATGAATTATATGGATGTGGTAGATATGATTGCCGTAGCCACTCCTATTACGGCATGTTTCATTCGCCTTGCCAATCTGATGAATTCCGAAATCATAGGTAAGGTAACCGATGTATCCTGGGCATTCGTTTTCGAACGGGTAGACATGCAACCACGGCATCCGGCACAACTTTATGAAGCAATCGCCTATTTTATCCTCTTCCTGGTAATGATGTTCCTCTATAAGAACTATAGCAAAAAACTACATCGGGGGTTCTTCTTCGGACTTTGCCTGACAGCTATCTTCACTTTCCGCTTCTTTGTAGAATTCCTGAAAGAAAATCAGGTGGATTTCGAAAATAGCATGGCACTGAACATGGGTCAATGGTTAAGCATCCCGTTCGTAATTATCGGCATTTACTTTATGTTTTTCTACGGAAAGAAAAAGAGTGTAAAATGAAACATATAATTGATATTAAAACCTGGGAAAGAAAAGAAAATTA
>ERZ826242.3720-NODE-3720-length-10555-cov-2.990857_pt1 | contig 10555 bp, 8 predicted proteins | sample MGYA00519871_ERZ826242 | MGnify/ENA primary metagenome ERZ826242 (study PRJEB31778, sample SAMEA3449226) | human gut metagenome | biome: human gut; feature: human-associated habitat; material: faeces | place: United Kingdom | collected 2010/2012 ...
GACTACGTGCCAAGCGGCGAGGAGAGCACCGTGGACAGTTTCCACGAGCATTTCGCAGACGAATTGAAGCGCTGGAAACAATATGAATTTGCGCAGATTCCGCTGGACGCGCAGACCGGCGAGATGAAAATCATCACGACCGGCGATGAAGCGACGTTTTCCGTGCCGAAGATTTTTTCAAACGTATCGGCGTTTTGGTCGATGATGGACGTGTACGGCGCGGCGTAGATAACGCGGCTCATGCAGTTTTGCACGGCAGCGGTCAGCGCAAATGCCATGGCAGCGGTCGTTTTTCCGCCACCCGTCGGCACGGTAAGCGTATAAACACCCGGTGCGGCGGTGCTGCCGGAGGCCTTGCACGCATCCAAAATGGCGCAGCGCTTTCGGTTGAGCTCGGTTTTGGGCGGATACCACGGTGCGATGTACGTTTCCAAGCGGTCGAGCAGCGCAGGGAGCGCATCGTAGTTGCCGCGCGGGGCAAGTGCGCCGTCCATAAAGGTTTCGGTGTCGATGAAATCGGCATCAACAAGGCAAGAAAACAGCATGCGGATATAAAACGAGAGCCGAAACCCGGTGTTGAATTCTCGCATGTTAAAGGGCTTGACCGGTGGCAGAGTGACTTCGGTTTTCCAATCGTCATACGGTTCGAGGTCGCGTTTTAAGCGGCCCGAGAGGGTAGCGTCGTTTTGGGTATCGGCGCGGGAGCCGAAATTCGGTATGCCGCCGTGATGGCCTGCGATGGCGAGCGCCAGATACCCGACACCGTGCGCGCAAGCTTCTTTTGCGCCGGCCGTGGAGTGGTCTACGCGCACGCCGCCGTCTAATCGATGCTGAAAGGCATCGCTGTACTTGCCGATGTCGTGCAGTAAACCGAGCAGATAGCCGTCTTCCTCCGCGCCGAATGCGGCGGCAAACTGCTTTGCAAGCTCTGCCGTGCCGGTGAGGTGTTCGTATACGGTTTGCTCGCGGGAATGATCTTCACTTATATGTGCCAGCTTTTTCGCCATAAAATCACCTTTTCGTCTTTGTTAAGACCATCATAGCACGGGAAAAGTACAATGTAAATATGCTAAATTTGAAAATAAGTAAGGTGAGCGGAAAAGCGACAGGTGGGGGCGGGGGTAGGAAATCATTTGCGATATTCGGAAAAAATATGTATTTAATGTTTAATGAGAAGTTTTGAGGTTTGCATAGAGAAACATTGACAAATAAGAACTGTTACGTCATACTTTAAATAAGCTGAAATCGGCAGAAAAGGAGAGAATTCAGTTGGCAAAGCTTTTTGATACGGTGGATGCAGAGCGGTTGATACAGGAACATCGCATGATGCTGGAAGAACTGGATGAGATTGCACAGTACGAAGACAACGTGCAGATGGATATTGAAAAAGCAGCAAATCTGGTCGTGACCCGAAACGTATTAGATGTGCTTCGAGATATTCCGGTAGAAGAGATCAATCGTGAAAAAGGCGGATTTAGAGTGAAAGCACTTCGAGACCACGGGTTTCGTTCGATCGCAGATATTGTTGCGGCCAATGTGTATTCGATTAGTTCGGTGCATAATAGAGGAAGAAATCGAACGTATCAAAGCAGAAAAAGACAAGTCAAATGAGAAATAGTAAGAGCCCCGTGCAACTTTGAAGCTGCACGGGGTAATGGCTTTTTAGTGGTTCATTTGTAGAATGGCGTTTAAATCCTTCTCCGGCTCGGAGGTGGGGGTGAGGTTATAATTTTTTTGGAGGACTTGTAGGACGTTTTCGGAGATGAAGGCGGGGATGGTGGGACCGAGATACATATTCTGTATGCCGAGGTAGAGGAGCGTCAGGAGGATGCAGACGGCTTTTTGCTCATACCACGAGAGGACGAGGGTGAGGGGAAGGTCGTTGACTGTGCAGTCGAACGCTTCGCTGAGCACGAAGGCGATTTTAATGGCGCTGTACGCGTCGTTGCACTGGCCGCAGTCCAAAATGCGCGGGAGGCCGTCGATCTCGCCGAGGTCGAGGTCGTTGATGCGGTACTTGCCGCAGGCGAGCGTTAAGATGAGGGTATCCGAAGGGGTGAGCTTTGCAAAATCGGTATAATAGCTGCGCCCGGGCGCGGCGCCGTCGCACCCGCCGATGAGGAAAATGCGGCGGATTTTCCCGGCTTTGATGAGCTCGATGATCTTTTCGGCATGAGAAAGCACGGCGTTGTGTGCGAAGCCCGTGGTGACGAAATGCCCGCCGTTCATGCCGGTCATGTGCTTATCTTCTTTGTAGCCGCCGCACTCGAGCGCTTTTTCGATGACGGGCGTGAAGTCTTTATCTTCGCCGATGTGCTGCAGCTCCGGGTAAGAGACGACGGATGTGGTGAACACGCGGTCGGAATAGCTTTGCCGCACGGGCATGAGGCAATTTGTGGTGAACAAAATCGGTGCAGGGATATTGTGGAACTCCGTCTGCTGGTTCTGCCAGCCAGTGCCGAAATTGCCCTTTAGGTGCGGGTGTTTTTTGAGCTCCGGGTAGCCGTGGGCAGGCAACATCTCGCTGTGCGTATAGATGTTGACGCCGCGGTCTTTCGTTTGCTCGAGCAAAAGCTTCATATCGTGCAGGTCGTGGCCGCTGACGACGATGAACGGGCCTTTTTCGATGGTGAGCGGCACCTGCGTGGGGACGGGGTCGCCGAACGCTGCGGTATTTGCTTCATCTAAGAGCTTCATGCAGCGCAGGTTGACTTCGCCGGTCTTGAGGACGAGCGCCAGCAGGGCATCTGCGGGAAGCGGCTCGCCGAGAGCTTTTAGGGCTTCGTAGAAAAAGCGGTTCACGATGTCATCGGTGCGATTTAAGACGCGGGCGTGGTACGCATACGCCGCCATGCCTTTGATGCCGAACAGCAGAAGCGATTTTAGGGAGCGTGTGTCTTCGTCGGCGTTCCAGATTTTGCTCATATCATAAGGCGTAAAGGTATGCGAAAGGGCTTTGCACGCTTGCTCAATCTCGTTTTTCAACATGAGAATGGTATCATTGTTGAAATTTACGTTCGTGATTGTCGTGAAAAGTCCTTTTAAAATGAGTTCGTCTGTGCGTTCGCTGCGCCTATCCGTGCAGGCGAGCGCGATGAGCGCACCGATGAGGTCGTCCTGATTGTTTGCGGTATCGGCCTTTTTGCCGCACACGCCCGCTTTGCCCGTGCAGCCGGTGTTGTGCGCCGTCTGCTGGCACTGAAAACAAAACATCTCGTTCATAATGTCCTCCAAAATCCTTTTTGAAGGTAGTTTTCCGTGCGAATTTGGTTTTATGCGCGGTGCGGGAAGCGAGGAAAATTTGTGCGCTTTTTTGTGGGATTTACAGCCCGAATTGCGCGCGGACTTTTTGGAGCCTTTCGGCGTTTTGGGGGCTGCTTATTTAAATAAATCAGCATCACTATTTAACTTTAAAAATTCAGTTAACCTATCTTGATTTACATTATACGAAATCATATTACCTTCTTCAAAAATATAAAATGGTCTATTTCCAATAATTTCAAATTTGCCATTCTCATAATAAATAGTATCTTCTTCAGGGAGAGCTATTATTTTTTCCTTTTTTGATAATTCTAGCAGATAGTTTTTATTTAATTTAGTCTTTTCTTCATCTTGATTTGTAAAATGACAAAGAAAAGAAAAATGGCTTACTACATCAAAACCCATTAAATCTTTAAGGTCAACTTCATTTTTGTCTGCATATTTACATGTGTCGATACATTGCCCTAGAATTATAGCACCAGCACTTCCTCCAAAAACAATACCGTTATTTTCAATAAAAATTTTTATTTTTTCAAATGAACCACTATCTTTCAAATTTTTTAGTAATTTAAAAGTATTTCCACCGCCAATAAATAATGCGGAATAATTTTCTAAATTTTTATTAAATAAATCAGCACCCGAAACAACCATATCTATATTTGGAACATCAACCCCTTTTAATTCATCTTTAATCCATTCATAACAGCTTGGATATCTTTCACTTGGCATAGCAAGTGGAATATATAATATAGGTTTATTATGATCTATAACTTTATTTAATTTCTTATTTGCATCAACTGTTTGTTGTCCACAACCTCCACCGCATAAAAATATTCTCATCCTATCTCATCTCCATATACATTTCTCTTGTTATTAAAAGTTGTTTTGCTCTTACTTTCTTTGCCAAAAACTAACTCTTTTTTCGTAATTCTATTGAAAAAATCAAAAAATGCTATAATTAACACAGTTGATTTAATCAATCTTTGGGGTGCATTTTTTCGAGTATAAGAAAAGTTAAGGCTCGTTTGTAAGGGCAAACATGGAAGATATCTCCGTTTTGGTTTTTCCCTTATTTTATCATGAAGAAAGCAGAGAGGGCAAGAGAGCGGTTTTCAATTTAAGGGACTTTCGGCAGGTTTTTCCCGATAAAACCAAAAGCCCCGAGCGGCATTGCTTCCGCTCGGGGCATAATCTTAATGTTTGCGTTTAAGCCTGAGGCTGATTGTTGTCACAGTTGGGGCACTTGCCGGCTTCGTTCAACGGCGAACCGCACTTGCCGCAGAATTTGGCTACGGGTGCGCTCTGCGGGACTTGGGGCTGCGGGTTCTGAGGCTGTGCTGCCTTAGACCGAAGCTGCTGGCGCAGGTCACCCATGTCGGGGGCCATGAAAATGCCGTTCTTCTCTTCGTTTCCGTTCTGGCTGCGGAGCTTATTGTTAATGGAGATTACGTTTTTCAGCAGCAAGACTGCCATCATCAACAGTTCATACACCAGTCGGATCATAATGGGTCCGAGGATCATGGTCAGGATGCCGTAGACGCCCAGCCAGTGGCGATTGCCAAAGTAGTCTTTAGGCGCGGCAAAGAGCATGAAGAAGCCCAGAATGATCATATCTGCCGTGAAGAAAATGTACAGAGCCTGCAGAATTTTCTCTACGATCAGGTACTTGAAATTGCAGGTATCGTGGAGGAACTTGCCGAAAGCATTGAGCTTTTCGCGGCGTTTTTCGGGGACGATAAACACATAGGCCAAAACTGTGGCGACGATAGCCAAAATTCCGCCGACGATGGTGAATATACCAAGCTGCTCGATTGCGTCACTATAAATATTCATGTTGTACCTCTCTCTTTCTTTGCTGTAATGATTAGGTAAACAGGTACCCTCTAAGCTTAAAATAGCATACCTCTAAATCCGAAATTTGTCAAGATTCAGATCCATATGGAACGTTTAAGGCAGAGCGCCTTCCGAGCAGCCGCAGGGTGAGCTCGCTGCGCCGGTATCAAGGAAAAGTCCACCGCAATTTCACGAAAATTGCGGTGGACTTTTGGCAAATTTGAAATTTAGACAGATACCTCTCTCGGACTTCCGGCCGGTGTATCTCGTCGTCGGCAATGGTCTGCACGATTTTGAAAATCTGCTTTTTACCGTTGTGGGTCACTCTTATGATATGTGGCTTTGGGCTGTGTGTCAAACGGGCGCTTCGATCAATCGTTCACCGTTACCCAACGTCCGGTTTCCGCCGACCGTTTCACGGCATCGCAAACGCGTTCCACTCGATACCCTTCTGCGAAGCTGGTAGACGGCTGTCTGCCTTCTACCACCGCTTTGATAAACTCGTAGGATTCGATGGATTTCAATTCGCCGTACCCGATGTTCATTCCGGGAATGTTCCAGGTCACTTCCCCGTGAAAATGCGCGGGGCCGGTGTAGATTGTCTTAAAGCCCCTTCTGTCGTCGGGGTCGCCAGCCAAACACACCTGCAACTCGTTGAGTCGCTCGTAGTTGAAGTAGAGGCTGCCCAGAGTGCCGTGAAGCTCTACCGTGATGAAGTTGTTACGACCCCAGGCGTTTCTCGTGGCCTCGATGCTGCCTACCGCGCCGTTTTTAAACTTCACGAGGAAGCTGTCCTCATCATCCACGTCTACGGCCTTCCGCTTCGCGTTGGCTCCGAGCTTTACGGTGCCCAGCAGGTCTGTGCCGCCTTCCTGCACCGGCCGCTCGGTGATGTAGGTCTGCATCATGCCGGTCACCGCCTCGATGTCACCTGCCAGATACTGGGCGATGTCGATCACGTGTGAGGCGATGTCGCCAAGCGTCCCCGCGCCGGCGATGTCTTTCTGGAACCGCCAGGAGAGCGGGGAGGCAGGATCGGCCGACCAGCTTTGCAGATAGGTGCACCGCACGTTGAGGATTTTGCCGATGGATCCCTCATCAATGAATTTCTTGGCGAGGTCGATCGCCGGAACGCGCCTGTACTGGTAGGCGTTCATGGCAATGATCCCCTTTTGCGCCGCTTTCTTTGCGGCCTCCGCCATGGCCTTCGCGTCCTCCAATGTCGAGGCGATCGGCTTTTCGCAGAGTACGTGCTTCCCTGCGTTCAGCGCAGCGATGGCGATTTCGGCGTGGACGTTGTTCGGCGTGCAGATGCTTACCACGTCGATCTCGGGATCGTTGACGATGTCGCGCCAGTCCGTGCAGCATTTTTCAAAGCCGAAGCGCTCTTTCGCGTCCGCCGCGATTTCCGGGACGATGTCGCAGATTGTTTTTAAAACCGGCACGGCCGGGGCCGGCCAGAAATACTTGGGCATGTCGGAATACCCGATTGAGTGCGCTTTTCCCATGAACCCGGCACCAACTAGGCCCACATTCAGTTTTTTCATTGTAAAATCCTCCCATTCTAAGATGCCCTCCTGCGCCGCGCGCCGTTGACCGACGCCGCGGACGGGAGGAATTTTAGATCAGCTTGCCTTGCAGGAAACGGTACGATGTCCGGCAGGCTTCTTCCGGGTCGCCGGCGAAGCCGTCAGCCTCCACCAGATAATCTCCTGCATATCCCTTTTCCTTCAGGAACCGCAGAACCCCTTCGACATCGACGTGCCCGGTGCCCAGCGGGGCAAATCCGTTTTCGTCCAAATCCTTCAGGTGGACGAAGGAGATTCTGTCGTAGTACTTTTTGACGATCTCCAGAGGATCTCCGCCGCCGGCAGCCAGATGCGCCAGATCCGGGCAGATCTTGATGTCGCTCACCGAAAAGAGTCGGTCGATCTGCTCCGGCTTTTCCGCCATGGACCCGAGGTGCGGGTGGTAGCTTGCCTCGATGCCGTGGGCGGCGAAGACCTTTTCTGCCTCCTTCAGCCCTTTGGCCAGAAGCGCATAGTCGCCCGTCTGGACGCCTTTCCCGCGTATGGCACCGCCGCAGAACGCCACGTAGGAAACGCCTACCTGTTCCGCCAGAGCAGCGACTGTCTCCATGTGAAACATCTCGTCCTCCAGCGCGTCTGGGTAGATAAAATTGGCGCCCACGCAGACGCTCATCATGCCGGCACCGTAGCGGGCCAGCATGTCTTTGAGCACTTGGATGTCCGAACCGTATTTGGTCAGGTTCCCTTCCAACACCTCAATATACCGGAAGCCTGCATTTGTGATTTTTTTCAGCACCGCTTCGTCGTCGCAAAGGGTCAGATACCGGATGTCCTTAATGCTTGTAACGCCGCCTCCTTCTCCTACCAGAGGGCCGAACGCGTTTGTCATATAACCGAGTTTCATGTCTGCTCCTTTCTTATTTTTATAAATTTGCGCAAATTAGTTTTACTTCCATTATAATACTCTGCGCTGCGGCGATTGTCAATTTCTGCTTGCAATTTTGAGAAAATTCGTTTGTTTCGCCAAATACAAGGAACAAAATTAGGCATTTCCAATCAAGCTTTCTTTTCGCTTGTAATGCTTTGACACCTATGTTAGGCTGTCCGGGCCGTTTACTCGTTGGAAGATGCCTTCACTTCTCGTTCTTTCATGTATATTTGCGCAAATTTTTTTCTCAGCGCCCAAAAAACGCGGCCGAAAAGCCGTGCGGGGGATAGGGACAATGAAAAATTCCGGGAACCCGGCTTGCGCGGGCGCTATGTAAAAAGCGGATAAGCCCTGCTTCCAGATGCTTATCCGCTTGATATTCTGTCGGTCGGTTTGAACGCGGCGAACCGCCGTTAAAGTGCGCCGGCGCTGCGGTTGATCGCGTTGCGCAACGCCGCCGGCGGATCCTCCTTGAAAATCGCCTTCCAGTTTTTCAGCAGGTTCTCCCGGTCGATGCTGATGGGCTCCACCCCGATGAAGGAGGGGACCGCTTTTCCCAGCAGGCCGTTGGCCGCCGCCATTGCGATGGCTTCCCCTTGCTCATAGGGGCACTGCGCGCTAATCATTTTGACCATGCCGCCCTGTGCCATCTGCATGGCGATGGCATAGTCCAGATCTCCCGTGACGATCGCGATGTCCGTGCGCTCCAGCTCCGTCAGGGCCTTTATCACCTCCAGCGCGGGACCGTCCCAAGAAACATACAGAGCCTGAATCTCCGGGTACATCCCGATGAGCTTCCGTGTTTTCTGGTAGACGTCCACCTCTGTCAGGAAATTGACTTTTCCGCACACCCGGATTTCCGGGTATTCCTCCGTCAGAACCTGTTCCGCCGCGCCGTCCCGTTGCTTTGTGGCAAAGAAGTTCTGCTCGCCGTGGCAAATCAGCCCCGCATATTTCAGGCCGTGCCGTACCATGTACTCGCCCAACCCGCGGCCCATACTGTCCCCGTGGGCTCGCTCATTTACGGAGATACAGGAGATGTAATCCTTCGGGGTGAGTCCCTCCGGGACATTGGTAATCAGCACCAACCGGGTGTCGCTGTCCGCAATCGAGCGGAAGGCTTCCGCGGTGCCCCTAGTATCAACGGGGATCGAGATTAGGAGATCCGGCTTCAGAAATTTGATGCTTTCCAACTGTTTGCATTGCAGCGCCGCGTTGAAATGAGCGTCTGTGACGGCGATGATGGAAATCCCAAGCTCGTCGAAGACTTTTTTGATACCCTTTTCCTGCAGGCGCATCCACGCCTTGCCCGTATAATGGAATGAGATCGCCGCCGTATACTGCTTTTGCCGAATCTTTTCCTTTTCCACTTCGGATAAGGCAAGGCCGCCCGCACTCGCTGCCCGTTCCCCGAAGGGACCCCGGCCGATTCCGCAGGTGGAGTTGCGCACATTGAGGATTGAGGGGAGAGTTTTCGTGCAGTACGCATGCGCGGGCGAAGAGAGGTTTGCAATTTCGCCGCGGTCAATCCGCCGGAACAGCAGGTCCGCGGCGGAAAGCGCAAACTGCCGTGGCTGCTTATCCACGCAAGTGAGCTCCGGCGTCGTCAGCGAGGCCCATTCCGGATCGTTCAGGCTGACGACAGAGAGGTCGCCGGGCACGGCGATGTTGTGGCCGATTCCATACCGGATGGCGGGAATCAGAGGTAGCGAGTCGGCAATCACGACTGCGGTGGGCGCAGGCTCTGCCGCGACGATCTGCGCCATAGCTTCGGCGGCCAACGCCTCGGTTTTCAAGCCCGCGCGGACCAGCACTTTTTCCAACGCAATGCCGGAATCCTCCAGAGCCTTCCTGTAGCCTTCAAACCTTTGGGTGCCGCACACTTCCGACTCGCACAGGTAAGCGATTCGCTCATGTCCGTTTTTAATCAGGTGCCGCACCGCGCGGTAGCTGCCCTCAAAGGTGTCGGGCAGCAGGGTGTCTGCGGCAAACCGATCCACGGGGGTCCCAATCAGAACCACCGGAAACCGGAGCCCTTTGAAAAAGGCTCCGGAAAGCGCACCTTCCCGGTCCGGGAAAGCGACCATTCCCGCAAGATCCAGCGTTCCTGCCAGTGCGCGGATGGCCGCCAGTCGGTCTTCATCGAGGTCATACGCCAGCGAAATGGCGATATAACCCTTCTGCTCTACGATTTCTTCCAGCTTTTCCTTGACTTGATTCTGAAACAGGCTGCGTTTTTTCGACAGCAAGATCAGCACATAGCGGTTTTCGGACAGTTTGCTCTTCAATGCGCTCCGTTTCGCGATAAAATTCGGGAGCTCGTCCAGCTGGCGAATAGCGTCCTCGACCTTCCGGACTTTCTCAGGACTAACGTATCGGGTTCCGTTGACCACGTGAGAGACGGTCGACACGGACACGCCCGCTATCCTAGCAACATCCTTGATCGTCGCCATGCATTTCGTCCTCCTGCTCAGAATACTTTTGCTTTCATTATACCGATTCCGTTCTCAATAGTCAACAAAATTTGCGCAAACGCCGGTTTCGGGATCTATGCCGCCAAAAGACTCGGACTGTGCAGAGGCAAGCAGGAGAAGCCAAACATACGCAAGAGTGATCGCCGGTATCCCGAGATTCTCGTCCCGGGAGAAAAAGTGCAGGTAGACGTTAAAGAAGTGCCGTATAACCGCCTGAAAGGCGCAGCGAGACGGGACGAAAAGCACTTATACCAATGGACAGCCATAGACGAATGCACCAGAATACGATTTATTTACGGGTTTGAGGAGCATACACCGGAAAACTCGGTAAAGTTCTTCAAAAAATATTTCCGTTCAAGATTCAGACAATCCAGACGGATAACGGAACTGAGTTTACATACAAGTACATCAGCGATATGAAACTCTGTCCGTTTGACATTGCTTTGAAGAACACCGGCGGGCAGCACAAGCTGATCCCACCCAGAACGCCCTGGCACAACGGCAAGGTAGAGCGGAGTCATCGAAACGAC
>ERZ826242.3722-NODE-3722-length-10553-cov-3.261574_pt1 | contig 10553 bp, 8 predicted proteins | sample MGYA00519871_ERZ826242 | MGnify/ENA primary metagenome ERZ826242 (study PRJEB31778, sample SAMEA3449226) | human gut metagenome | biome: human gut; feature: human-associated habitat; material: faeces | place: United Kingdom | collected 2010/2012 ...
TAGCAGAAGTGTTAGTGATTATCTGAAATATGTCCGTATAATAATAATTACAGATAGTATTTGCAGAAAAATCTGACAAGTCAAAATGGGATTCTATCAATAGTTTATTCCAAAGATGAAAGGAGAATCAAGTATGAGTAAAAAAATGAAAATCTTTACAGCGGGTGCGTTAGGAATTATGATGGCAGGTCTTGTGTGTACAAATGTTTATGCATTAGACAACAAAGATGTAGTTGGTACATGGTACGCAAACAGTCTTTCCATGGATGGCATGAATGAATTTCATCCAAATGCAATCATGATGGAAATGTCGATGGAAATCAGTGAAGACGGCAAAGGTAAAGTAACAACATCTTCTGAATCAGAAGAAGCAGACGTTGATGATTTTGAATGGAAGATAGACGGAGATAACATTATCATAACATCAGATGATGAAGTTATGGAAGGCACCTATGAAGATGGAAAAATCTCTATCAGCATGGATGGAATGACCGTAACTCTTGGACAGGAAAAAGAAGAATATAAACCTTATGAACCTGGAAAAGCACTCACAGACACCAAACTTGAAGATTTTGATGGTGAATGGAGCAGTTCCATAATGTCTGCGTTTGGAATGCAGGTTCCAACCGGAACACTCTTTGATATGCAGTTTAATCTTACAATCGATGGCGGTAAAGCAACACTTGTAACAATTGAAAGCGGTACTGAAACCACCACTGAACTTGAAGGCGATCTGGACACAAATGCCCTAGTATTAAAATCAACAGAAGAAAAAACCGAAGAAGACGCCGAAGACTATTCAATAGTCGACACAGATACCATGAGATTATATCTTCTTGATGATGGCAAATTATGTTTCACCTCTGCCGACAGTATGGATGATGCAGAAGAAACAGAAGAAGCTGCAGACAGTGAAGACAGTGAAGATTCAATGGACTCTATTGATTGGACTGTAAAAGTATTCTTTGACAAATTAGAGAAAAAATAACATAAATTCTCTTACTCTTTGAAGGAGGTTTAAATAATGGGATTATTTGATAAAAAGAACTGTGATATCTGCGGTGAAAAAATTGGACTTTTAGGAAACCGCAAACTGGACGATGGAAATCTGTGTAAGAACTGTGCCAGCAAGCTTTCTCCTTGGTTTGAAGAAAGACACCACAGCACCGTAGAAGATATCAAAAGACAGCTGGCATACAGAGAAGAAAACAAGAATGCTGTTCGCAGCTTCAGTGTTACTCGTGAGTTTTCTGCAGACAGATATCATGTGTTTATCGACGATAACAAAGGAATGTTTGCCGTTGCATTTAATATGAGTGAACAGGATAATCCGGATATCGTACCTCTGTCTGCAATAACCTCCTGTCGTTTAGACATCGATGAACAGCGAGTAGAAGAAGAATACAAAGATCAGGATGGTGAATCCAGATCTTATGTGCCACCAAGATACAACTATTCTTATGATTATAAGATAAAACTTGGCGTTAACACACCTTGGTTTGATGATATGGACTTTAAGCTTAATACCTTCTCTGTAAAAGATCACGAACGAGCTAAAATGATGAATTATGAACAGCTTGCAAATCAGATCATAACTGCACTTACCGGCGCACCGGCACCCGCACCGGTTTATAGCAATGGCATGATGAACCAGGGTTACCCACAGCAGGGCAACATGATGAATCAGGGCTACCCACAGCAGGGCGGCATGATGAATCAGGGCTACCCACAGCAGGGCAGCATGATGAACCAGGGCTACCCGCAGCAGAGCAATATGATGAACCAGGGCTACCCGCAGCAGGGCAATATGATGAACCAGGGTTACCCGCAGCAGGGTGGCATGATGAACCAGAATACACCTCAGCAGGCTTCTGGTGATACATGGGTATGCGCCTGCGGTGCCACAAACACAGGTGCTTTCTGTGAATACTGTGGATCACCAAAACCGTGATACTAAATTAATGCTACTGAATTAAAAGGAGGAATACGGAATATGTCTGATGTAATAGAATATAAGTGTCCATCCTGTAATGCCTCGATGGTATTTGATTCTAAATCTCAGCACATGAAATGTCCGTACTGCGATACGGAAATGACGGTCGAAGAGTTTCAGCGCACGCAGAAATCCGAAGATACACAGACGACCGGAAAATCAATTTCAAACGACAACTGGTACTCAATGAGCACCGGTCAGTGGCAGAATGATGAACTGAACGGCATGCGCGTCTACAGCTGCCAGTCCTGTGGAAGTGAGATCGTAGCTGAGGAAACAACAGGAGCAACGACCTGTCCGTTCTGCAATAATAAAATAACTATGAAAGGTCAGTTTTCAGGTGATCTGAAACCAGATTATATCATCCCATTTAAACTGGATAAAAAAGCTGCCAAAGAAAACTATTATAAGCATCTGAAAGGTAAAAAATATCTTCCCAAGGTATTCAAGAAAGAAAACCATGTGGACGAAATCAAAGGCGTATATATCCCATTTTGGCTGTTTGATGTAGATGCAGATGCTCAGATTACATATGAGGCAGAAAAAGTCCACTCTCATACATCTGGTGATACGGAATATACAACACGTGAAATCTATAGTGTCTATCGTGAAGGAAGCATAAGCTTCGATCATGTTCCCGCAGATGGTTCCAGAAAAATGGATGATACACTGATGGAAGCCATTGAACCATATAATTTCCAGGAAGCAGTACCGTTTCAGCAGGCTTATCTGGCAGGTTACCTGGCTGACCGTTATGATGTCAACGTAGATGAACGTATAGACAGAGCCCGTGACAGAATTCGTGTATGTACTGAGAGAGCTTTTCGTAAAACCGTCAGAGGTTATAACGGTGGTGCCTCAGTTAAAGACAGTAATGTACAGATTCATAATGCCAGTTACTGGTATGCCATGTATCCGGTATGGCTTTTAAACACCACCTGGCACGGTCAGAAATTCACATTTGCTATGAACGGTCAGACCGGAAAAATGGTTGGAGATCTTCCGATTGACAAATCAAAATTCTGGAAATCCGTAGGAATTCGCACCGTCCTTATCTGGGGAGTGCTGTACGGTCTGAAATGTTTATTTTTAATGTAGCAGGAAGGAACAGATAATATGAAGATAAAAAAGAAAATATGGGGCTGCCTGCTTTCTCTTCTCTGTATATTTATGCTGGTACTTCCGGTAATGGCTTCTGAGAGCCAGGAAACAGATTCTGAGATTCCTGCAGTGACTTCCGAGGATCTTGCAGTACCTACTGAGATTCCTGCAATTCCGGAAGAACGTCAGAAACCGCTTCTTGTGGATGATGCCGGTCTTTTGACCGAAGAAGAGAGCAGTGCATTATTAAATAAACTTGAGGACATCAGCCAGAAATATGAAAATGAGGTCGGCATCGTTACCGTCAACTCTCTGGAAGGTAAAACAGCCGAGGCATATGCTGATGACTACTATGATTACAATGGCTACGGATATGGAGAAAACGATGACGGTCTGCTTCTTCTGATCAGCATGGGCGAAAGAGAATGGGCAATCTCTACTTATGGATATAGTCATACTGTAGCTTTTACAGACGCTGGTCTTGAATTCATCAGCGGTGAATTCCAGAGCAAACTTTCCAGCGGAAACTATGCAGATGCATTCAATTGTTTTGCTGATCAGTGTGATGATTTTCTGAGACAGGCAGCAACCGGAGAACCATATGATGTTGACAATATGCCTTCAAAAGGGAAGGTTCATCCATTCTGGCTCGTTACCGATTTAGTTGTCGCTTTTCTGATTTCCTTTAGACTCGTTAAATCTAAATCAAGGAATCTTAAATCTGTAAAAAAACAAGAATCAGCAGAAGCTTATGAACGTAAAGGTTCCATGTCGCTTCGAAGATCTACTGACAGTTTTGTCAACAGGATCGTCACTCAAAGAACTATCAGAAATGAAAAAGACAGCTCTTCCAGTTCCTCTGGCGGAAGCTCATCACATACAAGTTCTTCCGGCCGTTCCCACGGCGGAGCCAGTGGCAAATTCTGAGATAACAACAATTCCGAAATGACAAATAGAAAAACTTTGTCATTGCTCAATATTCAGGCATTATAGTATAATGTAGTTAACAGGTTACCGCTCAATATCCGACCGGTAACCTGCATACTTTAGATACTTTTTTCTGGAAAGGGATCGTAATGCCATATCATAAGAAAAGGTTTTTATCATATACAATTGTTATATTATGCTTTTTGACAGCGTATACATGCAGGCTAATTCACACCAATAATTCTTTAATACAAGCTTTAGTTGATCAGAGCCGTACCAGTATTTATCTTGGAATGTATTGTGCATGGGTCATTTATCTGAACAAACATGTTGTATATAAAAGAATGCGTCAGTGCCTGACGGTCATTGGCTGTTTAATGGTATTCTGGTTTTTTCTGCGCACTGTAAAATACCATATTTTTCAGGATCCTCTTAGCACACACATTTGTTGGTATCTGTATTATTTTCCAATGATCCTGATTCCCACTTTAGGTTTAAATGCTTCCTTTCTTTTAGAAGAAGAACATGACAAAGTAAAAAAGAGAAGTATCTTCTTACTATTCTCGGCTATGTTGCTGATCATATCCGTATTTACAAATGATCTGCATCAGCAGGTCTTTCATTTTTATCTGAATCCACCTTATTCAGACAAAAATTACAGCTATGGATTTCTCTTTTTTGTAATACAGGGATGGATTATATTTTGTCTCATTGCAATGGACATAATACTTATTCACAAAAGCAAAATCTCCGGCAAAAAACGTTTCTGGCTTCCGGTAATACCTGGTATTATACTTCTGGCATGGAACATTGCAAATATTCTCCGGGTGCCTATGATCAGCACCATTGCAGGCGATCTGACTGCAATCTGCTGTCTTTGTATAGCTGCCATCTTCCAAAGCTGCATCCTTTGTGGTCTGATTCCTACCAACAGCCGCTACTTTGAATTATTCCAGTCAAATGGCAGTCTGGATGCAGAGATTACAGATAACACTTTTCATCGATATTATTATTCCGGAAACTTTCCAAAACTTACCGAGGAATTGCGTGAATGTGTGATTGCCAATTCTTCAATACAAGAGAATGGAGTTTTGATCAAACATATTCCTGTTAAAGGCGGGCATTTATTCTGGACAGAAGATATTTCTGTACTTCTGGATCAGTACCAGGATATTGAAGAACAGCAGGAAGAATTAACCGAACGAAACCAGCTTTTACAGATGACTTATCAAAAAGAAGCTGCGAGAAAAAAACTAGAAGAAAAGAACCGACTTTTAAATATGATTCAGGATCAGACATACAAACAGTATGAGCTGCTTTCCTCATATATGAAAAAGCTTGAACAAACTGAATCCAGAGAAGAATATGATATGCTCCTGAGTAAGATTGTAGTCGTAGGAACCTATTTGAAAAGAAGAAAAAATCTTGTACTTACCAGATACAGTTCACAAGGAGATTCTCTTACTATGGCCGATCTGAAGCAGAGTCTTGCAGAATCCTGCGAAAATCTGAAACTATGCAGAATCCGTGCAGCTTATTATGTACAGGATAAAGAAAAGCAGCTTCAAGCAGATGATATTCTGAACTGCTATGACTTTTTTGAATGGCTGATTGAACAGCTTTTTGATGTTATAAATTCAGTCTTTTTCCGTGTAACCCAGATTGACGAAAAACTACAGATTTCTGTCCATGTTATGAGTTCAACAGATATTCATAATTTTCTGAAAGAACGACCTGAACTTTTAATACAGCAGGAGGAGGAACAGGAATGGTTTATTCGATGTCCGCTCTCATAAATGATACCATAAAATTACAAAATGTTCTTATGATCCTTATGGAAATATGTCTGATTCTTGAATTTATCCTACTATTTTCAAGAATTATGCGTGCTGTTGAAAAATGGAAGATAACTGTTTCCGCATCATGGCTGATCATTTCTTTTCTTATTATGGCCGGACTTTTGAATGACCATCGACACAGACTGGATAAACCTCCGCATAAACCTATCTTTTATTCATTTCCGACATATGCATTGGTAATCATAATTGTTCTGCTGACTGTTTATCTTATTCTGGCAATTTGCAAAGAACTTAAGGAATACCATAATACATTGTCTCCCTGGTCTGTTTATGAAGCGGTAAACAATGTTCCCTGCGGTGTCTGCTTTTCAGATTCTCTCGGACGTATTATCTTAAGCAACTCCAAAATGCAGGAGTTGTGCAGAATGCTTACTGGAAACTATCTTCAGAATTTTGATTCTTTCCGTTATGCCATAAATTCCGAGCCAGTACAGGATAATGTGATCAAATTAAACTCTGATAACAATGTATTCTATTTTCAGGATGGTTCCGTCTGGATGTTTCAGGAATATCACCTTACAGAACCCTCACTGAAAGGCTATGTACAAACTGTCGCACTCGATGTTTCCGAAATATATTACAACAGTGAAGAGATTAAGAGGAACAATGAAAAACTGGCAAAACTAAATCAAAAGCTGGAAGAAATGTATGAACGAATCGGTGATGAAATACGCGAACAGGAAACTCTGTCCATGAAAATGCAGGTACATGATAACTTCGGAAGGAGCCTTCTCTCTATACGAAAAATCTTAGGAGACAAAGAATCACCAGAAAATATGAAGGAACAGTTGGAAACTTTAAAGCAACAGGTTTATATCCTTACCAATACAACCGTCGCTAATAAAGAAAACCAATATGAAGATACCGAAAGACATGCAGAAGAACTTGGTATTTCCATTCAGATCCAGGGCAGCTATCCAGATACTCCCGCATACCGGTGCCTTACAGATCGCGCTATTCGTGAATGCGTAACAAACTGTGCCCGACATGCACATGGAAATACTGTTTTTGTTATTATGAAAAGGAAACGCAACGAATATCAGATTCAGATCACCAATGATGGTGAATTGCCGTCAAAGGATGCCAAAGAGGGTGGTGGACTGTCTGCTCTGCGAAAAGCAGTTGAAGCAGAGGGTGGCTCTATGAACACTTTTTTCGAACCTGCTTTTTATCTGTTACTGAATTTACCTCTGTTTGATGAAGAATACTAATTCAATTTTGGAAGGAAATGATTCTATGGCACGCATACTCATTGTAGAAGATCAGAAGATCATGCAGAAATATTTCGAGTTTATTATTTTACAGGATCCGGATTTAAAGCTCGTAGATACTATTTCAGATGCCCGTGAAGCCGTAAAGATCTGCAATTATTCTGTCATCGATCTGGTTCTGATGGATGTGCAGACCTTCCATAACCATGACGGCCTGTCTGCCGGAAAGGCAATCAGAGAAGAGCATCCTGGAACCAAAGTACTCATTGTAACTTCTCTGATCGATCCTAAAGTTCTGGAAAGAGCTAAGACCGGATGCGCAGACAGTCTCTGGTACAAAGATCATGGTGAAGATGAAATACGTGATGTGATACACAGGACTCTTAATGGAGAACATGTTTTTCCGGATGTGACCCCGGACGTAGAACTGAACTGGATCACCAGCGGTGAGATCAGTCCACGACAGTTAGAAATGCTCCGGCTATATATCTGTGGTATGTCCTATTCCGAAATTGCAAAAGAAATGAACTGTACCACTTCCGGAGTACGCTGGAACTTTCAGGAAATGATTGCAAAAGCCGGATACAACTGTAAAGAGGATCTGATTGCTGCTGCATTAGAAAGTAAATTAATAGTTACCACGCTAAAATAAACCAAAGAGAGGAGATGACATCATGAAGAAAAAATTAATTGCAATATGCCTCAGTGCTTTGATGCTTACTTCTGTTACCTCCGTAAACTGTATGGCGGAAAATCCATACCCTGATGAAGAATCTTACAGCGAATCCAGTTTTGCTATTTTACAGGATATTCTTCGAGAAAATGACTGTCAGACAGGAATCGCTTTTCTGGGGTATATCGGATACGATGCCACAACCGAAGAAATTCTGGATTATACAAGCCAGGAAGATTATGTCGCATCTTATCCATTTCTTAAAAATGGTACCGTCGTGGATGCAGGCGGTTATGAAGTCTTTGCTATCGTTCCTGCTTCGGACTGGTCGATCAACGTATACTCCTCTGAGATGACCGAAGATGCCGTCTACAAAGATTATCTGGATTTCCCGTTATATGAGGGTTCACCTGATGAAGTGATCATTCTCCGATGCAACCTGAGTGAGATTTATTCAAACACAATGGTCACATCCAAAGAAGGCAATATGAGCGTTTCCTACCGTCCTTCCATTTCTTTGAAAGACGGCCACCTGGCAGAAGAACAGCGTTGCTACGATTTTTCAATCTACTATGATTTCGACTATGGACATAATGGTTCTGACAACTGTATGGAAAGCAATCTTCCTGAAGATTATTATGAGGATTATTACAGTGATACAGTACAAAACGCTTATGAACTTCTATGTTCTACAGATGAGGTCAGCTACTATCTGGGGCTGGGATTCTTTGTATGGTATACCGGAAACAAAGATATGATCGATGACAAAGAATGCAGAGTATTCGTTCTCGGAAAAGACCTGGACGATCATATCGAAGTCAAAAATCATTACGCAGTCAGTGATAATCAGGTATATTACCTTGATGTGATTGAAAATACCTGGAATATTCTTGGATCCGGATAATGTGCAAGTGGAATGTAAACGAAAAAGAGCTTCTTGAGTTTATACATTCTTGAGTTTGTACCCTTTTTGGCTTGAATTCCTTTTGTAAAGCATATATAATAGGAATACTGTGAAGAAATGTCGCTGCGATAAATTTTGTTGCGAAATTTTCTTCATGTAACCAGTTATATAACAACCTTCGAAAGGAAAACTATGAGAAAATTAGCATTGCGCGATGAAATACTTCTGCAGATTGATAAAGCTGCCCGTTACATCGGTGGTGAAGTCAATGCAGTTATGAAAAACAAAGAGGATGTCGATATCCGTTTTGCAATGGCATTCCCGGATGTCTATGAGATTGGTATGTCCAACCTCGGAATGATGATCTTATATGATATGTTCAACAAAAGAGACGACGTATGGTGCGAGCGTCTCTTTTCACCGTGGACAGACCTTGATAAGATCATGCGTGAAGAACACATTCCGTTATTTACTCTGGAATCTCAGGATCCGGTAAAGGAATTTGATTTCCTTGGTATCACTCTCGGATATGAAATGTGCTATACAAACGTTCTCCAGTTACTGGATCTCAGTGGAATCCCACTTCTTGCAAAAGAACGTACAGAGGATGATCCGCTGGTGATCGGCGGAGGCGCATGTGCGTACAATCCAGAGCCTCTGGCACCGTTCTTTGACCTTTTCTATATCGGAGAGGGTGAAATGGTCTATGGAGCCCTTTTTGACGCTTACAAGGCAAACCAGAAGGCCGGTGGCAGCAGACAGGATTTCCTTCTGAAAGCAGCACAGATTCCTGGTATCTATGTACCTTCCCTCTATCAAGTTACCTATAAAGAAGATGGCACCATCGAATCCTTCCAGCCCAAATATGAAAATGTACCGGAAAAGGTTGAAAAACAGCTCGTTATCGATATGGATAAAGATTACAATAAACTGGAAGCTCCGGTCGTTCCTCATATCAAGGCAACACAGGATCGTGTTACTCTGGAAATCCAGCGTGGCTGTATCCGCGGATGCCGTTTCTGCCAGGCTGGCATGATCTACCGTCCTACAAGAGAACGTGATATCGAGACATTAAAAGAATCTGCAAGAATCATGCTTCAGAAGACAGGTCATGAAGAAATCTCTTTAAGTTCTTTAAGTTCCAGTGATTACAGTCACCTGAAAGAGATCGTGAACTTCCTGATTGATGAATTCCGTGATGAGGCAGTCAATATTTCTCTGCCTTCTCTTAGAATCGATGCATTTGCTCTCGATGTTATGAGTAAAGTTCAGGATGTCAAAAAAAGCAGCCTCACTTTTGCTCCGGAAGCAGGTTCTCAGCGTCTTCGTAATGTTATTAATAAAGGACTTACGGAAGAAGATATCCTGCATGGTGCCGGCGAAGCATTTAAGGGCGGATGGAATCAGGTTAAGCTTTATTTCATGCTTGGACTTCCTACTGAAACAGAAGATGATATGAAGGGCATTGCACATCTTGCGCAGAAGATTGCCGAGACCTATTATGAAGTTGTTCCAAAGGAGCAGCGTAAAGGAAAAGTACAGATCAATGTCAGCACTTCTTTCTTTGTGCCAAAACCGTTCACCCCGTTCCAGTGGGCACCAATGTTCCGTGAAGAAGACTTTATCGAAAAAGCTAAAGTTGTTAAGAATGAGATTCGTTCTCAGTTGAACCAGCGAAGCATCCGTTATAACTGGCATGAACCTGATGTAACCGTACTGGAAGGTTTCCTTGCAAGAGGTGACCGCCGCTGTGCAGATGTCATCCTTAAAGCATATGAAAAGGGTGCTCTTTATGATGCATGGTCTGAAAGCTTCCACTATGACATCTGGAAAGAAGCCTTTAAAGAAACCGGTGTGGATATTGAGTTCTATACACTCCGTGAAC
>ERZ826242.3723-NODE-3723-length-10545-cov-2.394090_pt1 | contig 10545 bp, 9 predicted proteins | sample MGYA00519871_ERZ826242 | MGnify/ENA primary metagenome ERZ826242 (study PRJEB31778, sample SAMEA3449226) | human gut metagenome | biome: human gut; feature: human-associated habitat; material: faeces | place: United Kingdom | collected 2010/2012 ...
ACTGTGACGCGGCCAGGGCGGCAGGCATCTCCCAGAGTCTGCTCGACCGGCTGCTCCTGACGCCGGACCGGATCGCGGGGATCGCCAAGGGCGTGCGGGAGGTGGCCGCGCTGCCGGACCCCATCGGCCGCACCACCTTGAGCCGGGAGCTGACCCCGGGCCTGAACCTGTACCGCGTTACCTGCCCCATTGGCGTGATCGGCGTTATTTTTGAAAGCCGGCCCGACGCCCTGGTGCAGATTGCGTCCCTGTGCCTGAAAAGCGGCAATGCCGCCCTGCTCAAGGGCGGCCGGGAAGCCCTGGGCACCAACCGCGCCCTGCACGCTTCCCTGACCCGCGCCCTGGAAAAGGCGGGACTTCCCCAGGGCAGCCTGATTTTATTGGAAACCCGGGAAGATGTGGGCGCCATGCTCAAGGAGGATGCCCTCATCGATCTGATTATCCCCCGGGGCAGCAATGCCTTTGTCCGCTGGATTATGGATAACAGCCGCATCCCCGTGCTGGGCCATGCGGACGGCATCTGCCATGTGTATGTGGACAAGGACGCTGACCTGGACATGGCCCTGCGGGTGGCCGTGGACAGCAAAACCCAGAACGTCTCCGTGTGCAACGCCATGGAAACCCTGCTGGTGCACCGGGACGTGGCGGAGGCCTTCCTGCCGCCCCTGGCGCAGGCCATGGGGGCCAAGGGCGTCCAGCTCCGCGGCGACGAGGCGACCCGGGCGCTGATTGCCTGCAACCCGGCCACAGAGGCGGACTGGGACACGGAATACCTGGACCTGATCCTGTCCATCCGGGTGGTGGATTCCCTGGAGGCGGCCATAGACCATATCAACCGCCATGGCTCCCACCATACGGATTGCATTGTGACTGGGAATGACGCGGCCGCCGCGGAATTCCTGCAGCGGGTGGATAGCGCGGGGGTGTACCGGAATGTGTCCACCCGCTTTGCCGACGGCTTTGTGTATGGCTTTGGAGCGGAGGTGGGCATTGCCACGGGCAAGATCCACGCCCGGGGTCCCATGGGCCTGGAGGGCTTGACCACCTATAAATACAAGCTCCTGGGCGACGGGCAGCTCCTGGCGGAAATGAAGGACGGCACCCGGCACTATACCCACCGGGATTTGGATCAATCGTGCCCCCTGTAACCCTGGCGGGTTCCCTGCGCGGGGGAAAGGTGCGCGCCGTGTTTTCCCAAGCCTTACGAAAGGAGACGATGCCGGTGCAGCGTGTGAAATTCGCCTTGTTCGATTTTGACGGGACCCTGGCGCCCGGGGATTCCATTATTCCCTATTTGTGGTACGCCTGGCGGCGGGGCAAGCTGCCCCTGCGTCGCCTGGCTGTGGCCGCCTGGGCGGGCATGATGCCCATTTTGCTGCCCAAACGGTATACCAATACCTGGGCCAAGAACAAGGTCCTGTCGTTTTTGCAGGGGCACTCCGTGGAAGAAATGGACGCCTTTGCCCTGGAATTTTTCCATCAGCGGCTGGAAAAGCGGCTCTTTCCCGCGGGCATGGCGGAACTGCGCCGCCTGCAAAGGGAAGGCTACCGCCTGCTGCTGGTTTCCGCCTCCCCGGAGGTATACATGCGCGCCATTGGGCAGGCCCTGGGGTTCGACGCCGTGCTGGCCACCCCCTGCGGCCTGGGGCCAGATGGACAGCGCTACACCGGCCTGGTGGGGGAGAACTGCAAGGGCGTGGAGAAATCCCTGCGCATTGCCGCCTACCTGGCGGCCAACCATCTGGAACTGGACTGGGAGGAGTCCCGGGCCTACGGGGACTCCCTGAGCGATGTACCCATGCTGACCCTGACGGCTTCCCCGGTGTGCGTCAATCCCCGGGCCAAGCTGCGCAGCGCACTTCCCCAGGCAGCCACCGTCCACTGGGAGAGAAAGGAGAAGAAAAGCAAATGAAGAAGGTAACCGCCGTTGTTGCCGGCGCGGGCCTGCGCGGTATGGAGGCCTATGCCGTATACGCCCTGGAACACCCGGAGGAACTGGAAATCGTCGCCGTGGCCGAGCCCAATCCCGCCCGCCGGGAGAAGTTTGCCGCGGACCATCACCTGCCCCCGGAGCGGGTGTTCACCACCTGGGAGGATCTGCTGGCCCAGCCCCGCCTGGCGGACGCGGCGCTGATCTGCACCCAGGACCGGATGCACTACGCGCCCGTGCTGGCCGCCCTGGAGAAGGGATACCACGTGCTGTGCGAAAAGCCCATGTCCCCCAACAAGCAGGAGATTCTCGCCATGGGCCAGGCCGCGGAGAAGGCCGGGCGCATCCTGTCCATCTGCCATGTGCTGCGGTACAGCCCCTTCTTCCGGCAGCTGAAAAAGCTGCTGGACGCGGGTACCATCGGCCAGCTGGTGAGCATCCAGGCCATGGAGGGCGTGGGGTATTACCACGCCGCCCACAGCTTTGTCCGGGGCAACTGGCGCAACAGCCAGGAAACCAGCCCCATGATCCTGCAAAAGTGCTGCCATGATATGGATATTCTCCTGTGGCTGGTGGGCAAGGACTGCCGGAGCGTATCCAGCTATGGCTCCCTGAACTACTTTAATCGCGCCCATCAGCCCGCCGGCGCGCCGGACCGCTGCTCCGACGGCTGCCCCCACGCGGAAACCTGCCCCTACAACGCCCAGCGCTTCTACCTGGAGAACAAGCGCCTTTCCGAGTACTTCTGCCACGCGGTGTCCTCCGACCTTTCTGAAGAAGGGCTGCGGGAAGCCCTGCGGGTGGGCCCCTACGGGCGCTGCGTCTTTGCCTGCGATAACGACGTGGTGGACCATCAGGTGGTCAACCTGAATTTTGAGGACGGCATCACCGCTTCCTTTACCATGTGCGACTTCACCGCCCGCTGCACCCGCACCATCACCCTCATGGGTACCAAGGGACAGCTGTGGGGCGACATGGGGCTGAACCAGGTGATCCATACGGACTTCCGCACCGGCAAGGAAACCGCCTATGATATCACCACCGGCGAAAGCGGCCACGGCGGCAGCGACGAAGCCATTATGCGGGAGTTTGTGGAAACCCTGCGGGGGGATAGCCAGGCTATTTCCCTTTCCAGCGCCAAGGTGTCCGTGCAGAGCCATTTGATGGCCCTGGCGGCAGAAGAATCCCGCCTCACGGGGCAGGCTGTGACGCTGGCGGAGTTTGCCGGGCGTGCCTGAGCGCCGTAAGGCATGCGGGAGGAGGCAGACATGCCGAACATGATGGATTATCTGACCTGGCGCGGGGACCTTACCCTGCGCCAGGCCGCCTGGAATCTGGTGGATAGCCTGCTCATGGCCAGCCTGAGCTATAACCACTTCCAGGACGTGGTTTCCGATGCGCAGGGCAAAAGCCTGCGGGAGTGTGCGCCGCTGCTGGGCCTGGAAAACATGACCGGCGGACAGTATTTCCAGCAGTGGCGGGCGTTGCTCTTTGCCATGGCGGAGTCCGAGCGCTTTGGCGGCATGCGCCTGCATGATTATGTAAACGAGGTGGACGAGGAGCGGATCATCCAGTTTTCCGCCCTCACCGCGGAGATGGAGGACGGCAGTACCTTCGTGGCCTTCCGTGGCACGGACAACACCCTGGTGGGCTGGCGGGAGGACTTCCATATGTCCTTTGAGACGCCCGTGCCCGCCCAGGTAGAGGCCCTGGCGTATCTGCGCCGGCAGGCGGAGCGCACGGAGCGCCCCCTGCGGGTGGCCGGGCACAGCAAGGGCGGCAACCTGGCGGCCTATGCCGCGGCGCATCTGCCCCCGGAGATTCAGCGGCGCATCCTGAGCGTATGCAGCTTTGACGGGCCGGGACTGGACGAGGATACCATGAACTCTCCGGGCTACGAACGCATTCGCCCGGTGCTGCATTCCGTGCTGCCGCAAAGCTCCATTGTGGGCTTGCTGATGCACTATCATCCGGATTATCTGGTGGTGCGAAGCACCGCGGTGAGCATCCTGCAGCACGACGCCTTCACCTGGCAGGTACGGGGAACGGGCTTTGAGGAGCTGCGCCAGGTGGACGCGGCCAGCCGGATTATGGACGAAACCCTGCATGCCTGGCTGCAAAACGCCAGCCCGGAACAGCGCCGGCGCTTTGTGGACGCCATGTTTGAGATTCTCAACGCCACCCACGCTGAAACCATTGCCGAAATGAGCAATGAGAAATTCCGCTCGGCCCTGAGCATGATCCAGGCCACCCGGGATATGGACCCTGAAACCCGGCGGATGTTCAATCACCTGATTGGGGAATTCCTCCGCCTGGGAGCGGGCAACGTGTGGGAGCTGATCTCCTCCAAGGTACCCCGGCCCAGGCAGCGGGATGGCATCACCGGAAAGCCGCCGCCAGGCACCCCTTCCCTGTAATTGTCGGATAGAACAAGGCCCCTTCCGCTGCCGGTCAAGCAGCGGAAGGGGCGCTTTTGTGGGATATTTATTCAAAGGGATACCGCATGTCCCAGCTGTGGCGCAGGGTGTCCATCCAGCGCATGATGCGCAGGGTTTCGGCATGGGGCATTTCCGGGCATTCCAGGGCGCCCGTCTCCAGGGCGCGCAGGCAGGCGAGCACTTCATATTCATAGCCCGTGAGCTGCGGCGGCGCGTCGATGACGCGGGTGACGGAGGCGGGGTCGTTGGCATTGGCATACAGGGTAATCCGGCGGGGATTGTTCACGTTGTCTACCTCCGCGCAGCCCTGATCTCCATAGATCCAGCAGCGCCGGGAAGTATTGCAGGCGGCGGTGGCCATGAGCTCGGCCATGCGCCCATCCGGGTAATGCAGGGTGATGCTTTCCTGCATGTCCACGCCGGTGTCCATCAGGCGCACGCTGCTTTCCATACGCTCCACCTGGGTGCCGAACACCATGGCCGCGAAGTTCAGCACGTACACGCCCACGTCCAGCAGCGCGCCTCCCGCCAGTTCCGGGCGGCGGATGCGCTCCTTGTCGTAGATGGTATAGCCCAGGTTGGCGGTGAGCATCCGGGGCGTGCCGATGGCGCCGGAAGCCAGCAGCTCATCCAGCATGCGGCGCATGGGCACATAGCGGGTCCAGATGGCTTCGGTGACCAGCACGCCTTTTTCCTTGGCCAGGGCCAGGGCACGCTCCGCCTGGGCGGCGGTGGCGGTAAAGGCCTTTTCGCACAGTACAGCTTTGCCATGGGTTACGCATTGCTCGATTTGCTCCCCATGGTGGGAGTGCGGAGTGGCGATGTAGACCAGATCCACGCCATCGTCCCGGAGCAGCTCCCCATAGGAGCCGTAGGCCTTGGCAAAGCCCTCCGCCTGCGCGAAGGCCTCTGCCCGGGCCTTATCCCGGGAACCCACGGCATACAGTTCCACCTTGTCGCCCCGGGCCTTCATCAGCCGCAGGGTTTTGGCCATTTGCCGGGCAATATTGCCCGCACCCAAGATTGCCACATTGGTCATCCATGTATCCTCCTTTTTAGGCTTCGTCCATGTTTTGCAAAATGCAGATGGAAGTTTCCATAAGAATTTTTTCCTGGGCCGCGCCCTCGTTGAGCAGCAGCTGCCAGGCGGCGCGCAGGGCATCGTGCCCCTGCCGCCGGGGCTGCTGGCAGATCAACGCCTGAATCACGCCCCGGCGCATCATGGCGGCGTTTTCCGGTACCAGGTCGAAGCCGAAGACCTTCACCTGGCCGGCCTTGCCTGCGTCCAGCACGGCTTGACAGGCGCTGGCACAGCCTGCTGCCGCCACAAACAGCGCGTTGATTTCCCCGTGGCCCCGGAGCATGGCTTCCACGCCCGTGTAGATGCGCGCGGGATCATCCTCGCCATCAAAGCATTCCAGGGTTTGATGCTGGGGATGCAAAGCGGTGAGGAAACCCTGCAGCCTTTCGCCGTGGCCCAGAATGGCCCTGGAACCGGCTACGATCCCCAGCCTGGCGCCGGTATCGCAGCACAGGTTTACCATGCCGCCCGCGGTTAAACCTCCCCGATAATAGTCCGCTCCCACGTAAACAGCCCGCCGGCTACCCGCCAAATCGGCATTGATGGTGATGACGGGTACGCCAGCATCGGCTAATGCCGCAATTTTCGCCCGCACGGAGTCGGCATTGATGGGCTGGAGAATCAGCGCGGCGCAGTCCTTTAGCTCTTCCATGGCCTGGAGCTGTGCCGCCGCGTCATATCCCCGCAGCAGCCGCAGTTCCACCCGCACGCCCCAGTCCTGAAGTTCCTCCTCCGCCTGGGAAATGCCCTTGAGCACCTCGTCAAAAAACGGATTGCCCAGGCAGCAGAGCACAATGCCGATGCGGGGCGCCAGGCGGCGAACAGTGAGCGCGCGCCCAGCAATATTCTTGGTATAGCCCGCCTGCTCCAGCGCTGCGCGCACGGCCTGCTCTGTTTCGGGCTTCACGCGGCCGCGGTGGTTCAGCACGCGGTCCACCGTGCCGCGGGATACGCCGCACATGGCTGCGATTTCCTTGATCGTCATGTCTGCTCCTGCTTTACTGCGGCGCATTGACGCGCAATGCCGCCCGATGGTATAATTCCCTTGACTTTTTCTATGATAGCACGCAACAGGCGCTTTGTCGAGAAGCGCGCCGAAGGAGAATTCCATGCCTGAATGTACTGCCCCTTCCGCTGCCGCACCTGCCAGGGAGCAGCGGTTGAATTGCTCTGTGGCTGCCCGCTGCGGCGGCTGCCAACTGACCCGCATGACCTACCGCCAGCAGCTGGCGCATAAACAGGCGCTGGTGGAAAAGCTGCTTGCGCCCTACTGTCCGGTGGAGCTCATACTGGGCATGACGAATCCCTTCCACTATCGCAACAAGGTGCATGCGGCCCTTGGGGTGGACAAGCGGGGAATGCCGCTTTCGGGCGTCTATGCGGCGGGCACCCACCGGATTGTCCCGGTGAAGCGGTGTCTGATTGAGGATGAGCGCGCCAGCCGAATCATCCAGACCATTGTGGAGCTGCTCCCGGCCTTCAAGCTGCGGGTATATAATGAATACACGGGACGGGGTTTCCTGCGCCATGTGCTCATCCGCACGGGATGGCATACGGGGGAGATCCTGGTGGTGCTGGTTGCGTCCAGCCTGGAGTTCCCAGGCAAGCGCGCCTTTGTGGCGGAGCTGCGGCAGCGGCACCCGGAAATCACCTCCCTGGTGCTCAACCAGAACGACCGTCACACCAGCATGGTGCTGGGCCGCCGGGAGACGGTGCTCTTTGGCCCGGGCTATCTGGAGGACATGCTATGCGGCAAGCGGTTCCGCATTTCGCCGCAATCCTTTTATCAGGTCAATGCCCAGCAGGCGGAGGTTCTCTACCAAACCGCCATTGAGCTGGCCGGATTTACCGGCGAGGAAACGGTGCTGGATGCCTACTGCGGCACGGGCACCATTGGCCTATGCGCCTCGGATCATATCCGGCGGCTCATTGGTGTGGAGCTGAATCCCGACGCGGTGCGGGATGCCCGGGAAAACGCCCAGCGCAATGGTGTTGCCAACGCGGAATTCATCTGCGAGGATGCGGGACGCTTCATGACCCGCCTGGCCAAGCAGAAGCAGGCTCCGGATGTGGTCATTATGGACCCGCCGCGGGCTGGCAGCGACATGCCTTTCCTGCGCTCGCTTTTAGCACTGGCACCCAAGCGGGTGGTTTATGTTTCCTGCAACCCCGAAACCCTGGCCCGGGATGTGGCGGTGCTCTGCGCGGGCGGCTACCGCGCGGAAAAGGCTGTGCCAGTGGACATGTTCCCGTGGACGGAGCATGTGGAAACCGTCATGCTGTTGGTCCAACAGCGCCCCGATGATATCGTCCGGGTCGGCATCGACACGGATGAGCTCAGTGTGACCAAGGCCGAGAGCAAAGCCACCTATGGCGAAATCCAGGCGCACGTCAAGGCGCAGACTGGCCTGAACGTCACGCCCCTGTACATCGCGCAGGTGAAGCGCAAGTACGGCATCATTGAGCGCGAATGCTACAACAAGGCCAAGGCCGACAGCACGAAGATGCACCTCTGCCCGCCCGACAAGGAGGCGGCAATTGAAGAGGCCCTGCGGTTCTTTGGGATGATTGTGTGAGGGCCTTGCTCGCATGGCGCTGCGCCGTGTGATTGCAAAGGAAGTCTAAAGCAAGCAAATACTAAACCTGTCACAGAATTGCACAGGATGACGCCGCTTTCCTCCAGATTTTAGCGGAGCAATGCAAGGCAGAATGCCAAGCTGTGGGCAAAAATCATGCTATCGTGCATGGGCAAAGTCAAAACCACCGGCTGAGCCGGCGGTTTTTTCACGCAAAAGCAGACAGCAAAACACACCGGACACAGATGTGTCCGGCGCATTGCGCATCGAAACTTAGCCAAGGGGACGAATTTCCGTGACTTCAAAGAACAGCGCGGTTTCGCTGTTAGAAGTGTTCAACGTCTTGAGCAGCTCTTCGTCGGTGACCTGTTTAAACCACATCCGGGCGCCGGACACAGCATAGGGCTTTGCGTCTTCTTCCGAAGAAGGAGTAGCGGCGTATACGGCAAGGCCTTCGCCATTGGTCAGAAGGTTCTGCTTGGACTGGTTCTCAGCCAGACCCATCTGCAGATAATAGGTATCCTCATTTTTGAGCATGGAATAGATGAAGAATGCGGAGTTGGGTGTGCCATCCGGGTTGGTGGTGCTCACAATATAAAAACCAGAGAAGGAGTTGATGGCGTCCATCAGGTCATCGCCTGTCAAGGCGCTATCCCCATAGAAGTCAGCAACGGAGGCAGAGGTCACGGCGTCCGTCTCCTCGGCTATAGCAGGCATCACTGCCAGCAGAAGCATGGTGCAGAAGAGAAGAAGTACACGCAGAGATTTCTTCATGATGAAATCAAACCTTTCACTATATTTTCGCCCGTATTGAACTACATACAGCCTACATAATTGTCATAACGTTGTCAAGCATATTGTGCAAAAAAGAATTACAATCAATCCCTGCGTGGGGAAACAGGTGGGTATACACGGAGAAATTGTGCATCGGGAAGTAGGAAGCATCCATGCGTTGAGCGTGAAAAGCTTAACCCATTTTAGAATTAACCCAAAACATGATGTGATTTCATGGCTTGTCTTTCCCACCTGGATTTTCGCTCGCGTATGGTTTCATAAGTCTTGGTATCTTCATATACTTTTGTCTCATACATTAACCTCCTGCTGTAGCTCGTTTTTTTCATCTATAACATGAGGTCTTATTTTTCATTGTCCGTTTAGGGGGGGGACCGACCAGTCCAAGGCGTTGTGTACGCCTTTCCCTTTTTCAGCCAAACTACAGAAGCATCCATGAATGACATAAATATGTGAATAAATCCATTTTTTATGTGATCTCATATTGCAGAAACAAAACATATCACGTATAATCAAACTTGTCTCTTTTTGTCGCTAAGGAGGAAAACACGAATGTCCATCAATTATAATAGCCTATGGAAATTGCTTATTGATAAGGGTATGAAGAAAAAGGATCTGCAAGTAGCTGCGGGTATCAGTTCCGGCGTCATTACGAAAATGGGTAAGGGAGAAGCGGTTACAACTACGGTGCTTTCCAAAATATGTAAGGCGCTTAACTGCAATATCGGTGATATCATGGAATTTGTCAACGATCCGGAATAATACTCAGCTCAAAACAGGAGGTTTGCCAATGGACGCTCAGCTACTCAATACAATTGCCAACTTCATCTGGGGCATCGCCGATGATTGCCTTCGGGATGTGTATGTGCGCGGCAAGTACCGCGATGTCATTCTGCCCATGACGGTCATCCGCCGCCTGGACGCTGTGCTGGAGGACACCAAGCAGCAGGTCTTGGACATGAAGAAAGTGCTGGACGGCGCAGGTATCACCAACCAGTGGGGCGCGCTGTGCAACGCCGCAGGGCAGGCCTTCTGCAACGCATCGCCCTTCTGCCTGCGGGATCTGACCGGGCGCTCGGCAGGGCAGAAGCTCAAGACGGACTTTGAAGCGTATCTCGACGGCTTCTCCCCCAACGTCCAGGAGATTCTGGAGAAGTTCAAGTTTCGCAACCAGATCGCAACCATGGTCGAGGCCGATATTCTCGGCGCGGTCATTCAGAAGTTTGTCAGCAAGGATGTCAACCTCAGTCCCAAGCCGTGCGGCACCTTGCCCGGCCTGGACAACCATGCCATGGGCACCCTCTTTGAAGAGCTGGTTCGCCGCTTCAACGAGGCCAACAACGAGGAAGCCGGCGAGCACTGGACGCCCCGCGACGTCGTGGAGCTGATGGCAGATTTGGTGTTTGCGCCTATCGCCGACCAGATCAAGGACGCCACGTACTCGTGCTATGAAAAAACCCTCTCGACTTTGATACAACGGCCTGTATCATTTGAAAGTGGTCTCAACTGGTTTCAACCCTGCGTATCATTTGAAAGTGGCTTCACTTTTGCCCAGTAAAAGCATCCTGTCGCGTATATTGCCACAGGATGCTATTTTTGTACCCGTTTGCTCTTATGAGTCAAACAGTGCATCTGACAAGTCAGCTGGAGTCACAGTCTATTCGGTAGAACATGCCCGGGAGAAGGGGCTGGAACCCCTGGCCCGGCTGCTCTCCGCTCAGGGCCCGG
>ERZ826242.3738-NODE-3738-length-10511-cov-10.352238_pt1 | contig 10511 bp, 12 predicted proteins | sample MGYA00519871_ERZ826242 | MGnify/ENA primary metagenome ERZ826242 (study PRJEB31778, sample SAMEA3449226) | human gut metagenome | biome: human gut; feature: human-associated habitat; material: faeces | place: United Kingdom | collected 2010/2012 ...
TGAAGAAAACGCAGGATGGAGAATATTATCAGTAGAAGCAGATGGAACAATAAAGATAATAAGAGATAAAAGTATAGGAGAAAAGGCATTTGATTCAAAAGGTTATCGTGATAAAACAAGTAACGGAGCTGGAGGAACATATTGCGCAGGATCATCATATGGATGTAATGCGTGGGCTAAGAATGATAATTTTATAAATGGAGGTTTAGCAGGAACAGTATTAAAAGATGCCGAGATAAACACCTATTTAAATAATGATTACTATAATGGATTGACAGAGGAAGCAAGAGCTCAAATAACAACAGGAACCTTTAAAGCGGGGCCAGTAACAAATGGTGATACAAGTTTAGGAAATACAGTAACATCAGAAAATGCAACAACATGGAATGGTAATATCGCATTAGCAACAGCGAGTGAATATGTAAGAACAAGTAATAATAGTCAATGTACAAGCGTTAATGCATACTATAACACATCAGCTTGTTACAGTAATGGAAGTACGCATAATTGGTTAACGAAAATAATGAATTCATCAACTAAAAAATATAGTTTGTTGCTTTCGCCGTGGTATGGCAGCTCGAGCTTTGTGTTCCGCGCCGATTCCGACGGTGGCCTCCTCTACATCTACGCTCACACTACTACTAGGCCCGGCGTGGCGCCCGTTGTCTATCTAAAATCTGATATCCAATTATCAGGAGAAGGAACAGAGGATAATCCATATATAATTGGATAAAAATGAGTATCCCAGAATTGAAGTTGTAAGATAAAAGTGTACACGAAAAAAGTGTATGCTTTTATTTTGATATAATTTTAATAAGGAGATGATAATATGGCTACCAAAGGTCAAAAATACAAGCAATGGACAGCTGAAGAAAAATTTGAAATTATTAAACCGATTTTAGATATGGAAAAAAGTACTCATGATATTCAACGTGAAAAAGGAATTAATTCTGGATTAGTATATTCTTGGATAAAAAAATATCGTGAAACAGGCATGGAAGGTTTAAATCCAAAAAAGAAACCAGGTAACCCACTTTCTAAGTATTCAAACAGAAAGAGTTTAACGAAAGAAGAACAACTTGAATATGAAAATATGAAATTAAGAATCGAGAATGAATTATTAAAAAAAGGGTATCTGATGAAAGGAGATGGTACAATTGTAAAATTCATGAAGTAACCCAGATAAAATATGAAATAATTGAATTATTATCAAAGGAATATAATATTAAATCTTTATGCGAGATTATGAAAGTATCTAGATCAGGATATTATAAATGGATAAAAAATAAAAACACATTAAATAATCGAAAACAATCGAAAACAACCGAAAAAAGTGTAAAATCAACTAAAAAGTATTGAATTTTAATAAAAATTATGATAAATTAATGATGTCAATGAATGATTGACAAAAAGCAACAAAATTTTATCATCTTTTGATGAGATAATTGTATGGAGTAATTAGAGGATAGAAAGTCATCGTCTATCGCGGATTGAAAAATCTTAAGTGTAGGATGGGGGCAACCCTGTTTGATGAGATGTTGGAGTGATGCCCAGCCAATTACTCAAAAGGCCTACCGTGAGGTAGGTCTATTTTTTATGTTTTGAATGGGGATAAATATATGGCTAAGCAAAAATTCGAATATATTGGTAAGCTTAATCCAGGTATTGCTGAATACTGGGGCTTAAAAGAACATGCTAACAAACCGATTGTTCTTTATGAAAGTGTATTATATCACGTATTAGAAGTTCATAAGAAAGATTTTGAAAGCGTGGAAAACATTACTGAAATTTATGATAATTTGCGAAAAATTATAAAAAAACCTGATTATGTGTTTTATAATGAGAAAACACATAATCAGGTTTAGAATATTACAAGAATATTAATGATACTATTGTTGTTGCAATAAGAGTTAATTTTGGTTCCACATTAAAAGTTAAAAGTTTTTATCCAGCTAATCCCAATAAACTTAATAATAGACGTTCCAAAGAAGAACAAATGATTATTGATGGTGAAATTGATGATACATTGATAATTTAAAACATTGTGATATATTAATGGTACATAGTATTAAACAGGGATAGCATTGTGAAGCCTTTGGCGATGAACATATAAGCCTATCCAAAAACCTAGACAATGGTCTAGGCTTTTTTTATTTGTCATAAAAACTAATCTGCTTTGACTTCCTTCAAAAAAAATTTAAAATTACTCTGAAATTACTCCGAAATTGGTGAAAAGAACGAAAATATATAGTAAAAAACGAAATTACTCTACTAAAAACCCCTTAAAAAATAAGGGGTTTGATATTATATTGGAGCAGGTCACTTGCTCCATTGACGAATCTGTTCGAACTTTTCGGACATTGATATATAGAAATCAATCGAAAGATTGGTTTTTTTGTTGTTACAAAGAAATCATCCTAAAGAAAGGATGGTGTTTATGATTCAAATCATTAAGAAAGAAATTGAAATGGAAGAAAGTTTAAAGCAAAGATTAGAATTTATCTGTCAGTTTTGTAAAACTAAGCCCACATTTATTAATGGTAGTATTAGAAAGATTGATAAATCTAATTTAAACTTTATAGAACCTCATAGAGTTATCATCAAAGGTATTACATTTCTTGTATTTAATTATTCTACTGATATTTATATTAAAAATCTAACAAATAAAATACAAGTATATGAGTCTTACAGGTATACCATCATTATAAAAAACTATTGCATTATGCTTATTATTGATATTAATATCCTGATTATTAACAGTTATTATACAATTACAATTCTTAATTATTTTGTACTCATTAAATGGTATTTTTTCTTCTTCAAATCCATCTACAAAAGCCCCATTAAAACATTCATAATGATTTTCATGTTGCTCTGTCCATAAATCTATAGTCTTAATAACTTTCATCAGATACCTCCAAGCAATTTCTTAATATGATTATACTACATTTTTGCATTGTTTACTACAACCTAAACTAAATATTCCTATTAAAATATGGTATAATTATAGTAACTTTTTAATTCTTGATTGGAGTGATTTTAGTGGAAAAAGATACAGTAATTGGTGGAAAATGGAACATTTTAGGGAAGAAATATGAAGGAGATTTAGTTTTTAATAAATCAAATGGAGGCATAGTTTTATCAATATACTATAAAGATCATAATCATTTTCGTGCCTGGGATAATCAACCTCTTTATATGAACGAAATAACTGGAACTTTAAATCAAAAAATCAACTGTATTTTGACTGATTGTAAAATTGTAAAACGGCATACTCAAGCCTTTGCTAAACATCATATAATTATTGTTGCAAAATCCATTTTTTTGGGAGTACCTAAAAGAAAGAAACAAAGTATCAAATTTAATGAAATGCGATTTAAAATGTCAAATATTTTTGCATGGACTAAATTAAATGGATTTAAAGAATTATTTGATAATAAGGATTACTGGTTAAATATTGTCTATAAAGCAAAAGATAAAATAACAGTAAAAGTAGATGATAATACTACCATAGAGTTTGTGCCAACAATGGGAGCTTTTAATCCCAATATGCTAGTAGAAAATGTAAAACTTAATCAATTTGTTTCAATATATATCAAAAAAGATATTCCAACTATTTATGATAAATTTTTTGAGGATTTGGATAAAGTAATAAATTTAATTACTCTTGCAACAAACAAAAGAATTAACATAAGTAAAATTGAGTGTTTAGATTACAATAAATTTTATATGATTGAAAATACAAAAGACTACATAAAATATGAAATGATTAGCCATAAGATGAAATTAGATGATAGTTTGGAAGAAGATAGCAGAATCGAGATAATGGACTATTTATTTGATTTGCCAGAAATAAACTCTGATAATAAAATTCAAACTTGGTTTAATACCTATGACAAATATAGAAATATATATAATCTCTATCTATTAGGTATTAAGAATGATATTCCTATAGAAATACGATTTAGTAACTTAATGCAAGCCATAGAGCTATTACACAATATAAAGTTTTCTAGAAAGAAAAAATTTATTAAGCATATTGAGAAAAAATTTATTGATAATCCAGAAATTATTGATGACATTGAGAATAATATAGATCAAAAGGATAGCAGTTTTATAATCTTACGAAGTAGATTAATTGACATTTTTACAAATGATTTTGAACTAACTAAATCTGCAAATATGTACATAAATGTTATACAATTTGCAAATATTTTAACGGATAGTAGAAATTATTATACACATTATAATGATGCAAAAAGAAATAAATGTGTAGTAAAAGATAATTTAAAGTATAGTGTAGCAATTTTAGAATATAGTGTTTCTAGCTATATTTTAAGAGAGTTAGGCTTTTCACTTGACTATATAAATAAAAAGCAAAAATATACTTTGGATTATATAATTTCAGAAAAAATGATTGAGAAGATATTAGAGAATAAAAGATAAAATATATATCAGAACAATTGATTATGCATAGGTAATGTGGTAAACTATCATTAGTGATTGATATTTTATATATCAAATCGTTAAGAAGTGAAAAAGTTGTAGATATCTATGCCATTCGCTCCATTTGATTATAATAGTTCACAAAATTTTATTTTGTGGGCTTTTTTAGTGTTTTGATTTACAAAGGCAAAGGTTAAAATTACGCATTTTGACCTTCTTATGTACCAATTCATGTGCCAAAATCTTAATTTGCCTTTTATTTATATGTGTTTAATATGAAGAAAAATTGGTTAAAAGTGATTGTTTGATTTTTAGAGGAATGTTATCTGGCTCAACAATGTTATGTTATGTTGAAACTGATTACTAATATAAATTTCAAACAAAAAAGTCTATCTTTAATGATAGGCTTTTTAGTAAATATAAATATATAATATCAAAATTTAGATTTTTCATAATTATATGGAATACTAGTTCCGACAACAACATCTTCAATTTTTTCAATAATTAACCAATCATCCATATTGCCTTGATGATCAAAATCCAAAGGCGTAATTGGAGTAACATTTTCAAATTCAACTAAGCATAGACATTTTTTATGCCATCTATCTTTTTGTTTATCTGTTAATTGTAATTTCTCATTATTTCCTTCAATAGTTTTAGTTATTTCTTCATCAGTTAATTTTACATAGTTTTGAACATCTTTTACAATTGCTTTAGCTGTAATTTTTTTAGTACCTTTTTCCATAAAATATAATATTTCATCTTTAAAAACGCGGCTGTGAGGTATTTTTCTTCCAGCAGCCCCTCTAATAATCATTGTTTTAGTTCCGTTAATAATTTTATCTAGCTCTTTAGATTTATCGTCACAATATACTAAATGTACCACAAGTAAACATCTCCTTATTTAAATTATATCATATGAGTTATAAATAGTATTAACCAATACTTTTAAATTATGAATATTCTACTATTAGTTTACAAAAATAAACTAATAGAATATAAAGAGTTTAGTAAATGTGTGTTAAGATTAAACAAAGGAGGAAAAATGATGGAACAATCATTTGGTAGTTTAATTGCTGAACTTAGAAAAAAGCAAAATATGACTCAGCAGGATTTAGCTAATAAACTAAATATTACGGACAAAGCCGTTTCAAAGTGGGAAAGGGGATTATCATATCCAGATATCACCTCTATTTCTAAAATTGCCGATATTTTAGAAGTTGACCCATCAAGACTTATATCTACTTGTAAAAAAGAAGATAATCCATTTCAAAAAGGACCAAAAGAAAATATCAAAGCTCTTTTAGTTTTAGTCTTTAACGCTATCGGTATTGCTATGGGAATAGCCATTTTATTAATACCAGCTTTAGATGAAGTCGAATTAAAAACAATGTATAGTTTAATTGGAATTGGTATTACATGCTTAAGTATTTCATTATTAATGAGTCATACCAAGCCAGAATAAAACATTTCAAAAAATGAAATGTTTTTTCTATACTTTATAAATATTATACATAGATTCTAGAACCACATAATTTTGTGTGAAGAATCTATTGATATTCCAGTAACTCACACCACCTAAATCATATTTAGTAACTAAGCTTAACTTAGCTGCTATACTTCTCGCATCCTCAAACCAAACAACATTGGAATTATTATTATAATAAAAATAGGGAGTCATAGCTGTTTCATCAAATTCGATTGGTGCATTTTTAGTAATAGCTAAGTTTATAGCCTCCTCATTACCCAAGGAAGTAGCTCTTGTTCCTTTTTCATAAGGAAGATTCCAGTCATATCCATAATTAGGAATACCCATTAATATTTTTTCGCTAGGAATTTCCGTTACCGCATATCGTAAAACCCTTTCAACTTGGTTAAGTGGTGCGACTGCCATTGGCGGACCATAAGAGTATCCCCATTCATAAGTCATTAATATTATAAAATCAGCTTGCTCGCCATGAACGGCATAATCATGAGCCTCATATAAAATACCTGGTTGATCCTTAGACGTTTTAGGCGCTAAAGAAGTAACTAAAATATAATTATTATCATGTAAGATATTTGATATTTTTCTTATAAATTCATTATATAATTCTTTATCACTAGGGTTTATATATTCAAAGTCAATATTTACCCCATAATAATTTTTAAGCGCTGCAATTTCTAATATATTGTCAATTAAAATATTTTGAATTTCTTGATCATTTAAAATAGTGTGTACAAGCTCACTATCAAAGCCACTTTCGTCCATATTAGTTACAGCCATTATTGGACCTACATTTTGACTTTCTGCCATGTCAATTAACTGTACGTCGTCGATTGAAACTAAACTTCCGTCTGCCTTAATATGATAACTAAAAATACTTAAAAAAGTTAAGTAGGGAAGTGTTTTATCTAAAGTCTCTTTTTCAATAAATGGGTAAGCATAGCCATTAACAATAATATCTCTTTTATCCATTATAAACCTCATTTCTTATAATAATTATATGAAATAATATATATTATTTTAATTAAAGTCTAAAGAAGGCTAGAATAATAAAAATAAACCCACCTATTAAAGAGAAATCAAACTTAATATTTTTTGTTACCATGCCTAAGACTTTTGCTAAAAAAATAAAAACCACATTAATTATCAAGCAAAGTAAAAATATCCAAAATATATAGTCTAAAGATGAACTAAAAGCTAATCCCGCACTCAAACCATCAATTGATAAAGCAAGGGCTAAAGAAAAAGCCTCAAATACTGACAAAGTTTTAGATTTATCATAGTCCGCATTTGCATAATCGCCATATATTTGTAAGATAAACTTTAAATTACAAAAAGAAAAATTTACCTTCTTTGGTTTAAATGAATTTTTTATCAAACATTTTTTAACCTGACTGTCAAAAATCTTAAAGACACCAATGAAAAACAAAATGAAGAATGATAACCATTTTAGTATAGCTGTAGGAATTAGTAAACTCAAACTATTTCCGAGAAAAAGTGAAATAATTAAAGTGATAGAACAAACTAAACTAATAACTAAATTAGACTTAAAAGGAATCTTAATCTTACTAGTTTCATATGATAAGGCTGCCATAAATGTATCTAACGATAAAGCTAATATTAAAGTTAAATAAGTAATCATTAAAAAACCTTCTTTCTTAAATATTTTATTATTTAACTTTAATATTGTGCAAAAAGAAGGGAAAACTATATTATGGGTTCTAACACAGTAAATTCTTTCATTGACTTTGAAAATTTAAAAGACTATAATAAATATCAATTAAGGAGATGAGAATATGGAATTCCCAATTATTGAAAGCAAAAATCTATTGTTAAGAGATTTACGTTTAACCGATAGAGATGCTTATTATCAATATGCTACAGAAGAAGATGTAAAAAGAAAATTTAGACTTAGTTATAAAACAAAGGAACAAACAGATGCTCGTGTTGAATCTATTGTTAGTAGATATCAAACCGATCAACCATGTAAAGTCTGGGCTATTGCCCCAAAAGAAAGTTTTGAAATGGCTGGGATTATTTCTATTGATGATTTTTCTGCTGCTAATAGATATGCTAGTTTAGCTTGCGGAATGTTAAGTGATTATCGCAATCAAGGATATGCCACAGAAGCTACAATTAGTTTAATAAACTATTTATTTAAAATGGAAGAAATTAACCGTGTTCAATTAGCTTGTACTGAAGGCTATCAAACTGCTCAAGACTGCTTTGATTACATTGGTGTTAGATATGAAGGGACTGCTCGTGGCAAAAAACTCGAAGGTGGCGAATTTGTAAATAGTGAAATATATTCAGTTTTAAATGGTGAAGGACAATATAAAAATATGCCATGTAATTTAATTAATCAAGGCCCAACTTTAAGATTAATAAAATAATTGTATAAAATTAAAAATAATGGTTAAATTATTAATGTAGGAGGATTCCTACGATTAAAAACCTGCAGATTAATTTCTGCAGGTTTATTTTATTGTAAACTTAAATGCTTAAGACGATTATGTGAAATAATATAGTAAATAACCATTAAACTTAAGCTAGATACAAATGAGAACATTATAATTTGTTTCATAATATCAGGCGTAGGCATGTCTTGATTAAGAGCATCAATAAATCCTGGATTGCTTAAAGCCATAATTCCCAAGAATATGACTGATATAATTTGGGAAGCATAATATAGACCAATACTCCAAACAACACTAAACACTAATTTGTTACTATTGTGTGATTGACCTAATGATATTCCAGCAAACACCATCATTATGTAAGACATATAACCGATTGCTATAAATAATAAAGCAAATATAATAATTGTTGAGTTGCTGACTGCCATAGCAGTGGCCATCATATCAATTCCTTGATTAAAAACTTCAAATACTTTAGATGTATCTATAGCAATTACTAAGGCTAAAAGCATCGCTGCTGAAGTTATAATTAAATATATAAATGAAGAAATTATTTTAGAAATTAATAATGAGTTATTACTAACTGGAAGAGTATGGGTTAAATATCCTTCATCAGAAAATAAATTTTTGTAATAACGTTTAATTGCTATAAAGAAAGTATAGAATAAAGCGCCAATCATTAATACTACAAATAGAACCATCATAAAACTATAAATTATTCCAACTAAAGTAATTTTGTCAGCAAGCAAATCCAACAACCTTAACATCGCAGCCATAATTATTAAAGCCGCATATAAAGGAAGCAATGACCTTGCCATAGATTTTAAGTCATATTTTAAAATTTTCCCTAACATTTGAATTCCTCCCTAAAAATTTCATCGATCGATTTACCTTTTTCTGCACGCAATTTATCCGCATCACCAGTTAAATAAATTTGCCCATTTTTGATAAATACAACTTCGTCTAATATTTTTTCAATATCTGAAATTAAATGTGTTGAAATAATGATGCTAGCATCTTTATTAAAATTAGTTAAAATAGTGTCTAAAATATAATCCCTTGTAGCTGGGTCAACACCACCAATTGGTTCATCCAAAATGTATAAATCTGCTTTACGACTCATAACTAGAACCAACTGAACTTTTTCTTTCATTCCCTTAGACATTGATGTTAATTTGTCTTTAGCATTAATATTTAGTCTTTCTAATAATTGATAAGCTTTTTCTTTATCAAAATCATCATAAAAATCACTAAAATATTGAATAAGCTCATCAACCTTCATATTGAAATCTAAATAAGTACGTTCTGGTAAATAAGAAATTATTTTCTTACTATGAATTCCGATTTTCTCACCTTTAACCAAAATTTCCCCATTGTTTGGTAATAGTAAACCATTGATTAACTTGATTAAGGTAGTTTTACCACTACCATTAGGTCCAAGCAAGCCGATTATTTTTCCTGCTGGAATTTCTAAATTAATATCATTTAAAACTAAAGTTTTTCCATAACTTTTATATAAGTTGTGGCACGTTAGTAAAGCCATATTATTCATCCTCCTTATTTAAATATTTAATAGCTTCTTTTTTTGAAAACCCTAATTTAAGCATATCACTTAAATAACTAATAGTTTTTTCTTTCGCAAGTTCTTCTTTACATTTTTGAATTAGATCATTATCTTCAGTTACAAATTTGCCATTAGTTCTTTCTGTATAAATTAATCCTACTTCTTCAAGCTCAGTTAAAGCTTTCTGCATTGTATTTGGATTAACCTTGGCCAAAGTTGCTAAATCCCTAACTGAAAGCAGACGTTCACCAGGCTTATAAGTCCCTGAAATAATAAAAAGTTTCAAGTTTTCAACCAATTGAATATATATCGGTCTATCATTATTAAATGTCCACTGCAATAACATCACCTCAAATCCATTGTGTCACTTGCTTAATACAATAGTACAACTATAATATGCAATTGTCAAGACCTTAATGTATATATTCTCCAAAAGTGGATAAATTATTAATGTAGAAGTTATAATTCCTTCTACATTTTCCGGCAAGGGTTTATTAAACCTTTGCTTTTTTGTTGAATTTAAGTTGAAAATATTGACATAGGGGGGGGGGGGGGGGAAATATAAAAAACCAAAAGCACAAAAAAAAAAAAAAAAAAA
>ERZ826242.3739-NODE-3739-length-10510-cov-5.218556_pt1 | contig 10510 bp, 12 predicted proteins | sample MGYA00519871_ERZ826242 | MGnify/ENA primary metagenome ERZ826242 (study PRJEB31778, sample SAMEA3449226) | human gut metagenome | biome: human gut; feature: human-associated habitat; material: faeces | place: United Kingdom | collected 2010/2012 ...
ATATCCGCACACCAAACTATAACGGATACCGCTCATTACATCTGGATATCCGGGTGCCGGTGTATCTGTCAGATAGGACGGAGCAGGTAACTGCGGAAATTCAGATCCGCACGATTGCTATGGACTTTTGGGCCAGTCTAGAGCACGATATTCGGTATAAGGTAGATAAGACAAAGTTGCCGGAGGGCATCAACGAGGAAATGCTTGAATGCGCGGGCAAGATCGCCGAAATTGACCGACAGATGCAGGAGATGTATCGGAGGATCAAATCCGCTCAAGGAAATATGGATTGTTAGGGGATATCAAATCTTTAATAAGCGACATACGCAAAAAGGCACTGTACCTTTTCAGTGATGCTTGTACAGTGCCTTGGTTACTTATAGAATTCTATCATGATTCTCTACTGGGGCGGCTTGAGTGTCACGGCGCAGAGCCGCCTCGCGCAAAATGATCTCTCGCTCGGAAAACGGAATCTTCTCGCCGTTGATTAGCTGATAGGTTTCGTGACCCTTTCCGGCGCAGAGAATGATGTCACCCGTCTCTGCCATGTGTACTGCTGCACGAACGGCGTCTTTTCTATCCTCAAAAAGCAGATAGGGCTTCGTTTGATCGTAGTAGGACAGAATCTCCCGGTTGATCTCATTGGGATCTTCAGTGTCCGGATTGTCTGCCGTAATGATTGCGAAATCGGCGTATTTTCCAGCCGCCTCACCCAGCTCTTTGCGGCGCTTTTTTGTCCGGCATCCGACAGAGCCGAGCAAACATATCAGCCGATGGGGATGGTATGTCCGAAGAGCCTGAAGCGCATTTTCAAGGCTGAACCCATTGTGCGCATAGTCAAGGACAAAGGTCACTCCCGGCAGTGCGTCCACCACCTCAAAGCGTCCGGGGACGGAAAGCGCCTGTAGAATCTGGGCGGCGTCTGCCGCTGACACACCGTAAATTGAGGCTGCCGCAATGGCGCCCAGCCCATTATACACGGAAAGCTCTCCGGGAGCGCAAAGCCTGACGGCGGTATTCCCACCCTGTGAAACACAGGTAAAGTCGATGCCCAGCGCTGCTTTTCCGCGAAAGGGACGGGTTTCCGCGGCAGTGAACCGGCAATGGTCGGACAGGGGCTGGTGCAGAGAAAAACCAATGAAATCCGTGTTCTCGCCCAGATTCCCAACGACAGCCCTCCAATGGGAATCATCGAGATTGCAGACAATGTGTTCCGGCGCAAAATCGCGGAACAGTCGTGCCTTCGCCGCTCGATAGGCGGCAAACGAGGGATGCTCCACCTCTCCTATATGGTCATCTGCCAGATTCGTAAACAAGCAGGTATCGAAGCGGACGCCCTCCACTCTGTGTGTGGCCAGCGCTTGCGAGGAAACCTCCATTACCACATGTGTGATGCCACGATCCACCATCATGCGAAAATAGCGGTGAAGCTCACTGCTTTCCGGTGTCGTGTTGACGGTATCAAACCAATCCTTTTCCATCAGCACGCCATTGGAGCCGACATACGCACACGGAAAGCCGCAGCCAGAGAGAATCTCCCGCAGGAAAAATGCCGTTGTTGTTTTGCCCTTGGTTCCGGTAATGCCGATAACGGTCAGCTTCTCCGCAGGGCGGCCATAGAATGACGCCGACAGACAGGCTAGCGCGTGGCGCGGATTCTCCACAAGTATCTGCACCGCGTCTTCCGGGAGCGAGACAAGCCTACGGCTGCATACAAAAGCACGGCAGCCGGCGGCATAGGCAAGCGGCGCGAAGCGGTGTCCGTCCGCATGAGCGCCGGGCAGGCAGAAGAGCAGAGAACCGGCAGAAACGCGGCGGGAATCGTAGTCGATGGAATGAATCTGCTGCTCCATTTGGCCAGACAGAAACGCCTCGGCAATAGGGCGGTCAGAGACAGAAAGAACAGGGTAGTCCTTGAGTATGGAGGAAAGCTTCATGGTTTCAAATCCTTTTGTGTGGCAGGGTTGGCTTACGAACAGACAAGCTTTAGAGCTACGGCTTGGTACGAAGCAGATATATACGCCCAAGGAAATCAGGCGCCCTCTGTAATATCGGTGAAATATTGCCTTTTCCGGCATATCAAAGATGGTGACTTGATGTGTCTTGCTAAGTATTCTAAGTCTATCAGCTTTTTCTTATCCCGTCAATCGCTTTTGAAATCAGCCATCCTTGGCAAAGCTCAACAATCACGGAACTTCTCATGTAGGTTTTGTGAAGATGCAGTCCGCTGAAAAAACGTGGGAACATGGAGACACAAGTATCCGTCCAAAAAAGTAAAAGAATCTCAAGCATAAAAAGAAGGTGTAAGAAAATGAACTATGGATAGTTCTATAAAGACACCGATAAAGGCCAATCAGGACCAACTGATAATGGGCCATCTTCTGGAGCCGATTGCCGCCTATTGGTATCAGCAGAAAACCGGCAATACGGTCTATGACGATACCAATTTGTATCAGCACGCAGATCATCCATGGGCGCTTGCGGATTTTGACCTCCGCTTCGTGCGAAAGGAGGATTTGCTTTCTGCGTTCAGCAAGGACATCCGTCCGTTGATGCTGAACTGTCCGCCGTGCCATATCCAGCAGCTCCCCGATCTCTCGGTCGCTCATGTCCATGAAGTAAGACAGCAGGATCACGTCGTGCTTCTCCCGCAGGAGCTTGGCCAGCGCCGCCGCAAGGCGGTCATCGTTGACGGGGATGTGGTATCCACACACTTCAAATTCAACGGAGTGAACGTCCTAGCAGCAAAGCTTCGCAAGAAGCTCCGAAGGCAGCTCCGAGAAACTGCACTCCCGCACCCTATGGCGCACCTCTGACCGCTGCATATCCACGTTTTCCTGACGCAGTATCTTCTTACAATAGCTGTCGAATATGTGCAGAATGCGCTCTTTCTGGTTTCAGGGAAGCTTCAAAGCGTCTTCCTCTTTTGCTGCCGGGAAAGGGTTCTCTCTTTCCCTCTTACTAAATACTCCGTTTGAAGTGAGCCGTTTTGGCCAACTTTTTGAAAAATTTTTCTTCTTTTTCACGGCGTTTTTCCTCCATTCCGTCATTTTGAAAAATTCGCAAATGACGGAAACGGAGGGCCACGGCAGCGAGGGAAAAAACGGCAGCTTTGTGTGACTTGAGTATGCAGTACTGCGGTAGATAGATAAAAGGAGGCGTGAAAACTTCACGCCTTCTTTTATACTCGTAAGCTTATCACCGATTGCACAACCGCATCTCCGGTCAGCTCACTGGTTCGGTAAATCTTCTGGCAAAAGGGCTCCATGCTGAAACCCATGCCAGCTCGTCCTTTGTCCAACAAAATACCTGTTACCGTAAAATGATACGCGGCCTGTGACACCTGCAATTCCTGCTGGCAGCCATCGGGCAACTCACATTCACCATCTGTGATGAAAACCACATCTGCTTTCTCAAAGCCTTTCGGCTCCATCAGATGGATTGCTTCACGGATAGGGCGTTCAAAGTTGGTGCCGCCGCCGAGAAATGTCTCCGCCGCAGACAACTTATCCTCCAGCGTATATTCACCCGGGCAGAATATGTCCACTTGACAACTGCTGCTTCCGGCAAAATGGATCAGCGCAAAGCTCCGGTGGCTCTCCGCGGCGATCTCCAACAGGGTCATGGCCACCGCCTTACCCCATGCCGCAGCTTCGCCTTCGGTGGAACCAGACTCATCCAGACAGCAGATAATAACTGAGGTCATATTCAGACAGACATCGCAGATTTGCGGACTGACCACCAGTAGGAAAGAAAAGACAAAGGTGCGGGTGAACAGCAGCTTGGGATCGTCTGCCTCAAAGCCTCCACCGGCCATCATGCTGCGGGTGGCCTGAAACACCAGATTGCCCAGCAGCAGCGCCCAGCCCACACCCAGCATGATCTGCCGGATGGTTGTGATGATAGGCATGTGCGTTTCCAGATAGCCCTACTTGTTGCGATTAAGAAGAGCATCTGCGATGGAATAAAGAAAGAGAGATAGCATGGTTAGAATAGAAGTTCTGAAACCTGGATTCGTGGCTGTTTCTATCGGTCAAATGATGGTTCTGATGCGACTGGAACGGATGCTACTCCAGTCACCGTACCAGTCAGTACGCCATTCACCACTGTCTTTGCTGGCTAGATAAAAGGCCCGACACCCTACAGTATCGAGCCTTTCATATTAGAATTATCGTAATTCGACCAGTTTCAAGTCGCACCCCAGTGCCTCGGCAACTTTCATCAGAGTGTCGAGCTGGGGCATTGCTCTCTTGCTCTCAAGCCTTGCAATAACGCTTTGAGTAAGTGATGCAGCCTCGGCCAGTTCTTTCTGCGTCATGCCTTGATTGTGACGCCGTTCAATCAGCATATCAATAATAGCAGCACATTTTTCAGGCACGGGCGGTTCCTCCTATTGGAACGCTGTTGATATAACAGCTATCCGGACAAAGGTCTACCTTGTTGTTCCAAACCGTCTCACTATCCACGGCAGGGTCAATATCCCACGATACACAATGCTGTGCATCCAGATATACTCTTTTGAAATTGGCAATGTCACAGAACGGCTCGAATACCGTTCCTTTCATAAGCATGGGTTTTACGTCCAGTAGCCGACGTTCTCCGTTATCAAAGCTGAGTATCAGCGTAAAATCATCATTCGGTGTTACGCTCACAATTTTGCGACGTCCATTTGCGTAATACTTGGCTGTGGGCAGATCAAATCCCTTTGACAGATAGTATTCTTCGGTTCTCGCCATGCTTGCCACCTCCTAAAACTTATTTAAGCGGCTCGATTGCAAACAGTTCCTGCTTCTGTTTAGCTAATTCCCAGTTTTCCTTGAGTTCTTCCTGATGGAACGCTGCCCAACCCAGCAGCATCTTCAACTGCTTGGACGGCATTGAGCCTTCTAACACTTCGATTTCATTGATAGAGACCAAAACCTCGTCACCGCCGTAAAACGCATGGAAGTGCGGTGGAAGGTGGTCGCTCCAATAGATAGAAATTTTGATTCCTCTGAACGTACAGATTGTAGGCATCTGGTATCATCTCCTTTATAATTTGAGTATAGCGCATTCGCTATACTTGGTCAATAGCAAATACGCTATTTCCCTCTGTTCTATTTTATATAGCAGACTGTTTTTTGATAGGAACACGACTTTCTGAAATTGATTTAATTACTGAAGATTAAAAACAGCGATTACGGGGAACCCATACTTTAGGGAAAATCTGATATACCTACTTTGCCGTAACTGCGGTAGTATTTTCCGAATTGAGGCTGATGAAGCCTTTATAACAAATAAAGCATGAAAGAGATGATTACTGTGCTGGCAAACGAAGCAATTATCACCATTCTTGAGCATTTTAGAAATAATTCCGGCGAAAAAGAATTGAAACGTGAACTCAGCATGGCGCTGCGTACTTTAGAAGCAAAAATACAAAACGAAAAAGACTTGAGCTGGAAGCAGCTTGGCGCGATTGCAGCCGTTGAGCAATACATTGAGAAAACAGGTGGACGGGCTCCAAGGATTTGTGACTTGTCGAGCGACAAGAAGTTGCCTTCTCCTACTGTTTTTAAGACGATTTTCGGCAAGACAGTTCATCAATGGTGTCTGGAGAATTATCCTGAGTACACATACGAGTCCCCAAATCAGTTTCAGTATGGGGGAAAAAGATACCGTAATATAGATGAAGTCAAAAGCGCATTTATTGCGGAGTATTATCGTCTGAGACCGAAAACGCAGGATGAGTTCGACGCACGGAAAGATAAGACGATTCCGTACTGGGCGACTATGGCTGATAATCTTGGAGTCTCTTCATGGCTCAAACTCCTTGATTTACTGAAACTTCCGCGATATGGTGGGCGGGAAGAGATAGAACGCAGGGTGAGTGTTCATTTCAGAAATCCTGACAGGGTACACGAAGAAGTCGAGACACAAAGAACAAATTGGACAGATGAACTTATTCGTGCGCGAATATCTGAGTTCATTTCGCAGCATGGTCGCATCCCAACGCAGAAGGAACTGCTTTCAAACGCGGAACTCCCTGCACCGGCAATAATAGCGAGAATAGAGAAGAAAAACTACCGGGTATGGCTTCATAAAACCTATTCAGATGTTGCTTCTAAAAGCTGGAAACTGGATTTGCTCGCAAATGAGCAAATCGAAAAACAAGAGTGGTTGACTCTTTTCAAGAGGGAGTACATGAGAATAAAACCGACCTGTGGAATTGAGTATGATAAGAAACGCTCCGAAGGTACACCAACTTGGAGGACTATCGCCAAACTCATTGGTGAAGATAGGAACAAGTGGGATAACCTTAAAAAGATTGCCGGCGTAGCTGATATTCTTATTTCGGAAAAAGATTCTTCTGGGGAACTGCCTCAATAAAGAAAAGGCCGCCGATTGGCGGCCTTTTCTCTATTGAGTGCTTATCGTGTCGTTATGTACCAAATGGTTCTATAAACGCTTGCAATCGCAAACAAACATTGTATAATACAAGAAAACAGGAGGCAACACTATGGCAAAGCATGAGTTCGGAATTATGCCGAAGGCCCCTCGGTATGGCGAAAGATATGACAGATATGAGCCGGAGAAGTACGCTTGTATTTCGGTGGATGATGATTATGTAGCGGCGATTGCTGAAAGGCTTACTGCCATTGATTTCTACTGGCATACGCTTTCTGTCAAAGGTAAGGGGCTTGCCTATTGCGGCATTACACTGATACCGCCGTCTTCGCTTCATGCATTTATCAGAGTTATTGAAGGGGATTCCAATTTGTCTAAGTTAAAAGAGCTATTAGAAAAAGCATTGGACGAGGACAAATGGGTCATCCATTACGGACTATAGAAAGGAGATATGACCATGGACGAATTCGTAAAGGGCGTATCCAAAACTTGTCTATATGAAGACCCTCACTGTGACGAAGAGGATGCGGAAATGGACCGTCGGATTTCGTCTGTAGCTTTTGAAGCCTATCAGCGAGCAAAGATGAAAGGTATTCCTGTTGCTCGCTATGATGCAGAAAAGAAGTGCGCCTATTTGCTGTATCCGGATGGACACAGAGAGTACGTTGGCAAGGATGGATAGGAGTAATTTCTGACAAGGGACAGCCAGCAAACTGTGCGACTGTGCGGTCGAACTATTTATCGAAAAAAGGGGGGACGATATGAAAACAATCGGACTGCTTGGCGGAATGAGTTGGGAGAGCACCGTTCATTACTACCAAATCATCAACGAGGAAGTGCAGGACAAGCTGGGCGGATTGCATTCAGCTAAAATCGCTCTTTATAGTGTGGAGTTTTCTGAAATCGAGCAATATCAATCCAGCGGCCAATGGGAGAAGTGCGGCGAGATATTGGGAAAAGCCGCCAAGGGCATTGAGACTGCCGGAGCGGATTTCATTCTGATTTGCACGAATACGATACACAAGGTTGCCCCGCAGATTGCGTCTATGATACAGATACCGATTATACACATCGCGGATACAACTGCCGATGAACTTGAGAAATGCGGCATCAGGCGCGTGGGGCTTCTGGGAACGAAGTACACGATGACGCAGGACTTTTATAAGAACCGTTTGGCCGACAGGGGAATCGAGGTACTGGTTCCGGACACCGCCGATGTGGATGTAATAAATACTGTTATATTTGAGGAGTTGTGCGTCGGTAAAATCAACGAGGAATCCCGAAAGGAATTCCAGCGGATTATTGGGGAACTGAGAGAGAAGGGAGCAGAGGGAGTTATCTTAGGCTGCACCGAGCTGGGCCTGCTGATTCGGCAGTCTGACGTTTCCGTCCCCCTATTTGATACGACCGTCATTCACGCGAAAAAGGCAGTTCAAATTGCACTGGCGGATTGACCGGCATTCCCCTCAGGCGCGGAAGCGCTGCTGCATAGGAAAAGCGCTCCTGCGAGGATCGACCTCGCGGGAGCGCTTTTTGTTTCAGGTGTCGAGAGAGCGGTGCTTATCCACCGATGCCCTCCAAAGTCAGTACCTGCTCATACGAGTCCGCACCGGCGATAGAGCCGATAGGCAGCACCACATGGAGCTTTCCAGCGCCGTCGGCGTATGTTCGAGCGTCCATATTGATGTTCTCGTCAGACAGCGTCCAGTCGCGGCACTCCGTCAGGAACTCATCCGTATCACCGCCCGCAATCGCTCCGTATTGTGCGTCGAACTTTGCAGCGGCAGCGCGGCGTACCGCCTCCAAGAAGGTTGTCTCGTCCACATTCAGCGCCTTCAGCAAATCCGATGTGGTGAGCTGCTGCCCGCTGGCAATGTCGTATAGATAGACATTATAGCTATTTACATCAGCGTCCCAGCCACAGGAGATGACCAGCGACAGGATGTTTTCATACTGATATTTCTCCCACGCTACGTAGAAGCAAGACAGGCTGACCTTATCTGCGACAGTTTCAAGTACGCTGTCTATGATAGGGCCATATTCATCGGAGATAGCCTTGTTGATAGCCTCCGCGCCCTGCGTATCGGACTCGATTTGGGGTACGCGGTAGGTGTAGTGGCCGCTGTTGCCTACGCCGTCGGTGTAGTCGAAATCCTCACTATACAGTTCCGTGATTTGGGGAGCTTCATAAGACGTGTCGAGCGTTCCGGCCTGATGGTCGTTCTGTGTGTTGTTATTGTTGTCTGCCTCATTGGGTGTCGTGCCGCAGGCGGCCAGCGTAAAAAGCATTGCTGCGGCCAGCAGCATGGTCAAAATCTTTTTCATAAGGTCCTCCTTTGCGGGAACGCCCGCGTGTGTTAGTGCGGCTCAGACGCCGTAGATGGCAAGTACCTGCGTCAGAGCATATTGTATGGTATATGCTGCACTTCCGCTGTTGTGGGTGTAGTGTGCGACGCATACGCTGGAGCAATCCACCAAATTTGACCCCTCCCATCCCTCACGGAGTGAGCTTGCGGCGGGGATTTCATCTGTCAAAGCTGCTTCATTCATCCTTGCCGCCTTCCTCTATTTGAAGCGGGTGCTGCATATAGAAGACCGCCTTCTGCCGTTCAATTTCCTGCTTCAGTTGTTCCTTGGTCGGCAAATAAGTCAGGTATTTCGACATAAACAGCCTGTTGTTGTCATGCAACACAGAATAGCGGGCAATATCCTCGTCCGTTTCTGAACACAGCAGAATACCAATGGTCGGATTATCTCCGGCAGTGCGTTTCATATCATCATACATACGGACATACATATCAATTTGTCCCACATCCTGATGGGTGATTTTACCCATCTTCAAATCCACCAGCACATAACATTTCAGTTCGATGTTGTAGAAGACAAGGTCGATAAAATAATCTTCCGTTTCCGTAACAATATGCTGTTGTCTCGCCACGAAAGCAAAACCTCTGCCCATTTCCATAAGGAAATCACGAATATGGGACAAAATTGCGGATTCCAGATTGCTTTCCAAATAGCTGTCCTCATTCTTAAAACCAAGGAACTCCGCAACAACAGGGCTTTTTACCAGTTCAAACTGCGTTTTGGGAATCTGAGCATTTTTCCGCTTCATTTCTGCGATAACAGCTTCCTTTTTCGGAGCCTGCAGCAAGCGGTAATAATACTGTGTGCTGATATTACGGTCAAGCATCCTCACATTCCAGTTTTCGTGGGCAGCTTCGCTCATATACCAAACTCTGGCATCCTCGTCCGGCACTCGCAAAAGGCTGCGAAAGTGTGTCCAGGTGAGATTGTGAACGCATGAGTTCACAATCTCAATATCCGGAAAGTATTGATAAAATTTGCGGAAATACTGGAGATTTCTTTTGGAGTAGCTTTTCCCGTATTCTTGGGTCAACTCTGCCGCCAGAGCATCCATCATAGCTGCACCGTATTCGGCACGCTGATTGCCGTTCTGCTCCTGTTCCACATCGGTCAGCTGCGTATAGCAGAAGCCAAACATGCGTGGATTGGACAGCAGGGCTTCCGTAAGCCCTTTGTAGCGGGAGATGAATTCCTCTTCGGTTTTAGGCCCCTGGCCATAACCCCAGGCCTTTTCATCGGAGGCATCCATCGCCCATTTGATTCCGCCGTACTCGCTTACGAACATGGGCTGGCCTTCCTGATACTGCTGCCTGTCGCCGAGACGGTCAAAGAAAGGCCCGGTTCCGTTCTTGAAAGGCTCATAGGAGGCGGCAAAGACAGCCGGATCCTGTTCATAATCATGCACGTCGAAAATATCGGTGACCACATGATAATTGCCGCTGGTATCGATGCAGGGACGGGTGGTGTCATACTGTTTGGTAAGATGATAGGTGAGCGCCAAAAGCCCGTCTATCTGTCTGCGTCCTTCGTAGTCCCAGGTCTCGTTGAACGGGCACCAGCCAATGATGGCGGGATGGTTGAAATCCCGTTCGATCGCCTGCATCCATTCCGGAATAAAAGCCTCATAGCCGCTGTAGGAAGAATGGTCGAAGCCCCAGTTGGCCATTTCGCCCCAGGCCAGATAACCCAGCCGGTCGCAGTGATAGAGGAAGCGGGGCTCGAAGACTTTCTGATGCAGGCGGGCGCCGTTGAAGCCCGC
>ERZ826242.3740-NODE-3740-length-10508-cov-2.895341_pt1 | contig 10508 bp, 9 predicted proteins | sample MGYA00519871_ERZ826242 | MGnify/ENA primary metagenome ERZ826242 (study PRJEB31778, sample SAMEA3449226) | human gut metagenome | biome: human gut; feature: human-associated habitat; material: faeces | place: United Kingdom | collected 2010/2012 ...
TGCCAAGGTCAATCATGCGGTGCTGGCCATCACGGAAAACGGCTACGGCAAGCAGACGCCGGTGGAGGACTATCGGATCACCAACCGGGGCGGCCTCGGCATCAAGAACTACATGGTGACGGACAAGACCGGCCCCGTGGTGGGCATCAAGGTGGTGGACGGCACGGAGGACCTGTTGTTGGTGACCCAGGCAGGCATCCTGATCCGCACCCCGGTGGACAGCATCCGCACCGCGGGCCGGGCCACTCAGGGCGTCATCGTCATGCGGTTCAAGGAGGAGGGGGATCACGTGATCTCCCTGGCGCTCACAGACCATGAGGAGGGCAGCGCCGAGGCCGAGGAATAAGGCCGTCCGGAGCCGGGGCGAAAACGCTTCTGCCGGAATGTTTATCAGAACACAGGGGGAGCTGTTCCCGAGGAGACGGCTCCCCCATTCAAAACCATCTTCCAAAAGGATTTCATGATGAAAACAGTCACCATCTACACCGACGGCGCCTGCTCCGGCAATCCGGGCCCCGGCGGCTGGGGCGCGATTTTGATGTACGGCCCCCACAGCCGGGAGCTCTCCGGCGGAGAGGCCGCCACCACCAACAACCGCATGGAGCTCACCGCCGTGATCCAAGCACTGTCCCTGCTGAAGGAGCCCTGCATCGTGGACCTCTGGTCCGATTCCAAATATGTGATCGATGGGCTGGAGAAGGGCTGGGCCAAAGGCTGGAAGGCTAGGGGCTGGAAAAAAGCTGACAAGAAGCCCGCCCTGAATCCGGATCTGTGGGCCCGCCTGCTGGACCTGTGCGACCGGCACCAGGTGAAGCTCCACTGGGTAAAGGGCCACGCCAGCAACCCATACAACAACCGCTGTGACGAGCTGGCGGTGGCGGAGAGCCGGAAATACAAATAAGACGGCCCCGTGCCGCCCCTTAGAACAGTTCAAAAACAGCCCTCTGGGATAAATTTTTATCCCAGAGGGCTGTTTTTATGGTTCCGGAATGGAGGGGTCTGCTTCATCCCATCCTTTGGGGGCCTCCTGCTGCCCGGAGGCCCGGCATATCACGTTTTCCAGACCAGCCTGCGCCCGGAGCTGAAAAATTTCATCAGACAGGGCATGCATCTTCTGAATCATGGCGTTCTGGATCTGGACGATCTCCCCGAAGCGGATCAGACAGGTCTGCATGGAGGCGGTGATCTCTGTCTCCAGCTCATCCGCAAGGACGTCTATTTTTTTGATTTTTTCAAAATAATCTTCGTCTGTGATTGGCATAAAGCGACCTCCAAATTTCTTTTATACCAATTTAGTATAAATTTCAAAATACGCTTTTTGCATAATCTATGATAATGGCGAGGTGAGACCATGCCATTACGGATTCGGGATTTGCGGGAGGACAGCGACCTTTCACAGAAAGAGATTGCGAAGTTTTTACATGTCAGTCAAGCGACCTATTCCCGCTATGAAAATGGTGAACTTGAAATCTCCATTCCTACGTTGACCGCATTGGCGGATTTCTATCATACAAGTGTGGATTATTTACTGGGGCGGACGAATTGCAGAGATCCACACCCCAGATGAAAGGGCTCTGGTTTATTGTACAATATTGTGGTGTGTAAAATATTAGAATATACTGTTTCGGAATATAGTGTGTAAAAATCAACGTCTGCCCTCTTTTAGGCAGGCGTTATGATTTTATTTTTTCATCGTGATGGGCTCTACAAAATATGCGGTGGGCCAACATAAAGCCTTCCCCCCTGTGGGGGGAAGGTGTCGCGGCGTATGCCGCGACGGATGAGGGGTCTTCTTACCCCTGTCTCCGTCTCAGTCATAGGATTTGTCGGGGGGATTCCGCCCTGCGGGGCGGCCTACTTTGCCCCTGGCGGCAAAGCAGGCAAAGCGCCGCCGGGGGAGTGTGTCCGGTGTGACTACGGCTTCGCCTAGGTCCCCCAGGCCACACCCACCCCGGACCCCCGATACGGGAGACGCGGGCCTTTGGCATGGCGCCCGTGTCCGGCGCGGGTGGAGGACGACACCCAATCCCCCCGTTTGTGCTGCCGCCGCGGGTGTGTTGAATTGGCGGGCATACCCCACGAGGGGATCGCGCCTGTCCTGGCAGAATAGGGGCGGCCGGTGGGAGACCGGCGGGCGCACGATGTGCGCCCCTACGCAGGCAATGGGAGAAGATTGCACCCCGTAGGGTCCGATGCCCTCATCGGGACACAGAAAGCGCCCTGTCCCCTATGGGACAGGGCGCTGATGGTGGAAAAAGGCCGTTCACCGCTCCTCGCGGAAGTAGTTCAGGCCCAGGGCGGCGGGCTGTCCGCTGCCCTCCCGCTTGCGGATGGAGGTGACCACCAGCACGATAGCGGTGATCAGGAAGGGGAGGGCCTTGAAGAGGTGGGAGGGGATGCTGTTGAGCCAGCCCAGAGCGTCCGGGAATGCGCCGGCCAGAGAGCCGGAGTAGATCTGAAGGGTGTTGAAGAAGCCAAAGACCAGGGTGCCCAGGATGGCATACAGGGGGTTCCAGTTGGCGAAGATGACCAGGGCGATGGCGATCCAGCCGTAGCCGTTGATCCAGCAGTTGGAGCCCTCGAAGGAGCCGCCCATGTTCAGTGCCATATAGAAGCCGCCCAGCCCCATGATGCCGGAGCCCAGGATCAGGTGGACGTACTTATACAGCAGGATGTTGACGCCCACCGAGTCGGCAGCGCCGGGGTTCTCCCCCACGGAGCGCAGGCGCAGGCCGGTCTTGGTGCAGGTGAGGTACCACCACACCGCCGCCGCCACCAGGATGCCCAGATAGACCAGGATGTTGTGGGAAAACAGGGCCTTGCCCACCACCGGGATGGAGGAGAGCAAGGGGATCTCCCGGGCGGAGAAGCCGCTGACCAGGGCGTCGGCGCTTGTCATGACGGGCCAGCGGTCCCCCAGGCCCTTGCCGATGAAGAAGTAGAGGCCCAGGCCGAAGGTGGTGATGGTCAGGCCGGTGACGTTCTGGTTGGCCTGGAGGGAGACGGTGAGCAGGGCAAACAGGGCCCCGCACAGGCCGGCGGCCAGAAAGGAGACCAGCAGGCCCACCAGCAGGCTGTTGGCCATACAGCCTGCCAGGTAGCCGAAGATGGCGCCGATGGCCATGGTGCCCTCCACGCCCAGATTCAGGCTGCCAGCCTTCTCGGTGACGATCTCGCCCACTGTGCCGTAGAGCAGGGGGATGTTCACCAGCACGATGTTGAACAGGAAGAGGGTCAATACGTCGATGGATGCGTTCATTTGGACACCTCCTTGGGGGCTGCGGCGCGCCGCGCCAGACGGAAGCGGGTGAAGAAGTCCGCGGCCAGGACGGCGAACAGGATGATGCCCTGGATCAGGTCCGCGAAGTTGGCGTCGATGGAGGAATAGGTGGTGCTGGCAGCCTGACAGCCGAACTGGAGCACTGTGATGAGCAGGGCGGTGATGACGATGCCCACCGTGTTCAGCTTGGCCAGCCACGCCACGATGACGCCCGTCCAACCCACGTCGTCGGTGATGGCGGTAGACAGGATGCCGGCAGTGCCCACCTTGAAGGCGGCGGCCAGGCCGATGAGACAGGCGGATAGAAACACCGTGCGCAGCACCACCCGGTTTACCTTGATGCCCGCATACCGGGCAGTGCCCACTGAGTCGCCCACCACGGCGATCTCATAGCCGTGCTTGGTGTACTTCAGATAGCCGAAGAGGAGCACGCACAGGACGATGGCGATGATCAGGGACAGGTTCAGGTTGAAGGGGCCCAGGGGGAAGGTGATCATGTCCGCGTTGTCGGGGAAGCCGGCGAACTTGGGCCGGGCGGAATCAGGGTCCAGGAAGAAGTTCCAGCCAGCCTTGGTCTCCCCCAGGAACTGGAGGAGATAGAGGGCGATGTAGTTGAGCATCAGGGTGAGCAGGGTCTCGTTGGTGTTGTAGCGCACCTTCAGCAGGGCCACGATCAGGCCGTACAGGCCGCCGCCCAGGATGCCGCACAGGGCCATGACCAGCACCACCAGGGGCTGGGGCAGGACCGGGCCCAGCTTGTGGGCAGCCGCGGCGGCACAGATGGCGCCCATGATGAACTGCCCCTCTCCGCCGATGTTCCAGAAGCGCATCCGGAAGGCCAGCGACAGGGCCAGGGAGGTGATGAGCAGGGGGACAAAGAGCTTGACGAAGTTCTCCACGATGCGCCAGGGGAATTTGTTGCCCGGGATGCCCATGGTCACCATCTTCTGGTAGAAGGTGAGGGGGTCCACATCCATGGAGGAGAGGAGGGCCGCGCCGATGAGCAGGGCGATGACCACCGCCGCCACATAGGCCAGGGCCTGGCGGACGGGGCTGGACGACTCCCGCTTGACCACGCGGAAGAGCGGTTCTTTCCGGTTCATTGGTCCACCTCCTCGATCAGAGTGTCCCGGGCAATGCCCGCGGGCTTGTCCTCATACTTGCGGGTCAGGTCCAGGGCGCCGGTCATCATCAGGCCCAGCTCCTCCTTGGTGACCTTGTGGGCGTGGACTACGCCCATCACTCTGCCGTGGCAGAGGACCATGATCTTGTCGCACAGGGCCATCATCACGTCCAGGTCCTCGCCCACGAACAGGATGCCCACGCCGGACTTCTTCTGCTCGTTGAGAATGTGGTAAATAGCATAGGAAGAGTTGATGTCCAGGCCGCGGACAGGATAGGCGGTGACGATGACGTTGGGGCCGGCCTTGATCTCGCGGCCCAGCAGCACCTTTTGCACGTTGCCGCCGGACAGGCGGCGCACCGGGGTCTCGGTGGAGGGGGTGACCACCTCCAGCTCCTGGATGACGTGTTCCGCCTCCGCCCGGCCCCGCTTCCGGTCCACAAAGATGCCCCTGCCGTCGCTGTATGTTTTCAGCAGCATGTTGTCCGTGATGGACAGGGAGGGGGCCAGGCCCATGCCCAGCCGGTCCTCCGGGATGAAAGACATGGAGATGCCCTTGTCCAGGATCGCCTTGGGGGAGAGGCCCACGATGTTCTCCCCCTTGTGGATCATCTGGCCGCCCTCGATGGGCCGCAGGCCGGCGATGGCCTCACACAGCTCCTTCTGGCCGCAGCCCGCGATGCCGGCCACGCCCAGGATCTCACCGCCCCGGATATAGAAGTTCACCCGGTCGATGGCCACGGCACCCTCGTCGCTGCGGATGGTCAGGTCCCGGATCTCCAGCAGGGGGCGGGTCTTTTCCACCACGGGGCGCTCGATGTTCAGGTCCACCTTGTGGCCCACCATGAACTCGGTGAGCTGCTGCTCATCGGTCTGGGCGGTGTCTACGGTGGTGATGTACTCCCCCTTGCGGAGGATGGAGACCCGGTCGGAGATCTCCAGCACCTCGTTGAGCTTGTGGGTGATGATGATGATGGCGTGGCCCTCCGCCTTCATGCGGCGGAGCACGTCGAAGAGCTTGGCTGTCTCCTGGACGGTAAGGACGGCGGTGGGCTCGTCCAGGATGATGACCTTGGCCCCGTAGTAGAGCACCTTGATGATCTCCAGGGTCTGCTTCTCCGACACCGCCATATTGTACACCTTTTTCCGGGGGTCGATGTCAAAGCCGAACTTCCGGGCCATCTCCTGGATGACGGCGTACCGGTCCTTCTTCAGAATGGGGCCGGACTTCTCATCCCCCAGCCAGATGTTATCCGCGGCGGAAAAAATGTCCACCAGCTTGAAGTGCTGGTGCACCATGCCGATGCCCAGCCGCTTGGCGTCCTCGGGGGAATTGATGACCGCCTGCCGGCCGTTGACCAGGATGGTGCCGCTGTCCGGCTTGTAGATTCCGGACAGCATGTTCATCAGGGTGGTCTTGCCCGAGCCGTTCTCACCCAGCAGGGCCAGGATCTCCCCCTGTCTGACGTTCAGCTCCACATCCCTGTTGGCCACCACGCTGCCGAAGGTCTTGGTGATGCCCTTCATTTCGATGGCGTATTCTGTTGGCATGGCGTTCTCCCCTTTTCTCATTATCCTTGGGGACCGGCGGTCCCCTGCGGCCCTCCGCCGCCTTTGGCTGCTCCTCCCCGGTCCGGAGGCGGGTCCGGACCGGGGAGCAGGAGCCAAAAGGCCGGGCCGGCCGGCGGGGGATGCCGGCCGGCCCGGTTCAGGGTCTGCGCTGTGTCTGACGGGGGGAGGGGACTCAGCCCTCCACCACGCCGGCCACGTTGTAGTTCATGCCGCTCTTGATGACGTCGTCGGTCACGCTGGCGCCGCCGGCGGGCACGATCTCGGGGTTGGCCATCTCCACGACCTCACCGTCCTTCAGCTCATAGCCGTCGGACATCAGGGGGGCATCCACCTGCTCCACAGCGGCGGTGCCGGCCTCGGCGTCCACGGTGATGTTCAGCTTCACGCCGGAGAACACGTCCCACTCGCCGCTGTCGATCAGCTCACGCACGGCCTCCATGGCGGCGGCGGTGCCGGGGGCAGCCACCAGCTCGTTCAGGGTGGAGGCGTCCACGAAGCCCTCGGACAGGCCGGCGTAGTAGGCGTTGCCGCCCATCTCGGTGACAAAGTTCTCGGCGCCGCCGCAGGTCATAGCGGTCTCGATGGCGGCCTGATAGTACACATCCCAGTGCCAGATGGCGGCAGTGAGGTGGGCGTTGGGGGCCTGCTCGGTCATGTCGGAGTTGTAGCCGCAGCCGAACACGTTGTTCTCGGCGGCCACCAGCTGGGGCTGGGCGGAATCGCAGTGCTGGCCGATGACGCAGCAGTCATAGGTGTCGATCAGGGCCTGGGCAGCCTGGCGCTCCAGGTTCTCGTCGCCCCAGGTGGAGATCTTGTTCACATGGACCACGGCGTCGGGGTTGACGGCCTGCACGCCCAGGGCGAAGGCGTTGATGCCGGAGCAGGTCTCGGCATACTCCCGGTTGTAGGCGGCCACGTAGCCGATGGAGTTGTTGCCCATCTCCAGGCTCTTCAGGCCGGCGGCGATGCCGGCCAGGTAGCGGGCCTGATAGGCGCGGCCGAAGTAGTTGTTGAAGTTGGTGTCATTGCCCATGTAGCCGGTGGCGTGGGAGAAGATGATCTCGGGGTACTCCTCCGCCTTGTCATTCATGGCGTCGATGTAGCCGAAGGAGATGCCGAAGATGATATTGGCGCCCTGACCGGCCAGGGTGTCGATGGCGTTGGAGACGGCGGTGTAATCCTCCGCCACGTTGTCCACGATGAGCAGCTGGCTGGCGGGGTCCAGGCCCAGGTTCTCCATAGCCTTGGTGATGCCGCTGTGGTGCTGGAAGGTGTAGCCGGCGGTGTCGTTCTGACCGTTGATGTAGATGGCGCCCACCTTGAAGTCGGCGGTGTCAGCGGGGGTGCTGGAGGCGGCCGGAGCAGAGCTGGTGCCGGCGGGGGTGCTGGTGCCGGCGGAGCTGGAGCTGCCGCCGCCGCAGGCGGCCAGGGACAGCGTCATGGCGGCGGCCATGACAAAGGCAAGAAGCTTCTTCATGAATGTGTTTTCCTCCTTAAAAGATCATGTGCAGGAGCCGGACGGGTCCCGCACAAATATATTAAAACCGGGCGAGCCGGTTTTAATCGAAGGGCGATTCAATTCTGGGGACGGCGGGCTCAGTCCACGAACTCCACGCCGGTCTCCTCATTCATGGACTTGACGCGGGCCAGGGACTCCAGCCGGATGCCTCGGGCGCGGATCATGTCGCCGCCGGGCTGGAAGGCTTTCTCGATGACGATGCCGGCCCCTACCAGAGTGGCGCCGGCGTCCTCCACCAGCTTGGACAGGCCCATCAGGGCGGCGCCGTTGGCCAGAAAGTCATCGATGATGAGCACCCGGTCGCCGGGGCCCAGGAACTCCTTGGCCACGATGATGTCATAGACCCGGCCGTGGGTGAAGGACTCCACCTTGGCGGTGTAGACCTCGCCGGCGATGTTCTTGGTCTGGCTTTTCTTGGCGAAGATCACCGGGCAGTCGAAGTATTGGGCCGTGATGCAGGCGATGCCGATGCCGGAAGCCTCGATGGTGAGGATCTTGTTGATCTGGCAGTCCGCGAAGCGGCGCTTAAACTCCCTGCCGATCTCGGCGAAGAGCTTGATGTCCATCTGGTGGTTCAGGAAGCTGTCCACCTTCAGCACGTCGGTCCCCTTTACCTTGCCGTCCCGGCGAATACGCTCTTTCAAAAGCTCCATAGCTTGTCCCATCCCTCTTTTTCAAGTTCCGATACAGATTCATTTTATCGAAAAAAGAAGGGTCCCGCAACGATTTCTTTCATTTTTTCGACCGGCGATTTCCACAAAAAGATGGAGCGAAAAATGAGGAAATCAATCGAAGTGCTGAAGCGTGCCGGCGAGACCAGAGGAGATGAGCCGATCGGCCAGGCGGGCCAGCGCCTCCTCTGCCTGAGGAAAGCCCTGAAGGGCCCAGGAGCGGGCCATGCCCACCGCCCCGGCGATGACGAACTCCAGACAGTAGTTGGGGCCGTCCAGACTGCCCAGGGGGTAGATGCCCTGCCACTCCCGCAGGCAGCGGGCATAGATCATGGCGTCCAGCCGGCGGAAGAAGTCGCCCTCCCCCCATGCGCCCATCAGGGCCAGGCACAGCTGGCTGTTGCTCCGCACGAAGCGGAACACGTCCACCAGGATGGGGGTCAGCTCGTCCCGGAGCAGGTGGGGCGGATAGGCATCCAGCAGCCGCCCCAGCTCGTCGAAGAGCTCGTTTTCCACCTGTTCCAGCATGTGGTAGATGTTTTGATAGTGGCTGTAAAAGGTCCCGCGGTTCACATCGGCCCGCTCAGTCAGCTCCCGGACAGTGATCTCCTCCACCGGCTTTTCCTGGAGCAGCTGGATCAGGGCCTGCCGCAGCTGGGCCTTGGACCTGCGGACCCTCCGGTCCTGGCGCTGTTCCGCCATGGACGCACCTCCCCCGTTTTTCGACACAGAGGACAGAGCCTGTCGGATTTTCCACAGAAGCCGCCCTTTTGCCCATTGCAATCCTCTGTTATCCCCTATTATAATAAAAAATACAAGATATTCAACACCTGTTTTATAACGGACAACAGGAGGGATGACCTATGGCCTATATCTCCCTTCAGCATGTGGGGAAACGGTATCAGATGGGGGAGATCACCATCACCGCAGTGGACGACATCTCCTTTGAGATTGAGAAAGGACAGTTCGCCGTCATCGTGGGGCCCTCCGGTGCGGGCAAGACCACGGTGCTGAACATCCTGGGGGGGATGGACGCCTGTGACAGCGGGGCTATCAGGGTGGACGGCCAGGAGATCAGCGGCTATGGGGCCCGACAGCTCACCACATACCGCCGATATGACATCGGCTTCGTGTTCCAGTTCTACAACCTGGTGCAGAATCTGACGGCCCTGGAAAATGTAGAGCTGGCCGCCCAGATCTGCCGGGACCCCCTGGACGCGGAGGAGGTGCTGCGCCATGTGGGGCTGGGGGAGCGGCTGAACAACTTTCCTGCCCAGCTCTCCGGAGGGGAGCAGCAGCGGGTGGCCATTGCCCGGGCGCTGGCGCTGCACCCGGACATCCTCTGCTTCGACGAGCCCACCAGCGCCCTTGACCCGGAGCTGACCGGCGAGGTGCTGCGGGTGCTGCGGGAGCTGGCCGACCGCAAGACCACCATGATCATCGTGACCCACGAGATGCACTTTGCCCGGGATGTGGCCGACCGCATCCTGTTTATGGACGGCGGTGTGGTGGTGGAAGAAGGCCCTGCAAAGCAGCTGATCGACCACCCGCGGGAACAGCGCACCAAACAGTTTCTGGCACACTACGCGGAATGAGCAAAATCACCAATTCTTTGGGCAAAAAAATGGAAATGTTGATGCAAACCAAGTCTTGTAAAACCGGCGCTGCTCCGCTATAATACCACTCATGAATCCTTACAACGTCCTGCCGCTTTTCCGGCAGGGCGTTTTTCACGGCAAAAATGCGAACATCCATCTTTTTTGTGTGGGCAGGAGGTATATTTCCATGACCAAAGATATGACGCAGGGCAGTCCGCTGAAGCTGCTGCTTGCCTTTGCTGTGCCGCTGATGCTGGGCAGCCTGTTCCAGCAGTTCTACAATCTGGCCGATACCATCATCGTGGGGCGGTTCGTGGGCGTGGAAGCACTGGCGGCGGTAGGCAGTGTGGGCGGTTTGAACTATCTGGTGCTGGGCTTTGTCAACGGCATTGCCTGTGGCTTTTCCATCCCCATCTCATGGACCTTCGGTGCCCACGACCACCACGAGATGCGCCGCTACACCGCCAATACCGTGTGGCTGTCCATCGCCTTTGCCACGGTGCTTACCATCGTTACGGTGGCAATGACCCATCTGGTGCTGGTGTGGACGAACACCCCGGCCGATATCATCGACCTTGCGGATATCTATATCCGCACCATTTTTGCAGGCATCCCCTTCACGCTGCTTTATAATGTGACCAGCGCCCTGATGCGTGCACTGGGCGACAGCAAGCGCCCGCTGTATTTCCTGCTGGTGGCCAGCGTGCTGAACATCGGGCTGGACCTTGCCTGCATCATCCTGTTC
>ERZ826242.3742-NODE-3742-length-10502-cov-5.293290_pt1 | contig 10502 bp, 8 predicted proteins | sample MGYA00519871_ERZ826242 | MGnify/ENA primary metagenome ERZ826242 (study PRJEB31778, sample SAMEA3449226) | human gut metagenome | biome: human gut; feature: human-associated habitat; material: faeces | place: United Kingdom | collected 2010/2012 ...
GCATGGTGTTCCATCATCCTATTCTAAGTTCCGAGATTGGCTGGGAAAACACAGTAATCTTCGAAAAACATTGGAGACGTACATCAAAAATGATGCACTGTGGTGGAATTTAGAAGAAGCATTGGCGGATCTTGATTTGGATACGCCATCAATGGCGATTCCAGAGATGCTAGATGCCTTTGATGCCTATGATCCAGATGCACAGATGGCAGATTATTATGCAGCAATCGATATGGCGATGCTTCCGGTGGATACCATTACAAACGAACTTCCTAAAAAGTTTCGCAGATGGATCGAATCTTTGAAAGTGGATTCAAGCGTGAAACCATTATCCGGCCTGGTAAAACCTGGCGCAAAATATCTTGATTTTAATTACACAGAGTTTGCGGAAACACTCTATGGTGCAAAAGGTGTGTGCTATATACACGGGAGCAGGAAGAACCGCAAAGCCAAACTGATTCTTGGCCACTCCTATAAAAAGTATGTATCAGATGTCAGTGTCAAAATGCCGAGATTCAAAGATGGCTTCAAACGTGGAATGGTAAATGCTGCCTTTGATGATGCTATGGTTCACGCTGGGTGGTATGATCAAGCAACAACAAAAAACAGCAGACAGATAATAAAAGAACATGAAGGCTTCTTTGATGGCCTTTCTGACATTGATACAGTCATTGTTATAGGACACTCACTTTCGGAAGTTGATATGGAATATTTTGAGAAAATTTGCAGTGAAATTCATAGCGACGCAAAGTGGATTTTCAGTTGCCATGACTCTGCCGGATTGAAGGCAATCAATGCATTCGTAAAGACCATGGCTATTGGAGCAGATAGGGTTACGTTATTTAGGCTGTAAAAGCGTAGGGCGGAGTGAGGATACCAATATGGTATCGAACAACCCCCTTTCCGTAGACGAGTACGGCTTTGTTGCTAAAACTTCGTGCACATGGTGTTGGCGCTCCGATTTATGCAGGCTCAGATATTCATTGATATTCACAGGCACGTATATAGTTTATAACGGAAATAAAGATATGAAGAAAACAAGAAGACCCGGCGGTGGGCGGAAGCCATCAAAGCCAGAGTACAGTGCAGCCAAGAACTTAACACAGCAGATGAAAGCAGCTACTGAACTTTATACGGAAAAAATGAGCCTGCAAGCCATTGCAGACGCCCTGTCCCTCAACCCCATCAAGGCTCGGAAGTTGCTCATCACAGCCGGGGTCTACAAGTCGGACACGGCAAAGCTCGTCCAGCAGACGTTCGGTTCTTTCAGAAGTACGCAGAGTTATTCTGCTGCTGTCACCTCCACCATGTCGGCTTTGCAGTTGTCCCGTCCCTCTGTGACCTCTTATCTGCCGTATGAGAAAGGCGTGTACTTCCCGGAGGAAGCTGAAGCGGCGAATATCAGTGCCGGGGCAGAGAGGCAGCGACACTACCGAGCTGTGGCTGCGCTGAAGAAGAACCCTTGCGAAGAGAACCTCTGGAAGTGCGTGGTGGCTTTTCGGGGATACAAGTTCAAGACGATGTCCGGCTTGCCCTTTACATATACGCTGAAAAAGGGCAGGGGAGATGAATTCACCAAGGAGCTGTGGATCGACCGCAGAGAGGACAGCAAGAGTCTTGCGTGGAGCTCCGTGATGCTGGCGTATCACAATATCGGTAAAATCGGAGAGGTAGTGGACAGACCCAAGGCTCTGGGAGATATCCGGGGTGTGTCGTATATCTATGGGCTGTTCTACCGATTTGGCCTGATCGACGTGCCGGACAAGGCTAAGGAGAAGATGGCGAAGCAATAAGAAAACGAGACATATTTTGTTTTAAGATGGAATGTGATATAATAAAACTGGCGGTTTACCGTACTACATGAAAAGGGCAGGTGAATGTGCTAATGTACATCATTTGTCAAGATTCAATCCTTTCATCAGCTATTGAGGCAGTTGTTGAGGCAGTAAGCCTGTTGGGGTTGAAGCAAGAAAAGAACAGAATCAATAAGCGGATTCAGTCATTGCTTCATATTGCTGATGATCTGGCACCGGATTCTGTGGAGTATCAGTGCGTTTATGAAAGAATTCTCGAATTGGAAAGGATGCGAGAACTGATCAGACGCATTAGAAGGACTAAGTGTGCACAGATTTATGCGCAATTGCATATGCTATGGGTTAATAGAGCCCAAAAGGCCAGTCGCGCGACTGCGGGTTTGACTACTGATCCGATGAGCATCGCAATGCCCATTCCTCCCACGTTTGAGGCTACCTTGAGTAGTTTCGGACGTGGGAGGGATTTGGATGCCCTCGCATGCTGAAAAAAATCAAACAGAAATCGAAAACTACTATCATATTATAGACCCGGAGGGAAGGCTGTCTGAGAATGAGAAGGCTGAAGAAGAACGCAAGGTGTTAGAGAATATGCCTGCTTGCTTCCCGGCAGCACTACGATATGTGATGACACGCTTCGGATTTACGCAAGAGGCTCTGGCCTTTGAATCAAAGGTGTCTGAGTCAACAATCGGTCGTTACAGAAATGGAAAGGTTGAAAGTTTTTCTGAGAAAAACGTGGTTGCACTATGCGTTGCTATGCACCTTCCTCCATGGCTTTCGTTTGCGCTCATAGCAAAAGCGGGTTTTAGCTTGGCTGCAACCAGAGAACAGCTAGCACATTTGATGATTCTTAACTGTATGTATATGAGGTCAATTGATGAGGTGAACGAGTACTTAAGGGAAAGAGGAAATGCTTCACTGTCCCGAGAGACGGCACAGGATTGTCGAGCTTCTTGAGATTCTGAACCTAAAATGATGAGCCGTGTGTTCAACTCCCTGCCGGAGAAGGATACACGGCTCATTTGCACTGTTTGAGGACAAGGACAAGAAGAGCCAGATGCGAATCTGCACACTTGGCTTATCGGGAGACCGTGTGAGCCAGTTTAAAACTGAATTGCTGCCTGTTTGGTGCTGCTCAGAACGCGTAGTAAGCCGGGGTGGACTTCAAAAAATCTGAAATTATTTCGGATTTTAGGAGTCTATTCCGGCTCTTTTGCGTTTATAGGATCGGAATTGGCAGATTACACAATTTTCCGGCTTATTTCTCGTCGCTTCGATGAAAAGCGGCTGCTCCTGTTTACAAATAGAGTTTTGGCTGCTATATTACAGATATAATAATAGCCTAAAAGGCTCTATTGAAAAGATAATAATTTGTAACGTGGAGGTGTATTACCAGACAAAGATAGTCATGTTGTTCAGTTAAAAAAATCCTTCTGAATGACGTCTCAGCAAGAGACATTACATAGGTTTTTAGTAGAGTGCCGCGATTGTTGGAGGCAGTCAGCGCACAATTATTGAGGAGTTATAACTAAACGGTCCTTAATTCAATACTAAAACACTACTGTAAGGTTGAAGTGCGTCTACTTGCTGATAAGACTATAAAATGTCTGGCTAATACACGTCCGGTCAATGAGTACGGAAACGGAAATACATAAGACCGGAGTAAATTTAGAAACAAGTAATGCGTAAGCAACTTGAAATCTGAATTTGCTCCGGTCTTTTTTTATTAAAATTTTCAGCGAAGGAGGTGAACCGAGGTGGCATCCGCTGTACATAAGAATACCGAGACCAAAGCGGCATCCGTCAATGTCAACTCGGTTTGCCGCCAGAATACTGCTGAGCAGGGGATGGCTGCGCCAGATGAGTTTATGGCAGAGGTTCAGTGGTCCATGGCAATGCGGAAGATGATTGCAAAACTTGAGTTCGGAGACGCTCTAAAGCTGCTGATGAACGACCGGGATATGTCTGTGGAACAGATGGAGTCAGAGTCTGGGCTCTCTGTATCTACGGTAAAGCGGCTTCGTGCAGGACAGGATGCAAGTGTGGAGCAGATCGTTGCCATCTCGGTGGCACTGCACCTTCCGCCACCTGTAAGCGGTGATTTATTGAGGATGTGCGGAATCACGCTGGATTTCAACAATCAAAAGAATACTGTCTATCAGATGATTCTGACGGAGTATTACAAAGAGGGCATCGAACAAGTCAATGTCTGCCTTGCAGCATGTGGATGTGCGAAACTCAAAACTGCCTGTTAATGCGGACACAATAGAACATACCTATGAGGCGATTGGACCATAAAACGGTCTGGTCGCCTCTTTTTTTTTGAAATTTTTTCTGAGGTAAGGGCTCAAGAAGTGAGCCCTAAACGGTAATAAAACGGCGCAGTAAGGCTGCATAAGAGAATCTGACATGACGGTACTTTTTATAAAAGCACGGAATAACGATGCTTTGTGTGCTGCTTTTTAGAGCTCATCTGATGAACTGGTGATTTGAGGTGTTCTCGGTTATCATGTAGTCAGTTCAAGGGACGAACCCCCAAGAAGGCAAGTTCTAAGAACAAAAATAATATCGTAAGGCCCGATTCTAGAGAGGGTTAAGGATACCATAACGGAGTTTTACCAGCCGGCAGACGCTGTCTGCTGCGGTAGAACGACCGGTCTATGGGTGTACCTCCCATCTCTGGAATTGGGCCTTTTTGCGTTTTGCAGGCTGGTTCAGTGCATGGCGTGACCCCTTCTATCCAGTCTCCGTCATCGGTATCCTTCCCCTCCCTGAGTCCGGGGGAAAGGACACGAAAATGACTGACGTGATGAACTGCGTAGACAAGCTGCGGGAGAAGAAGATCTCCGGCTACAAGCAGCGCATGGCTGTGAACCCCTGCGGTGTTTATCGCTAGCCTTCCAAATTTTCGACTTTTCACGACTTATCGAGAATTTGGAGGTTACACATGAGTTTCAATAATGGTAATGAACGTCGCAAGCTGAACGCAAAGTGGGAGCAACTCCGTGTGCAGTACCGCGAAGCCGGAATGAGCGAAGAGGCAATTCAGGCGATGTATGAGTTTGATTTGGGCGTCCTGAACAGTGAACGCGCCTATGATGCCAGCACGGTGGCAGTCTGTGATGGCGAAGATGACGTTGACGCAAGGAAAGCAGCAGATCTTAAGCAATATGAGGCTGCGATCACGGTAACAGATACCTACCACGAAACCAAGAGCCGCTTTGGATGGATCGGCGAAATCGAGAATGAGCGGTTGCTGGCTGCTCTTGAAAGCTTATCGGAACTTGATCTCAAAATCCTTACGCTCTATGTCTATGCCGGGTACACCGAGTCCGAGATTGCAAGTGCCTTGGAATCCAAAAGGATTACAATTCATAAGCGAATCGAGCGAATGACTATGTTTTTGAAGAACTTTTGAACTATTTTCTTTTTCAGGTAACAATTTGCCCCTTCTCGATGGCTCGTAAGTGAAGGGACAATTTCCCAAGCGGCATCTGCCGCAGGGCAAAGTATCCGACCTCGCGCTCCTTGAAAACAGAATAGTTCAATCGTCCGGTACTTCTGTAATTCGCAACCCGGCCATAACGAAGACGGGATGGCTGAAATGCCAATGGTGCGGTGTAAGCCCGCCGCCGGACGATTCCCCACTCCTAGGGAGCCGAGGGCGAATATGGGAGACCTATATCATATTAACGCAGACGAGTTTGTTCAAGCCCGCCTGCGATGGGGAGCTGGAGGAGATGCCGGCTCTCGTTACATCCGCTTCCTCAACGGAACCTTCCGCCCAATCAGCGGGGGTAAAACAAGAGGAGAAAGACGATTGGAGTCCATTCCTTTCCGCACTTGCAGCACATGAACAGGAGGTTTGCCCTTGAACAAAGAAAAATCCGAGAAGAAGTCTGCTGAACGCAGCCGTGCGCCGAGAAGTCCGAAGTCCGTGCGTCTGATCGTAGAACGCCACTATATTGGCAATGTGCCGATGAACACGCTTTTTCAACGGCTTGCAGAGGAAGAAATTCGGAAAACTGCCGAATCGTATCTTGCAGCTGGCTAATTGGACGTTTTACTGCGGAAAAGAGCTTGCATCATCGCACAGGTTTCGATACAATGTGATTGATGAGGTCTCTTTTCCATTATGGAGGTACACATGGAAAAGGACAAAAAAGTAACTGCTTTATACTGCCGGCTGTCAAAAGATGACGGTTCAAACAGCGAAAGCCTGAGCATCCGCACTCAAAAGGCGATGCTTATGGAGTATGCCACACGCAACGGTTTCGGGAATTGCCAGTACTATGTCGATGATGGTTACAGCGGTACGAACTCTGACCGCCCTGCCTTTCAGGAACTTCTGGATGATATCCGGGAAGGAAAGGTGGCAACAGTCATTACCAAAGACCAGTCCCGACTTGGACGCAACCACATCGAAACCGGAACGTATATGGAAATCTTCTTTCCTGAGCACGGTGTCCGCTATATTGCAATCAACGATGGTTATGATTCCAACGAGCAATCTCAGATGGATATTGCCCCGTTCCGAAACATCATCAATGAAATGTACGCCAAAGACACTTCCCGAAAAATCAAGAGTGCCCTTCGGACACGCAAGAAAAGTGGAAAGTATATCTCCAGCGGCGCACCGTTTGGCTACCAGAAAGACCCTGCCGACCACAATCACCTTGTGATCGACCCGAACACCGCCCCTGTTGTTGAGTACATCTATTCAATGGCAGAGGAAGGGCTGGGGCTTCACCGCATCGCCAAGCGGCTCCACGATGAAAAAGTTCTGAAGCCGTGTTACTACAAGAAAGAGATGTTTGGCCGCTTTATTGATGATGAAAAGATGTATGATTGGGACAGTGCCTATATCAGTCAGGTTCTGCACAGCCCAGTCTACGCCGGACACATCATCTACGAAGCCAAGCCCACCGTGTCCATGAAATCCAAAAAGCGGCGTTATATTCCGTTTGAAGAACGCGCTATCGTTCCGAATACACATGAAGCAATCATCCCACAAGACCGTTGGGAGAACGTGCAGCGCATCCTTTACAGCCGTTCTGGCTGCTTTATGTGTGATAAGACCGACTACGACAATATTTTCAAGGGAATTATCCGCTGTGCAGACTGCGGCAGAACGATGTTAGTCAAGGTCGAGCACAGGCGCAAACGTAACAGTGTTCTGGATCAGACCTTTTATTGTTGCAGCACTTATCGGAAATATGGTGCGAAAGCCTGTGACTCTCATAATTTGGAAGCCCGTGTTCTGCATGAAGCTGTCTTTGCGGACATTCAGGCACACGCAAAGGCCGCTGTGAGCAATCGGGAAGCCCTTGTGAAGAAGATTGCAAATCAGATGCACCTCCGGGTGTCCTCTGACCGGGCGCAGCACAAACGGGATTTGAAGCAGTGTAAAGCACGAATCGCAGAAATCGAAGACCTGTATGCAAAACTTTATGAGGACGTATCAAAGGGACTTCTCCCGGAGAAACGTTTTCAAATGCTTGCAGATCGCTACGACAAAGAACAGGCTGAACTGACCGAGAAGATTGAGCAGTACGAGCGGGAAGGCCGTGCTGAACACGATCAGCTGGACAAGATTCAGGATTTTATTGATGAAGTCAGCAAGTACGCTGGCATCACCGAACTGAACTATAAGATTCTGCATCAGCTGATTGACAAGATTCTGGTATCCAAAGCGGAAAAGGTCGATGGCGAATACGTCCAGAAAATCCAGATTTTCTACCGCTTTATCGGCCCATTGGATGCCATTGAATAACAACGTCAGAAAAGTCACCTCCGAGAACTATCCTACAGACGCAGGGCGCGAGGGAGAACTGATCTTCCGGCTGGTGTACCAGCAAGCGGGCTGCAAAAAGCCCTTTTCCCGCTTGTGGCTGTCCAGTATGGAAGAAAGTGCCATCCGGGAGGGTTTCGCCCATCTCAAACCGTCAACTGAATACGATGCGCTGTACAATGCAGCACTCTGCCGGGAACGTGCCGACTGGATGGTCGGTATCAATGCGTCCCGGCTTTTTTCGTGCCTGTACGGTCAACCGCTGGCGGTAGGGCGTGTTATGACCCCGGTGCTTGCTATGACCGTAGTGCGGGAAGCTGCCATTGCCGCCTTCACGCCAGAGAAATTTTGCACGGTTGCCCTGACCCTTGCAGACGGCGGCACCGCATCCAGCAAGCGGTTTGCCCAGAAAGCGGATGCCGAACTGCTGCTTTCCAAATGCCGAAAGGAAGGGCGTGCCACGGTGCAAAAGATGGAACGCAAGGAAAAGTCCGAAAGCCCACCGCAACTCTATGACCTTACCGCATTGCAGCGGGATGCAAACCGTCTGCTGGGATTTACGGCACAGCAGACCTTGGATTATGCCCAAAGTCTTTACGAAAAACGGCTCATCACCTACCCCCGCACGGACAGCCGCTTTTTGACGGAGGATATGGCGGCATCCCTGCCGGGGCTGGTGACGGACACGGGCAGGGCGTTTGCTGTGGAAGAGTCGTTTCCCATCCATGTGCAGCAGGTCATCAATGGCAGCAAAGTCACCGACCACCATGCACTGCTGCCCACGAAAAGCATGGCAAACGCAGACCTTGCCGCACTCCCTGCCGGGGAGCGGAATGTCCTGCGGCTGATTGCTGCACGGCTGCTCTGCGCCGTAGGCGAACCGCACCGCTATGCAGAAACCACCTTGACTACCATCTGCGCAGGCGAAAAATTTACCGCAAAAGGCAAAGTTGTGCTGTCCGAGGGATGGAAAGGCATCGAGCGTAAAATGCTGGGCGATTTGCTGGGCAAGAAAAAAGAACCTGCTGTTCTGCCGGATGTGCAGGAGCAGAGTGAGTGCGGCATTATCGGGGCCGAGCTGAAAGAGGGTCAGACCTCAGCTCCAAAGCATTTTACGGAAGATTTACTGTTACACTCGATGGAAACCGCTAGTGCAGACAGTATGCCGGAGGACGTGGAACGTCAAGGAATCGGCACCCCGGCAACCCGTGCCGCAACTATTGAAAAACTGGTGCAGAAGGGCTTTCTGGAACGGAAAGGCACCAAGAAAACCAAGGTGCTGCTGCCCACGGATAAGGGCAAAGCCCTCATCACCGTGATGCCCGAAGAAATCCAATCCCCGGAAATGACCGCCGATTGGGAAACAAAGCTGCTGCAAATCGAACGCGGCGAAATGGAGCCGGAAACTTTTATGACTGAAATCAAAGAGATGATCTCCTCGCTGGTAACGACCACCGAGGCTGCGAAAGGAGCGAATGCGCTTATGAAAAACAAAATCATTGGTGTCTGCCCGAACTGTGGGAAGCCTGTCGTGGAGCGTGAAAAGGGCTGGTTCTGTGAGAACAGGGAGTGCCGTTTCGTGCTGTGGAAGGACAATGCGTTCTTCAAGCGTCTGGGCAAGCGGCTGGACGCTCATGTGGCGGACAAGCTGCTGCGGGATGGCCGGGTCCGCCTGAAGGACTGCAAGAGCGCCAAGGGCAAGACCTACAATGCCACCGTGCTGCTGTCCTGTGAAGCGGATGGCCGCAGCAAGTTCAGTTTGGAATTTGAGAATAGGGGCTGCTGATGAAGGATGATGCCGTAATAAAGGACAACGAGGCAGTCTACCTCCTCAACGAGCAGACGTATCTGCATCTGCGGGAAAATCTCACAGGTGTCGGGTACGAGGTCTTTGACAAAAACAGCCCGCTTCCGGTGGAGGAAGGGCAGATTCCGCGGGAAGTTCTGGGCAACACCCAGCGGCGTATTGAGACCGCTCGTGCGTACTATCTGGCAGAGCATCAGAACGAGCCTGTGGGGAGAATCCAGAACGTTGCCGTCACCACTTTGGAGAAGTTTCGCTCCGGGGTTCGGAAACGCCGGAATCTGGCTCCGCGTTCTCTGCCGGAGAATGATGTGCGGTTCATCGACCCGATGTACAACGAGTTGTTCCGTATACCTGACGGCGGCGTTGTGCAGATAACCTACCCGGATGGACATCAGCGCTCCGAGAAGGTCGAATACCTCGATGACTATCACATGAAAATCGGGTCCACCGTGCAGCACATCTGTGAATTTGCAGAGCGCATGGCGCGCAGCCGTGGCATCGTGGAACCGGAGCCTTTGACGCAGCAGGAGCAGCGGGCGTGGAATCTGGAATATGACTATTACCTCACCGTGCAGGCAGATAATGGCACATGGGAGTATGCCCTCTATCAGGGTGACTGCTGCCTGTTGGAGCGTGGGAAAATTGACGCGCCCGAACTGATGATCGAGGAAGTGCGGGATGAAATTATGTACACCCATAACCTACGGAACAAAGACTGCATTCCGCTCACTCAAGAGGAGTTTGACCAGAAGCTCGCAGATCGAAACGAGATCCAGTCATACCGCATGAAGCAATTCCAGCAGAGCGGGCACGACTGCTATCTGGTCATGCAGCTGCAACAGGATGCAGACCCTGCGCTGCGCTTTGCCGCCATGCGCTATCTGAATAAGCAGAACGTCGCTCCGTCCATTGAAAATTACGAGATCCTTTACCGTGGCAATCTCCCGGAGGGAAAGCGCAGCGTTCCGCAGGCAGAGCTGTTGGAGCAACTGTACCAGAAATTCAACTTCGCTCGCCCGACGGATTACCATGGGCACAGCCTGTCGGTCAGCGATGTGATCATGCTGAATCAGAATGGGAAGATTTCAGC
>ERZ826242.3751-NODE-3751-length-10480-cov-3.459856_pt1 | contig 10480 bp, 11 predicted proteins | sample MGYA00519871_ERZ826242 | MGnify/ENA primary metagenome ERZ826242 (study PRJEB31778, sample SAMEA3449226) | human gut metagenome | biome: human gut; feature: human-associated habitat; material: faeces | place: United Kingdom | collected 2010/2012 ...
TAATTATCTCATGGGTTTGAACAATACATAAGGCACTCTGTTATAGAGCGCTTACGATTAATTAATTGGACTTTTTTGTCTATAATATCTACAGCAATAACTCGATATTTTTGAGACAACAAAACCGCCAATGACATCCCCACATAGCCTGTCCCAGCAACTACATATGTTTTTGAACTATTTTTCACCATTCTTACGCATGAAACTCATAATATGAATCTCATACACACCTCCTTATCTCAAAACATATTATCCAATTTCTTCTTTCTATAAATTATCGTTTAATAACGATTCTTAAAATACTCAATAGTTTTATCTAAGCCCTCACTGATAGATACCCTTGGTTCCCAGTCGATTATTTTTCTTGCAAGTTCTATAGATGGTTTTCTTCTAGTAGGATCATCCACAGGCAGTTCCTTAAAAATAATCTTTGATGAAGACTTTGTTTTTTCTAGAATCATTTCCGCCAATTCTAAAATTGTTTTTTCACAAGGATTTCCAAGATTAATTGGCCCAGAAAAACCATCATTGTTCATAACCCTAATCATCCCCTCCACAAGGTCATCAACATAACAAAAACTTCTGGTTTGCGAGCCATCACCATATACTGTAATATCTTTATTATGTAATGCTTGGACAATAAAATTTGATACAACACGACCATCATTTTCTAGCATTCTCGGTCCATACGTATTAAATATTCTTATTACTCTAACATCCACATTATATTGTCTTTTATAATCAAAAAATAACGTTTCTGCTACTCTTTTGCCTTCATCGTAGCAAGCTCTCGGACCAATTGTATTAACATTTCCTCTATAATCCTCAGTTTGAGGGTGAACCATCGGGTCTCCATATATTTCACTTGTGCTTGCTTGAAGTACTCGTGCATTTACTTTTCTTGCTAAATCCAAAACATTAATGGCACCAATGACACTTGTCTTTGTAGTCATAATTGGATCATATTGATATTGAATAGGACTAGCAGGACAAGCCAAGTTATATATTTTATCTACATCCAACCGTAGTGGATTAATAATATTTGCATTTACAAATTCAAAATTAGGATTATCAAAAAAACTCGCAATATTGTTATATGTTCCAGTAAACATATTATCTAAACAAACAACCCTATTCCCATCCTTTAATAGTCTCTCACATAAATGAGACCCAATAAAACCTGCACCACCTGTTACTAAAACTCTATCCATTTACTTTTCTCCCTTGTAATTTTATATTCTCAGTTTTCTGATAATTTCATTTGACAGTTCTTTTATCGACTTTTCACTTGAATCAAGACATGTTAAATCAATATTAACTTCTCGAAAATAACAATTATATAACTCCTTTTTCATGCAAAACACATCTGGATTATAACTCTCTCCCCTTTTTATTAATCGCTCGAACAATATGTCATTTTCCGCATATATATATATGTATATCGTTTCATCAACCAATCTGGAATCTTTACTTTTTGAGATATTTTGCACGACACATCTACTGCATTATCAATAATTGTTCTATCCATAATGAGCACATCGTTTTTCATTTTTCTTCTGACTTTTATACAATAATAGTCAATCCAGATTATGTAATTTACTATTATATATATTTTTTTCAATACCCTGGAATCAGCGTTTTGTTCTAATAAATTCGATAGAATTTTGCATATTTTTGTGTTTTCACTTCTAGCATATAAAACCCGATAAGATATATTTTTTACTTCAAAATAGGATATCAGTTCTTTTACTTGAGAACTTTTTCCAGCACCATCCACGCCACTGAAACCGACTACCCTCGTATTTTCTTTCACAAATTAAGACACCACCTAAAAGACAATCACAAATTTATTACTCTACATTTAATACTTCCGTAATATTTCCCTGCAAGATGACTCATTAGCTCAACGCAATTAAGTCCAGCATCTTTTTCTCTCTTTATAATTCCAATAATATTTTTCCCTAGCATCTTGTATATATTCGGATCAAAATTTACTTTTCCGCCATAAACCTTTTGAAGCTTACTACTTGAGACGCCATTTCTAAAACTTTTCTTAGCAATCCCCTTAAGCGTCGTAACATTATGCGCATATATTATTACTGAAGGCTCATAACGAAGTTTTGCACCATATTTTAAAGCTCTCCAACACAAGTCTACATCTTCCGCATTATTAGCAAAAAAGTTATTAAACCCTTTTATCTCAATCAGTAGTTGTCTCTTATATGCACAATTTGCAGTCACAAACGCATCATTTAATGTCTGTTTATCTACAGTATATCCCTCATCAGGAAAATTCATAATTAGCTTCCATGCTAAATTCCCCCAATATTCCTCATAATGATTCTCTGGCGGAGCCACCAAAACTTTTCCGCCAATCCCATCAACCATATGCTGTTCAAAAGCTATTCTTATTTGTTTTAACCAATCCCTTCCAACAATACAATCTCCATCAGTGAATGCCACTATATCGCCTTTGGCTTTTTTTATTCCTGCATTTCGCCCTGCCGCCGCATTCCTTTTAACATTATTTACTATTATTACCTTAGGAAAGCATCTTTTTATAATTGCTACTGTACTATCTGTTGATTCGCCATCTGCAACAATTATCTCATACGGCTGTTCTGTATTGTTATATATAGCATTTAATGTATCTTTTATTCTTTTTGCTTCGTTATACACCGGAAGCACCACAGATATTTTCATAAATAATTTACTCCTATCATCAAAACTCGGCTTCTTTAATCCAATTACATTGTTTACAGAAATTAGGCAATTTTTTTTCTACCATTAGTTTCCTTAGCGTTCTATATTGCTCACCATTCCATATATCTTCAAATGTTGTATCCAATAAATTGCCCATATATTTTTTCATATTATAACAGCATGTTGTAATATTTCCCTTTAAATCAATATAGCACCTTTCTATCGCCCATTGACACGCTTTGCCCGCATACCATTGTTCTTTTGTAAAATCACTTTCTTCTACCATTTCTGAATAATAATCATCCGCCAAAGATAAGCATCCATATTTCTTTCTCGATTGTTCTAGCCTACAAGTTATTTCTGATTCAAACACTCCTACATCGAGTAAAAAATCCCCTTTTTTAGAGAAATTCGGACATTTAACTTCAATTCCACATTTCCTACCAACTTCTATAGCTTTATCTAACATTTCACATAATAATGAAAAATATAATTCTGGTGAATCACTATCATTTCCTATGCATGGGTTAATTCCTAATCTTTGAAATTTAACACAGCTCACTCCATATTGAGATGCAAGTTCAACAATTAGAGGAAGCTCCTTAATGTTCTGTTTCATAACCACACAATCAAAATTTTTCTTCAGATTCGGAGCTAATCTATTTAGTCGTTCTAGATTGGCAATAAACTTGCTGTACGAAAGCCCACGTCTTATCAATTCATATGTATTCTTTGTTGCCCCATCGCACGATATATTTAGAAATCTAAAATTATGTTCTAAGATGTCCCACATTTTTTCAGGAATATAACTTAAGTTTGTATTTGTCCCGATTTGAATATCGTAACCAACAAGTGTGTCTATTATTTTTATTATATGACTACATAAAAAAGGCTCTCCGTCTCCATTAAGCATTACTGTTTCACAATACGGTAAAATCGAATCCAATCTATTCATAATAGTATCTGAAATGTCGCTTGCCCCTTTATTATCTAAATAAAAATGATTACACATAATACAATTTGCATTACATCGGTTCGTCATCTCTATCTGCATATATTTAGGGAAAAAATCAACACCCCCATCATCTGCAGCTCTATACGACTCTATTCTTTGACCATTCTGTTTTTTTAATTCTTTATAATCCATAACATAAACCTCTCTTCATTTAATCAAAACGCAAAAGGGCCCTTTTATTCAACTATCCAATCATTTTCACTACAATTGCCGTGACTATTTTCCCATTTAAAAACTTCTGGATTTGTACACACCCTACATGTTTTTAGTGGAGAATTCAATTTTTCAACTATCTCCTCAACACGCAAAGATGTATGATGAATATCTATCAAATCTTCGTTACAAGCTAATGAATAATTGTATGTTCGATCAAAAATTCTTCCTACATTTGGAGCAGGACAACCTGACAACATCCCTTTATATAAATATTTACATTTCTTTCCAACCGTACATCTATCATATGACTCATTTACATTTTGACTTCCACTTTTGTCCAACATCTTCCTAAACTCCCTAATAGAAGGAGTAAACTCATAGCGTATTTTTTTCGAGTCAAGCAAACTCTTAATTTCATCCTTTATAAGTTCTGTTGGCGGATACAAAGAAATATCAATTTTGATATTGTAATCTGACCACAATTCTAAATTTTTTACTGATGTTAATAGCAGCCCATTTGTTACAATACAAATATCTGAATATGGATAATATTTTCTTGTAATTTCAACTATCCTGTTCAAGTCCGGATGCAGCAATGGCTCTCCACCTAACAATCTAATTTTATAAATAACTGGAATCAACTCCGATAGTCTTTTTATGTCCTTTTCATATCCTTCAACGGTAACCATTGATGACCTTTTTGCCAAAGGAGAAAAATGCGAACAACCTTTACAATTCAAATTACAGTATTCTACTATTCCCACTTCTAGATACTCAAGCACTTTTACATACCCTCTTTCTACATATCCTGCACTACTATGTCTTTTAGACTAAATTATATATTTTATTGGTTACCATCCATTCAGCTCACCAGATTAATCCAGCACATCATCCAATAGCATCGTTACTTCTCCCGTACACATATACCAACACCCCTCACACTTTACATTTAGCATTTTTTTTCGACACTCATGCATTTTATCGCTTTTCCAAATGTCTTTTAAACTGTCTCTTCCAATTACTCCCACAGGGCCAATTGCATCTGACCAACATGGTCTAACATTACTCAAAGCATCAATGAATAAATTGGTATATCCTATTTTACATATATAATTATCTGGAACATTTTTTCTTCCTATAAAGAAATCTGTAAGATGTCGAATAAAACCAGATGAACTCGCAATAAGATATCCTTCTTTTTTCATTCTTATTAATTCGCTCTCTAAAGCCTTTATTTTAGACTTATCAGAAATGGATATTTCTTCTTTCAGTCCCAAATAGTTTTGAAAAGGACTGATATGCACTTTTATTCCTTTCTTCGTCATAAATTTTACTAGGTCAATAAAGTCTTCTTGATTATCCTTTGTTAGTACAGCAGAAACATGGACTTCCGTACCATATTTTTCTTTCATTTCTAATGCTGATTCAATGCCATCCATTGCCTTTTCAAAGCTACAGCCTCTTTGCTTCTCATATACCTCTTTCACAATAGAATCAAACGAAATTATTAAATACCTTACGCCAGCTTCTCCTAAATCATCCCACATCTTAGGCAATAACAAACCATTTGTCATTAACACAGGAACAATTTTGTATTTACATATTTCTCGTATTATATCCAAAATATCAGGTCTAGTTAATGGTTCTCCTCCGTTAACAGAAATGGCCGTAACGCCTAATTCTGACGCTTCGTGAATCGTTTTAAATATATTTTCTAGAGAAATATCAACCTTGTTTTCATTTTCAGCTCTGCTGGTGGCATGCTGACAATATTCGCAGTTTGAATTGCATCTATTAGTCATTTTAAACATTAAATAATGTAATCTATCTGGTTTAGAACAGTCGTATATATCCTTGTTTACTTGAGACCGCAACTTACAAATTTCTTCTTTAGCATTTTCTCCATACATTCTCTCATTAACTTCGTATACATCCGTGAATAAATTTCCACTCATCTTATTCTCTCCTTATTTAATTGTTCTTCTAATATCATAAACCACTGTGGCACATGAGTATGCATCATCTGATGCTGCCGAATGAAGGTTTCAAAGCCAAAAATCGGTTTGTGATTGTATGTAAATTTTTTCTCACATCTCATGATAAATATAGCTTTATATATCGAATAAATATTTACTACAATCCAAAAGTCCTGTGGAATATTATCCTCAAAATAACTTTTTAGAAAATGATAATAGTAAACATACTCTTCTGATGATTTAATCAAGTTAGAAGCATATATTAAATCTAAATACGGATCATTATAATCACAGTCATCTAGATCAATAAAAAAAGAGCCTTCTACTGTAACCATCATGTTTTTCAAATGCAAATCCCCATGAATTACGGTTTTTTTTCTTCCGTTTAGGTAACGCATATTATTAACTACATATTCTCGCAAAATATCAGCTTGGTATGAATCCAATAACTCTCTATTAATATCAAAAAAATTCTCAACATCTTTTGGTGTTATGCATATCTCATCTCGAAGAAAGTTCTCATGAACCTTTCTAATTGTCTTAGCGGCTTCTTTTACATATCCTATTATAGCTGTTTTATCACAACCCCTATATCCAAATGGAATTAACGACTCCTTCCATTCAATCAATGCCCCATATTTATTTTGCTGTATCTCCCACAAATACAGGGTTTTCTGAAAACAGTCAATATCAGTTTGCATTATAGAATTATATGTTCTGAGTCTTGATTCCGACAGATGTAATATTTTAAACAAATACACTTGATCATCACTCAAAGAAACCTTATAGTGCGTTCTTAATCCATCGCCGCTTTTGATTTCAATACAAGAAACACATTGTTTTCCAGTTTTTTCTTCTATATATTTCCTAACATCTTCACTCATTAGTGTATATTTCTCTTTCTCGTTTTCGGGTAATCTTGTTACTCTTACCATATGAAATCATGTATTTTAATCTCTCTTGAAGTAGAAAATCGCACCCATAACAATAATCGGGTATAACTCCATTATAGAACTGTGTTCTTAGTGCTTGATATTTTTCCCCATTCCAAATTTGCTCAAATGAACGGTCTTGTAAGTCACCCACAAAATAGTTTTGATTAATACAACACAAACCAACTTGTCCACGCAAATCAACATACGGTCCCTCAACAAGCCAATCACAAATACCAAATACATGTGCTTTATCTCCACTTGCACCTTTCTTATTGTTAGTAGCTAAATCAAAGTAAGTAACTTTTATACCCAAACTTGTCCCCATTTTAACTGCTCTACAAACATTTTCTTGATAATCATTTATATAATTCAACGGCGAATCTTCTGTATTATTGTTTCTTTTATCAACACATAACATATTGAAAACAATCTCATCAAAGCCTAATTCCGAAGCAAATACTACTATTTTTTCCAAAGAATAAAGATTCTGTCGCATTACAACAGTATCCATCTTCATATACAATGTTGGACATTCTTTTCTAACTTTCTTTACGTTTTCAGTAAAAACATCAAATGACAAACCGCACCTTATAGATTCATATAATTCTCTTGTATGCCCATCACAAGAAATATTGAGTTCTATAAAATTTGCTTCGAACAATCTTAAAAGTTCTTCAGAAACAACAGATAAATTAGTATTTGCAATGAATTTGATATCATACTCCCCTAAGAGTTTTAAATAATCCACAATTTTTTTTACTATGAAAGGCTCCCCATTTCCATGTAACACTACCTCTTTCAAAAACGGAAAATAATTATTCAGTTTTTCCAGAATTCCCGATTCAAACAAATCCACTCCGCTACCTGGGTCATATGCATGAGAACACATAATACATCTTGCATTGCACAAATCAGTGCTCTCAATTTGAATCTTACTTGGTAAACATTTAAGTTCCTTTCTTTTTCGTATTAAATCGCCATACATAAGAAACTCATTTATACTTTTACACAACCGCCACCTCTTTTCTTTTACTGCATTACCCATGATTTTTAATATATCATCACAGTCATCAATATCAGAAATAAAGCTATCATTATAAAATCCCATTGGTTTTTTCGTTATCAACTCCCAATAGTTTTTTAATATAAAATCCGCCAATCCCCACTCTACGTATATGTAACGGGCATCCATCAAATCCTTACGACTCAATTCATCTATATGAAGTATTTTAGTATCTTCCCTCTTGTTTGCTAGTATTCGATCTTCTATTTTTTTTGCTAGAGATTGATTATCATAGTACAAAACTATTTGCATCTGCTATTCACTTTCCTTCGATAATAATTCCTTTAAAATCTTCTTCTGTCTGATTTTGTATTGTGGTTCTGAATAAAATTGTTCATCTGCATCTACCGTTAAATAATGCAGATTCCCACTTTCTATCAATCCACATTTCAAGCACGATTCTGGAATATATCCAGAGTAAAAAATTCGTCTGAGTTTTTTGTAAAACTCACCATTCCACACATTTACAAAACACTCTTCTACATTAACGTTACCTATATGAAACGATTGATTTCTACAGCACATAGCTACATTCCCTTTCAGATCAATATAACTTTGTTTTAATATCCAATCACATATTCCACGACACCTAACATTTGATGCAATTGTGTCATACTGCGTTTCATCATTTTCTCGAAGATATTCATCAATAATATTTGCCGTTCTACACATTTCTGCTTCTTCTTCGTCGCTTTTGAATTTCTCAGATTCATCCATTATTGCAAGCTCGTCAACAATATCCTCATATTTGACTTCAAAATCTAGCGTCGCAATATTAGGCACAATAACAGGAATACCCAATTCTTTTCCTCTCTCAAGCGCCTTTACAGAATAGTACTGTAAGACCCTTGGGTAATTAGACATCTCGTCAGCGCTATTTTGAATAATAATGTTAGAATTTAGCGTCATAAAAGTAATAATGCTCGCCCCTGCTTCATACGCTAATTCCACAAGTTTAGGCATTTCATGAACATTTTGTCTCATAATAACGGTAGCTATATGTTTTCGTACATTAGGGCATTCATTTTTTAGCCTGATAAGATTTTTGCGTAATGTATCAAATTGAAGATTTTTCCTAATAGCCTCATATAGTTCCTTGCTTGCCCCATCAATCGATATCTCCAACCAATCGAAACTATCATTTATTTGAGCAATTATCCTATCATTTAATACTGACAGATTAGTATTAGTTACTATTCTATTTCCAAATTTTCCGTAATAATCTATTTGTTCACATACCTTAGGACTTATAAACGGTTCCCCCATACCGTTTAACGAAATTGTACTGCTTAGTTGAATAGCATCCGCCATATTATCTAATGTCTCTCTACTCAAATGGCACGCTTGTTTGTTCTCATTAAAATAATGCGAGCACATTATACATTTCGCATTACAATAACTAGTTGTTTCTATCTGCAAATAATCTGGCATTCCTTTACTTTTTTCACGCTGCATAAGAAAGTCTATTGCAAGTAAGACTCCATTTATTTTTTTTGCCATTTCCCAATTTTCAGAAGTCAACATCTCATCCCTTTTGTTTACCAATTCTTCATCGTCTGCCGCTTGAAATATCATATTGGCAAAACAAACATATAGATTATCTTTTTTACTTTCTATCCTTATTCCTTTGAATAATAAAACAGCCTCTTTACTAATTACTATTTTATTGGTAAGTATTTTTTCTGGGACCAAATCAGCTTGAATATACTCTATTGGTTCATCTTTAAAATAATTTCTAATTGCATTGCTGATTTCATTCTTTTCATTTTCACTACATACAACACATACAGCCATTAAAGACTTACCTCCACTTCCTGCATAAGCATTTGTATTTTTTCAATATTCTCGCCATATATTACAAACTTTGTATCATCTGTGTACTGTTCAATATTCTCTTTTAAATACTCCGTTGCAAATCCTAATACACAACCATCTATGGTCACTGCATTGTCATGATCTGAACCTAATATCATTTTATCCTTTTTCAAACAGCCACAGTTACATTTATCGTCAAATATATCGTTTTCAAACTTATAGTAACATTCCCTATTGATTGTATTGTACGTAGGCCATCCATAAACTAAATATGGGGTAGTTCCCATTTTTTTTGCCACATTCATATTATTAATGTTTTTGCATTCATACCCACTCACTCCACAACTAATCAAAAACGAAAGTGTTGAATAGTTAATAACAGGGGTTCTAGCATAGCCCATTCTGCCCCATATTATATCCAAATTTGGACATACCTCTCTTAATTTACTTGCTACGCCCACATCTTGTACAATTACTCCGTCAACTAATTCTTTCGAATTGTAATATTCCAATTCAACTATTATCTTTTCAAAAATGCGATCTGTAGCGTACATAGGTGTTTGAAATATCACTTTGATATTATGCTGTTTAAAATCATTCAAGTAATCTGTTACTTCTAATCCACTATAGGGAAACATTCTCTTCAAACATAAAATATCCCCCAGAACAACACCTGTTGGTTTTATGTTTATTACTTTTTTTATAGTTTCATCAGTGTATCTTGAAAGACCTATATATACCATTAATAGACCTCCCTTCTCATTCTATTCACATAATGTAAGTAAGCATTTAAAGGTTTACCATTTTTATAATTATA
>ERZ826242.3772-NODE-3772-length-10426-cov-8.537557_pt1 | contig 10426 bp, 13 predicted proteins | sample MGYA00519871_ERZ826242 | MGnify/ENA primary metagenome ERZ826242 (study PRJEB31778, sample SAMEA3449226) | human gut metagenome | biome: human gut; feature: human-associated habitat; material: faeces | place: United Kingdom | collected 2010/2012 ...
AGCTCAGCTGGTAGAGCACATGCTTGACGTGCATGGGGTCATAGGTTCGAGTCCTATACCGCGCACCAGAGACAAAAAAGCCTTGTAGCCTTAGTGCTGCAAGGCTTTTGTCGTTTATGACGAGAAAATAACGGGATTCATTGAAATTCAAATGCTCAAAATAGAAGAAAAGTTGCAAAAGCAGCTCTGCGCATTAAAATTGCGCAGAGCTGCTTTTGATTATGGACTATTCCTTTTCATCGGTGCGGCACATGAGATAGTCGAGGGACACTTTGTAAACATCAGCAAGTCTCACCAATGCTTCGAGGTTCGGTTCGTTCTTTCCAATCTCATAGCCGGACAGCGTGACCATGTTGATGCCGGTTTTGTCTGCGACCTCTTTTTGCATCAGCCCCCGCTCCTTACGAATCTGTTGCAGCCGGTCGGCAACAGCTTTCTTTCTCGTGGCGCGCTGTTCCTTGTAGTTTGCAACAGTAGCGGCTTCGTTCTTGATAAGCTCCCCAAGTTGGTGTAGCTTCTCACGGTCTGACAGGCTATCGTCCATGCCGAACTTCCATGCATTTTTTGCTGCTTCTTCTGCTGTAGTAGATTTTTTGAAATACTGTTCGGCCTTGTTTTCCTGCTCGTTCATGGCTGTTTCTCCCTCATTATTTTTACTCATTGTATACTATTCGTTTTGGATAGTCAACAAAGAATACTATCTGTTTTAGATATTAAGGAAGTTATCTATTTCGGAGAATTTCTTTACTTTTTTGCATTTGACAATATCTGAATTGGATAGTAGGATGATATCCGAAACAGATACCACAATAAAAAGAGTGTTAAGGAGGTAAATTATGGAACTGACTATCAACGGAAAGAAAGCTATCGATGTTTTTGAGGGTGATTTGCAATTCTTTTGCGAACTCCTCGATGAATCAGGCTATAGCGTTAAGCACGATGACAAATATGAGCTTTTGTGGGAAGACTTGCGTACCTCGTTGAATGTTATTGCAGACGAAAGAAAATGCTCTGGTCTCATCCTGTATGCCTTGGTTGATTAGTAGTGTTGCTTCGCTGCGCGTGCAGGACCCGCCCAAACGTTTGAATTCAGTGAGCAGCGCGCAAGCGCTGTTCGCTGAATTCAGACGTGCGCAGGGGGAAAGCTTAGCCTTCCGTTGAGCTGCGCACCATGCGCGGGGGGTGCAGCCCCCCGCCGCAGGCACTAAGTTTTTCGCTATTCTCATCCCTGCCGTTGCAGTTGCGGGTGCTGGACGTCGCAGCGTCTTACTTGACTAAGTATCACTTTTCACTCACGTTGGAGGGCAGCAGTTGGGATACTTATTTCACCCGTACTAATAGGTGAAATAAGTGGTATTTTTACCATTTGGGAGGAATACCATTTGGAATATTACAGATTCAAAGAGAAGAACGGATGTGTGTATACGATTGACTGGTTTACGCTTGAATTCCATTTGCTGCTTTCTCTTGCACAGTGGGAAGAGTTGGAAGAAGCTGTCAAGAGTTTAGGTGAAAAGTCCAAAGATTACTCGTTTAAGTCCGGAACGAAACTGAAAGGAAAATATCATCATTACCGCGCCTATCAAATTGGCGGGTTACACGTTCAATTTTATGAAGATGCGCCGTTTTTCGATTTGAATTTCAATCCAAATACAGTGCATCTTGCTAACGACGATACAGCGGTAAAATGCTTGCAGTGGTTATTGTCTTATTTGCGCGCTTCTGTTGCGCTTTACAATGTCCGTATCCGCAGAGTTGATTATACTTTTGATGTTCCCTGCAAATACGACAGCCTTTATGTTTATTCCCGCAAAAATGAATCGCATTACAAAAGCACCCGCTATTATGGCGATGCAAAATGCACGGGGCGGCTGCGCGTCTATGATAAGACGTTGGAGCGGTTGCAGAAAGCAAAAATAGAGCTTGACAAGCAGATAACGCGCTGTGAATGGATACAGCGCAATGAAAAGCCTTTTACTTATGACAGTATTGGTATTATGGATTTCTCTGGCCTTTCGGGGCTGTGTCGATTCTTTCTCTTGTTCCCCCTGAGAACCTTAATGAAGCAATGCGTAGATTGAATCCTAAGACCCGCAAAAAGGTGAGGGAGAAATGCTTCAAACCGTTAGATATTGATACTTCGCTTTTTGAGCGGCTTATGGACGAGTTCACAGAAGAATATGCTCTTGCCGATCTGCGGCTTGTAGCGCTCCAAAATAGGGCTGATAGTGCCTTTGTTTGGAGTGACGGTCAAGACTTCGATGAAGATGTTCCGGAAGAAGATTTGATTCTTTCTGATGAAGATATGGAGACCGAATGACGTTAGGACAATGGATACCGCAGTATTTGCGGTCTTATAAATTGAATACCATACGGCCAGATTCATATTACACGCTTGAGCTTGTAGTCAGCAAGATACCCGATTCCCTGCGGGCAATGGAGCTTTGCGACATTAAGCCGATGCACTTGCAGGAGTTTGTCAATGCGTTTGGCTGCACCGCTTCAAAATCATACATGGACAAAATGCACGTCATGCTCAACGGTCTGTTTACTGCTGCGGTGGACAATGAGCTGTGTGAAAAGAATCCTGCTGTACGGCTCAAGTATCCGCGAATCAAAGAGCAGCCCCGTGAGACGTTCACCAAAGAAGAGGTACAAAAGATTCTGGCCTTTGCGATGGTCTATGACAAGCAGCGTATCGGCGTTGCTGTTATGACGCTGCTGCTTACTGGCCTGCGTCGTGGTGAACTGCTGGGACTGAAAGAGACGGATATCACGGACAACACGTTGAGCGTCAACCGTGCCGTATATCTTGAAAATCACAAGGCGTGTGTAATTGAGCATGAAGCAAAAACCGAAAGCAGCTTGCGCACAGTGCCGCTGCTCCCTGAGCTTTCCTATCGGCTGCACCATCTGCCGCACAAAGGCGAGTTCCTTTTCAGTACGAAAAGCGGTACACTGCTGCACCCTCGGAACTTTACCCGCGACTATGATGCGTTCTTTGTGCAGCTACGGGAAGCTGAACCATCCGTGCGCCGTCTTTCCCCGCACTGCTGCCGCCATACCTTTGCCACCCTGACAAGGGAATCCGGTGCAGATATTCGTGTCGTACAGGAGCTTTTGGGGCATACGGACATTAAGACAACGGCGCGATACTCACACGCCTATCTGAATGAAATGGACGCTGCCGTCAAAAAACTGCATGATGCAATTTTGTTGCAAAAGTAGTAGTTTCTCTCTTGACCCTCCCGCTTGACGTGCATGGGGTCACAGGTTCGAGTCCTGTACCGCGCACCAGAGAAAAGCCTTGAAACTCAACGGTTTCAAGGCTTTTTCTTTTTGCCCTTTTCTTGCCTTGTTAGTAACGCGTCTGTAACAGCGGATACCAGCGTTTCGGCATCGATATGGGTATAGATGTTTGCCGTGGTGGAATAATCGGCGTGGCCAAGAATCTTTTGCAGCATCTCGGGGGGCAGCCCTTCCTTGACGGTGCGGCACATGAGATAGCCGAGGGATATCTCGTAAACATCAGGAAGTCTCACGAGACTTCAAGATTTGGTCCGTATATCCGATAGGGCGCGGCCATAACTTAAAGCGAAAGAGTACGACTACACAATACTACACCGGCAGGGTTAGGTGTAGTATTGCGTAGTCGTGGGTCGACAATGCTATGCAGACTACAGCTCTGCAGGGTCGCCTGCTTTGTTGGTGCGCCCGATGAGTGTACGTTCTAACAAGTGAAAGCCCCGGATCCGCTCGGCAGAAAAAAGAACTTGCCAAAATACGTCAGACATATTATACTCTAGACCAAATAAACAATCGATATAGGGAAGAAGGCAGAGTATGAAAAAAGCGGTTGGGGGAAAAACGCGCGTCGATCTTGCAGTCGATCAGATCATTCAGGTCATTTTGGACCGCGATATGAAGGCTGGTGACAAGCTGCCGAACGAGTATGATCTGGCGCGCGAGCTGGGCGTGGGCCGCAGCACGCTGCGCGAGGCGATCAAGCGCCTTGTTGCCCGCAATATTTTAACGGCGCGGCAGGGCGCGGGCACGTTTGTCTCGGAGAAGAACGGCGTGCCGGAAGACCCGCTCGGACTGACGTTTATGATGGAAGAGGGCTCGGAGAATCTCGCGCTCGACCTGCAGGATATTCGATTGATGCTTGAGCCGGAGACCTGCGCGATCGTTGCGCGCGGCGCAACGCCCGAGCAGATCGACCAGATGCAGGCATACTGCGATGAGGCGACGCGCCTGATCGAAGCGGAGGAGGATTATTCCGCCGCCGACGCAAAGTTCCACCGGTATCTTGCCGAATGCAGCGGAAACCATGTGCTGCCCAATCTCATCCCGATCATCGCCTCGGCGATCGGCGTTGTGATCACGGTGACGAACGATGAGCACCGCTCCCAGAGCGGCATGGAACACCAGCGTATCGTCGATGCCATCCGCCGCCATGACCCGGAGGGGGCAAAGTACAGCATGATCGCGCACCTGAACACCAGCCGCAATTCCATGGTTCATTCTCGGGATAACTGCGCGGCGAAGCGCTGAAAGCGCACCATACCTTGAGTCATCACACAACTAACGCACAGAGATTTCGTATGCCTAACGAAATTTCTGTGCGTTTTTGCAAAATAACTAAAAAAAGCGCAAAGAAATCAGACGAAATACAGAAAACATTGTGAACTAAATATTAACTATTGACGAACGGAGTTGTCTGATGTATTCTGAATTTGAGAAATACATCAGACAACAGCACAAAGCCATCCACCAACCAATAAAAAGAAGAGGAGAAAGATCATGAAAAAGTTTATTGCAATGCTTCTTGCCCTTGTGATGGTGCTTTCCCTTGTTGCCTGCGGCGACAAGAAGGACGACGCCGCCGGAACGGACGATTCCGACAAGGACTCTCAGGACACCATTACGCTTAAGATGCACTTCGTCGACCCCGAGACCGCTCCCTTTGTTCAGGGCGGTAAGAAGATCGCCGAGCTCGTCAGCGAGGCGACCGACGGCCGCATCCAGATCGAGGTTCTCGCCGGCGGTTCCCTCGGCGGCGAGCGCGACACGGTCGAGCTCGCGATGGACAACAGCCTGGATATCGCCACCTGCGCGAACTCCGTGCTGACCAACTTCATCCCCGAGATGGGCATCCTTGACCAGGCTTACCTCTGGAAGAACGCCGATGAGGCGCACGCTGCCGTTGACGGCAAGCTCGGCGATCTCATCAAGGAAAAGGCTGAGGCGCTCGGCCTGCACATCATCGGCTTTGAGGAGTCCGGCTTCCGCAACACCTTCTCCACCAAGCCCATCCAGACCATGGCCGACTTCAAGGGCGTGACCATCCGCACCATGGAGAACAAGTATCACCAGGCAGCGTTCGAATCCTTCGGCGCCATGCCCGTTGCCATGAACTACAACGACGTGTTCACCGCGCTGCAGCAGGGCACGATCGATGCCTGCGAGAACGCAACGGCCAACTGCCTCAACTCCGGCTATTATGAGGTCACCAAGAACGTCACCTTCACCCAGCACGCCTTCGTTTACATCGTCCTCTGCATGAGCGACGATGCGTGGAACAAGATTCCGGAGGATCTTCGCGAGCCGTTCCTTGCCGCCGTTCAGGAGGGCGTCGAGTATGAGCGTAACCTGCTCAATGAGGCCAATGATGATGCCATCGCCAAGCTCAAGGATCTGGGCGTGAACTTCTATGATATCGACGTTGCCGAGCTGCAGGCCGCCTATCAGGCCAAGGCCGAGGAGAAGGGCTTCACCTTCGACCCCGAGTGGCAGGCTGCCGTTGACGAAGCGATCGCAAGCGTTGCCAACTGAGAGCGACAGATCGACAGCAACACGAACCGCACATAAGAAAAACGGGAGCAGCCGCGATCGGCGGCTCCCGTTTCCTTTGAAGCGCATGAAAAAAGTATAAAGCGCAGTTCAGGAGGGCTAAACATGAAAAAAGTACTGCACGCATTGCAGAGCCTGGAAAAATGGATCATCGTGATCGCGTTCGTCATCATGGTCGTCGCCATTTTCTGCCAGGTGGTCAACCGCAATATCTTTAAGATCCCGGTCTCCGGCTTTGAAGAGGCGGCAAAGTATTCCATGGCCTACATGGTCCTGCTCGGCACGGAGCTCGGCCTGCGTGACGGCACGCAGATCGCCATCAAGGGCGTTGTGGACAAGCTCAAGGGCAAGGTCAAGAAGGTGATCGTCATCATCTCCCAGATCATTGTGGTCGCGTTTGCCGCGATCATGACCAAGGCGAGCTTCGCCATGGTGCTCAAGCAGGCGGCGATCGGCCAGACCTCTCCGGGTCTCGGCATCCCGATGTCCGTTCCGTATTTTTCGCTGGTGCTCGGCTTCGGCCTGATCGCCGTGGTGCAGGCAGGCGAGCTTGTCGGCATGATCGTTCACTTCAACAAGCCTGAAGACGAGATGGAAGAGGAGGTAGAAGCATGACAGCATTACTGATGTTCGGCGGCTTTGCGCTGCTTCTGATCCTCGGCGTCCCCATCGCGCTGTCGCTCGGCGTGTCCACGATGGCCGCCATTGCCGGCAGCCCTGACATCACCGTTTCCATCAACACCGTTGCCCAGCGTATTTTCGGCGGCCTGGACTCCACCTCCATCATGGCCATCGCGTTCTTTGTCCTTTCGGGCAACCTGATGACCAAGGGCGGAATTTCCCGCCGCATCTGCGAGTTTGCACGCTCCATCATCGGCGGCGTGCGCGGCGGCATGGCGCTGACGCTGGTTCTGGCCTGCGCGTTCTTCGCCGCGCTCTCCGGCTCCGCGCCCGCAACGGTCGTCGCCATCGGCACGATGCTCTACGGCGATATGGTCCGCATGGGCTATCCCGGCGACCGCACGGCCGGCCTTCTGGTCGTTTCCGGCGGCCTCGGCCCCATCATCCCGCCGAGTATCATCATGGTCGTTTACGCAACGATCACCGGCGCCTCCGTCGGCGATATGTTCAAGTCCGGTATGGGCATCGGCATCGGCATCATGATCGTTCTGATGATCGTGGTCATTGTCCTTGCACACAAGGAGCAGTGGCCGAAAGATGAGATCCACTTCAACCTCAAGGAATTCTGCATCAGCTTCCTCAAGGCCATCCCCGCGCTGATGCTGCCCATCATCATCCTCGGCGGCATTTACTCCGGCCTGCTCACCGCGACGGAGTCCTCTGCCATCGCGGTCGTGTGGTCCTTCATCGCGGGCATGTTCATCTACCGCGAGCTGAAGTGGTCCGATCTCTTTGATATCTTTGTTGACTCCGCCAAGAGCTCGGCGATGACGCTCTTCATCATCGCGACCTCTACCGCGTTTGCGTGGCTTTTCGCCTACGCCGGCATTTCCCAGAAGCTCGTCGACTTCGTCATCGGCATGAATCTCTCCGCCACGATGTACTGCCTGGTGGTGGCCATTATCCTGCTGATCTTCGGCACTTTCCTCGAGGGCATTGCCACGGCGGTCCTGCTCGTTCCTGTGCTCTGGCCGGTGGCACAGGCGCTGGGCGTCAATGTGATTCACTTCGGCATGATCGTTTCCATCGCCAATGTGGTCGGCACCATGACTCCGCCGGTCGCGGTCAACATCTTCTCCGCCGCGTCTGTTACGAAGCTGTCGATGGGCAAGATCGTCCACGGACAGTGGCCGTTCTTCATCGGCTATGTCGGCTTCTTCTTCCTGGTCGTATTTATTCCCGCACTTAGTACATTTCTGCTGTAAGGAGGCTTTATAATGCGTAATCTTGAAAACAAGGCCCGTATGGAGACGTGGAGCGTCCAGTCTCCTGAGGAACCCGGCTTCCACGCGGTCATCACGCCGGATAAGAGCGAATGCCGCGAGGAATACATTTATCGTCTAAACCTGCCCAAGGGTGAGAGCTATACGCTCTCCTCCGGCAAGCTTGAGCAGCATCCCGTGCTCATTGAGGGCGCCGCGAAGCTCTCCGGTCATGCCGTGCTGAACGAGACGATGAAGCAGTTTGACGCCTTTTATATCCCGGGCGGCGACAGCGTGACTATTACCGCGCTGGAGGACTGCATCTTCTACATCGCCGGTGCAGTGTATGAGGGCATCGGCCATGCGTTCTTCCGCAGCTTCGACCTCTCCCAGCCGGTCGGCGACATCCATCAGATCCATGGCGAGGGCATCGGTCAGCGCGAGGTCATGATGACGCTGTCGGACAAGGATGAGGCGTCCCGTCTGATCTGCGGCCTTACATGGGGCGGCGAGGGCGCATGGACCAGCTGGCCTCCGCACCAGCATGAAAAGGATCTTGAAGAGGTCTACTGCTACTTCGGTATGCCGCTGCCGCACTTCGGCTTTCATATCAGTTATCTCAAGAGCGGTGAGGTCGAGGATATCGTGACCCACACCGTTCACTCCGGCACGATGGTGGAGGCCCCCGTGGGCTATCACCCGACGGTCGCGAGCCCCGGCACGCGCAACTCCTACCTGTGGGTACTTGCCGCGCACAGCCACTCCAGCCGCAGCTATAACCTCGCCGTGCTGGATCCTGCGCTGGAAAACTTCAATTCCGCGCGCTGATTTGATAAAGAAGGAGAATTTCCATGACGAATTTATTTGATCTGACGGGCAGCCGGGCCATCGTGACCGGCGGTACCCGCGGTCTCGGCCACGGTATGGCAGAAGGACTGATGGAAGCGGGCGCTTCTGTTGTTATCTTCGGCTCGAGCGATAAGGTCGAGCAGGTGGCGGCCGACTTCCGCGCCAAGGGCTATTCCTGCCAAGGCGTGAAGGCGAATCTCGCCAACGCGGAGGAGCGCAAGGCCGGCTTTGAGAAGGCCGTCGCGCTGCTCGGCGGACTCGACATTATCATCAATGCCGCCGGCATCCAGCGCCGCTATCCCAGCCCCGATTTTCCTCTTGAGGACTGGAACGAGGTGCTCGAGGTCAACCTCACCGCGCCGTTTGATCTCAGCCAGATGGCCGCGCGCGAGTTCCTCAAGAAAGAGCAGCCCTACGGCAAGATCGTCAACATCGCCTCCATGCTCAGCTTCTTCGGCGGCTTTACCGTTCCGGCGTATGCAGCCTCCAAGGGCGGCGTGGCACAGTTCAGCAAGGCGCTGTGCAATGAACTGGCGGGTAAGGGCATTACCGTCAACTGCATTGCTCCCGGCTATATGGATACTGAGATGAACACAGCCCTGACCGACCCCAGCAATCCCCGTTATCAGGAAATTACTGACCGTATCCCCGCACACCGCTGGGGCACGCCGGACGACATGAAGGGCACGGCCATCTTCCTTTCCTCCCACGCCTCCGACTATCTCAATGGTGCGGTCATCCCCGTTGACGGCGGCTATCTTGTCAAGTAAAGGCGGGGGGAAGCAATGGCAAAATATCTTGTTTGTGTCAGCGATGAGCGCCATGCGAGCTATGAGATCGAGCGCGCCATTCTGGAAAAGGCCGGTGCAGAGCTGAAGCTCTGCCACTGCGAAAGCGCTGCGGATATCGCCGCGCAGTGTGCGGATGCGGACGCCGTACTGCTTGACCTTGCACCTATGACCGCCGAGGCGGTTGCAGGGTTGAGAAAATGCAAGGTCATCAGCCGCTACGGTGTCGGTTTTGAGAATGTCGATCTGGATGCGGCGACCGCCGCAGGCATTCAGGTCACCAATGTTCCCGATTACTGCATGGAGGATGTTTCCGACCATGCGCTGGCGCTGATGCTTTCCTGTCTGCGTCATATCCCACTGCGCGACCGCGAGGTCCGCGAGGGAAAATGGAACATTCAGGCAGACAGCTTCCGGCTGAAGGGCAAAACGCTCGGTGTCATCGGCGCAGGCCGCATCGCGCGCGCGCTGATCCGCAAGGTCAGCGGCTTCGGTTTTGCCGAGGTCGTGGCATACGATCCCTATATCAGCGCCGAGCAGTTGGCTGAGATCGGCGTGCGCAAGGTGGAAAAGGAGGAGCTGTTCCGCATTTCCGATATCATCTCCCTCCATCTGCACGCCAATGCTGAGACAAACGGCATGATCTGCAAGGAGACGCTTGCACTGATGAAGCCGACGGCGATCCTCATCAACGTCAGCCGCGGTCCGCTCGTCAAGGACGAGGATCTGCTCGACGCGCTGCGCGGACACCGCATTCTTGCGGCGGGGCTTGATACGCATAATCACGAACCGCTCGGCGCGCAGTCGCCCTTCTGCCAGCTTGACAATGTTGTGCTGACCGATCATACGGCCTACTCCACGGCGGAGGGCGTAACGGAGCTCAAGACCAAGGCGGCGCAGAACGTTGTGGACGTACTGGAAGGGAGAACTCCTCGCTATCCGGTCAATCACCTGTAATTATTCAACTTGTTTGCCCGCAAGGGCGGGAGGTAAAAAATATGACAGCATTAGAAAGACTCTATAACGCGGCAGTGGTGCCCGTCGTCGTGCTCG
>ERZ826242.3780-NODE-3780-length-10410-cov-3.948914_pt1 | contig 10410 bp, 9 predicted proteins | sample MGYA00519871_ERZ826242 | MGnify/ENA primary metagenome ERZ826242 (study PRJEB31778, sample SAMEA3449226) | human gut metagenome | biome: human gut; feature: human-associated habitat; material: faeces | place: United Kingdom | collected 2010/2012 ...
ATATCAGTATGGTAGAATATAAGAGAATCTATAAGATGCTGAATATGGATTTTGATCATTATACAGGAGAAAGTTTCTATCGTGATAAGACAGCAGCAGTTGTAGAAGAATTAAAAGAAAAGAATCTGCTAAAAGAAAGTGAAGGAGCAATGATCGTTGATCTTGATGAATATGATATGGCTCCTTGTCTGGTTATGAAGAAAGACGGAAGCAGTATTTATGCAACTCGTGATCTTGCTGCTATTTTCTATCGTAAGAAAGAATATAACTTTGATAAATGTATTTATGTTACAGGATTAGAGCAGAAATTACATTTTGCCCAAGTATTTAAAGTTGTTGAGTTAATGGGATATGAATGGGCTAAAGAAAACTTAATTCATGTACCTTATGGATTAGTAAGTTTAGAAGGTGGAAAACTTTCTACAAGAAGTGGTAACATCGTATATGCAGAAGATATCTTAAAAGAATCAGTATCTAAGATCAGAGAAATTATTGCAGAGAAGAATCCAGATCTGAAGGATAAAGAGGATGTTGCACAGAAAGTTGGAATCGGAGCAATTATCTTTAATGACCTATATAATCAGAGAATTAAAGATGTAACATTTACATGGGAGAAGATACACAGCTTTGATGGGGAAACAGGTCCTTATGTTCAGTACACATATGCACGTGCGGCAAGTGTATTAAGAAAAACAGGAATCACAGAAGTTGGAGAGATCGATCCATCTTTAGTAACAGATGAAACATCTGTTGCATTATTAAAAGAGATTGAAAGATTCCCTGAAGTGATCAAGGTGGCAGCAGATAGATTAGAACCATCTGTAATCTCAAGATATGTAATGGGAGTAGCTCAAAGTTTTAACCGTTTCTATCATGAAAACCAGTGTAATGTGGAAGATCAGAAGTTAAAAGAAGCGAGAGTTAAGATTGTGATCTTAGCAAAACAAGTAATTAAAGATGGTTTGGATCTGTTAGGAATTCAGTGTCCTGAACAAATGTAATAAAATCAAATTTGAGTAAATAAATAGCAGATGATAAGATTTTAAAAAATATGTGGAATTATGGAGTGTTCTTATTTGTGAAGACACTCCATTTTTCTTCTTGAAAAATAGTAGTATGCATTGATTATTTAATAAATGTTTCACGTGAAACATTCAATATAAAAACGAAAAGAATCTTAATAGTTATAAAAGTGAAATTGCACAAAAATTAATAAATGTTTCACGTGAAACATGTAGCAATGAAAAATAATTAGTGTTATAATATTGTTCAAAAGGAGAAAAAAATGGGAAGAATTATTGCAATTGCCAACCAGAAAGGTGGAGTTGGAAAGACAACGACAGCGGTAAATCTTTCGGCAGCATTAGCTGCAAGAGGAAAAAAGACTTTACTCGTTGATATGGACCCACAGGGAAATACCACCAGTGGCTTGGGATTAGAAAAAAACGAGCTGGATAAGACAACTTATGAGGTGATCACAGGAGAAGAGAAGATACAGAATTGTATCGTTAAAGACTTGTTTGATAATCTATCCTTACTTCCAGCAAATCGAAATCTGGCCGGAGCCGAGATCGAATTGATGACCGTTGATAAGATGCAGTTCATCATGAAACATAATCTTGAGAAAGTAAAGAAACAATATGATTTCATAATTATTGACTGTCCGCCAGCATTGGGAATGCTAACGGTTAATGCGATGACAGCAGCGAATACAGTGATCGTTCCAATTCAATGTGAATTTTATGCATTAGATGGATTAACTCAGTTGATCTATACGATTGAATTGATTCAGAAGAGTTTGAATCCAGATCTTACAATAGAGGGTGTTGTATTTACAATGTATGATGCCAGAACAAATCTGTCATTGCAGGTTGTTGAGAATGTAAAATCATATTTGAATCAGAATATTTACAAAACGATCATCCCAAGAAATGTACGTCTGGCAGAAGCACCAAGTCATGGACTTCCAATCAATTTGTATGACCCTCGTTCTTCAGGAGCAGAAAGTTACGATCTTCTGGCAGAAGAAGTTATCGAAAATGGAGGTGAAAATTAATGTCAGCAAAAAAAATGGGACTTGGAAGAGGTTTAAATACGCTGATTCCAAAAGCACCAATCGTTGACGAAGAAGATGTTGAGCAGGTAAAGAAAAAAGTTTCGAGATCGTCGAAAACAAAGAAAAAAGAAGAAACGAAAAAGGAACTTACTTTGCCAATCGATAAGATTGAGCCGAATCCAGATCAACCAAGAAATCAGTTTGATGAGGATACGTTGCAGGAACTTGCAGATTCTATTAAACAGTATGGAATGTTACAGCCAATCCTCGTTACTCCAAAGGATGATTTCTATGAGATCATTGCAGGGGAGAGAAGATGGAGAGCTGCAAAACAGGCAGGATTGAATGAAGTTCCAGTTATGATCAGAAAATACAATGAAAATGAAATTGTAGAAATTGCACTGATTGAAAACATTCAGAGAGATAACTTAAATCCAATTGAAGAAGCAATGGCTTATAAGCGATTGATGGAAGAATTTGAATTAAAACAGGATGAAGTTGCGACGAAAGTAAGTAAGAGTCGTGCATCAATTACCAACTCATTAAGACTTTTAAAACTAGATCCAAGAGTACAGAAGATGCTAGAGGAAGAGATGATCAGCACAGGACATGCAAGAGCTTTATTAGCAATCTCAAATAAGGATAAACAATATGAAATTGCTCAGAAAGTTTTTGATGAAAAATTAAGTGTTAGAGACATTGAAAAGCTGGTAAAAGATCTGAAGAAAATCAAAAAAAATAAAAAAGAAGAAAAAGATGTTCATGATTTCCTTTACACTGAATTAGAAGAATCTATGAAACAGATTCTAGGAAGTAAAGTCAGTATCAAAAATAAGAAGAATAATAAAGGAAAAATAGAAATTGAGTATTATTCACGCGATGAGTTAGAACGTATCGTGGATATGATCAGATCAATTTAGGAGGAACATAAGATGACAGATTTTTTTAACAGTGTAGGCATGGAATATGTAGTGATTGGTCTTGCAGCAGCATTACTTTTAGCACTGATTCTTGTGATCGTTGCTTTAGTAAAAGTTGGGAAATTAAAAAAACGATACGAAAAGTTTTTATCTGGGAAAGATGGAAAATCGTTAGAGGAAAGTATCGTTAAAAGATTTGATAAATTAAATGAGATCATTGTGGAACAAGACTTTCTTGAACAGGAAATACAGAGAATTGACGAAGAGCATAAGAGTAGTTTTTCTAAGATGGAAGTCTATAAATATAATGCATTTTCTGATATGGGTGGAGAAACAAGCTTTGTAATCGCATTACTTGACCATAATAATAATGGAACACTTTTAAATGGAATGAGCAGTCAGAATGCAACTTATGTCTATGCAAAAGAAATTAGAAATGGTGCTTCAAAAGTAGCATTATCAAATGAGGAAAAATTGACATTAGAAAAATGTATCAATAAATAATTGGAGGAAAAAATGTTAGATATTAAATTTTTAAGAGAAAATCCAGATGTTGTAAAACAAAACATCAAAAATAAATTTCAAGATGAAAAAATAGTTTTAGTTGATGAAGTCATTGACTTAGACATTAAAAACAGAGAAGCAAAACTAAATGGAGATAATTTAAGAGCTGAAAGAAAATCTCTAAGTGCTGAAATTGGTGGACTTATGAAACAAGGAAAAAAAGAAGAAGCAGAATCAATTAAAGCCAAAGTTCAAGAAATAAATGAAAAACTTGAAAAAAACGAAAAATTAGAAGCTGAATATGCAGAAGAAATAAAATCAAGAATGATGAAAATACCAAATATTATGGATCCATCTGTTCCAATCGGTAAAGATGACAGTGAAAATGTAGAAGTTCAAAGATTTGGTGAACCAGTTGTTCCAGATTATGAAATTCCATATCATGCAGATATTATTGATAGATTCAATGGAATGGATAAAGAATCTGCTGGCCGTACAAGTGGTGTTGGTTTCTACTACTTGATTGGTGATGTTGCAAGACTTCACGAAGCAATGCTTGCATATGCCAGAGATTTTATGATTAACAATGGATTTACATATGCTATCCCACCATTTATGATTCGTAGTGATGTTGTAACTGGTGTTATGAGTTTTGAAGAAATGTATGACATGATGTACAAAATTGAAGGTGAAGATTTATACTTAATTGGTACATCTGAGCATTCAATGATTGGTAGATTTAAAGATCAACTAATCAAAAAAGATGAACTTCCAATCAGCATGACATCATACTCTCCATGTTTCAGAAAAGAAATCGGTTCTCATGGATTAGAAGAAAGAGGTTTATATCGTGTTCATCAATTTGAAAAACAAGAAATGATAGTTTTATGCGAACCAGAAGATTCTATGAACTGGTATAATAAAATGTGGAAATTAAGTGTTGATTTATTTAGAAGCTTTAATGTTCCTGTAAGACAACTTGATTGTTGTTCAGGTGATTTAGCAGATTTAAAAGTTAAATCTTGTGATATAGAGGCTTGGAGCCCTAGACAAAAGAAATATTTTGAAGTATGTAGTTGTTCTAATCTAGGAGATGCACAAGCTAGACGTCTAGGAATTCGTGTTAAGAGCGAAAAAGGAAATTATTTCTTACATACATTAAATAATACAGTTGTTGCTACTCCAAGAGGATTAATTGCTGTATTAGAAAATAATTATAATGAAGACGGAAGTGTTACAGTTCCAGAAGTTTTAAGACCATATATGGGTGGAACTGAAAAAATTCTTCCAAAAAAATAAAATATAACAAACAATCAAATATTTAACATCTAAAATTTAAAAAAAATTTAGATGGCGCTGAATGAAACAAAGTGAATCGAAAAGGAGTAAAAATATGGTAGTAAATAATCCAAAATTTGAAATTTCAGCAGTAAAACCTGCTCAATATCCAAAAAATAATTTACCAGAAGTTGTTTTGGTTGGCAAATCTAATGTTGGTAAATCAAGTTTTATAAATACTATGATAAATAGAAAAAAACTTGCTAGAACAAGTAGTGAGCCTGGTAAAACAAGACAAATTAATTTTTATAATATTGATGAAAAATTTTATTTTGTTGATTTACCTGGATATGGGTATAGTAAAATGTCTAAAAAAGAACAAGAACAAGTTGGAAAGTTTATTGAGCAATATTTATTTAATAGAGATCAAATTTCTTTGATTATCTTTTTAGTTGATATTCGCCACTCTCCTACTGAGAATGATAAGCTTATGTATGATTATGTTATTCGTTCTGGTTTACCTTGTATGATTTTGGCTAATAAAGCTGATAAAATTGCCATTACAAAGGTTTCAGATGTTGCTAATACATTGCAAAAAACCTTGAATCCTATTGGTGATATTCCTACATTTCCTTTTTCTTCTGAGAGAAAAGTTTACATGGATGATGTATGGAATGAAATTGAAAAATATATTTAAAAAACGGGATGGATCTCCAATCCCGCTTTTTTTAGCAACAACATTTTCTTTTTTTATCTTTTTTTCTGTTACAAATTAATAGTATTATAGATAAAACTAGAAGTAATGCAAGTACCACAGCCAATACGATTATTGCTCCAAAAGATGCTAATATTTCAGATGATATTGCTGCTGCACCAACTAATAGTCCAATAACAAATGCAAGAGCAACTGCTATTATTACTGTTATAATTCCAAAGCATTTATTGTTATTGCATTTATCTTCTTTTTTGTCATAACAAAATACTTCTTGTGGCTCCATAAAAGTCACCTCCTGTATAACACCTTTATTTGATGTGTTATACTATATATTATGTTAGATACAAAGAAAAGATGTCAAATTTCGACATTTTTATATAAATGCTCAAAATTTCACATCTTGTTTTTTATTTAGATTTAATTATTATCCATTTTCTTAGTTATCATTTTTACTGCTTTTTCTCTTGGAATCATAACCACATGTCCACACCCTTGGCATTTCAATTTAAAATCAACTCCAACTCTTGTTATCTCCCATAGTTTACTTCCACAAGGGTGTTGTTTTTTTGTTCTAACAATATCACCAATATTATATTCCATTTCAAATCACCTCAAAATCTGTATTGTTTCTATTGTCTAAAACGTTTTTCTATCTCTTCTCTTCCTAATACTTGCATTATTTCATATAAATCTGGTGTATTAGTTCTTTTTGTTAAAGCAACTCTTAAAACTGTACTAACATCTCCAACATGTGCTGCATACATTCCTGGATTTGTTTTAAATTCTTTAACTTCTTTTGCATAACCCATTTCGCCTGCTAATTCTTTGATTTTATCAAACCAAGTTTGTTTATCATCATTTTCATCATAATATTTTTCAATATATAATTTTAATATTTTTTCAACTGACTCTTTATCATTTATTACTTGATATGGATATTCTTCTTCATTTTTATCAAATAACTTATCATACATATATTCAATGTTTTCTTTAACATCAGACCATTTTGATATATCTTTTCTTGGCTTTTTGTTTCCTCTTTCTATACCAAAAACTTTTAAAGCATATTCTTTATCTTTTAAGATTTCTGCTAATTCTGAATCATATTTTGATGCCCATAAGTTTGCATTTTCATATACCTCTTCTGCCGTCATTTTTGATATTACTGTTTTAGATACATCTAATAATTTAACCATATCAAATAAAGCACCACTAACACTCATTTTGTTTAATTGTAATTCAAATTCATTTAATTCTTTATCTGGATTTGCTCTTCTCCAATTTTCAAATGTAGAGTTTGCAATATTCATTAAATATTCTTTAACTGCCTCTGCTGGAATACCTTCTTCTGCATAGTAACTTACAGCAGCTTCTGCATCTTTTCTTTTACTTAATTTTCTCTTATTTCCATTGTCATTTTTCATGATTGGTGCAATATGTGCATATTTAGGAGCTTTGAATCCTAATTCATGGAATAGTTGTAAATGTAATGGTACTGATGATAACCATTCATCTCCTCTTATTACATGTGTTGTATGCATTAAGTGGTCATCAACTGCATGTGCAAAGTGATATGTTGGTAATCCATCTGCTTTTATTATAACTATATCTTGGTCGTTTTCTGGAAAATCAACCTTTCCTTTAATTACATCATGATGTTGTATTTTTCTGTCTTCTCTTCCAGGTGATTTAAATCTGATTATATAATTTTCACCGTTTTGAATTCTTTTCATAGCTTCTTCAACTGTTACAGTTCTGCATTTTGCCCATACCCCATAATATCCAGGTCTGATTTTTGCAGCTTCTTGTTTTGCTCTTATTTCTTCTACATCTTCTGGTGTACAGAAACATGGATATGCTTTACCTTGTTCAATTAGATATTTTGCATATGCTTGGTAAATTTCTTTTCTTTGACTTTGTTTATATGGTCCATAATTTCCTTTTCCTTCTTCTTCTGAAATCATACCTTCATCTGGTTCAATTGCAAAATCTTTTAAAGAGCTAACAATTCCTGATACTGCGTTTTCTACTTCTCTTTTTTGGTCTGTATCTTCAACTCTTAGAAAAAATACTCCATTTGTTTGTGATGCCAATTTTCTTGCTATTAATGATTGATATAGCCCTCCTATGTGTACAAAACCTGTTGGGCTTGGAGCAAATCTTGTTACTATTGCACCTTCTGGTAAATCTCTTTCTGGATATTTTTCTTCATAATATGATATTTCCTTTGCATCTGGAAATATTAAATTTGCTAAATCTTTATAATCCATTTTCTATTCTCCTCTTAAAATGATATTTTTATCTTTCTATTTCTTCTTCTTTTTCCTTTGGCTTTCTTCCTCTATTATCTCGTTTTGCAACAAGCATTTTTTCATTTGGGTTTTCTCTTTTTTTACTAACCTCTATTATTAATTTAATTACCTCTTCGTTGCTAATATTAGGATATATTTTTTTCAATTTTTTTTTATTTCATTTGGTGCCAAATTCATATTTTCTTCTACTATTTGTAATTTACGATTTCCCATAAATATTCTCCTTTTTTAATTCTATACTTCCATTATAATTGGAATAATCATAGGATTTCTCTTTGTTTTAGAGAAAATATAATCTCTTAAATTCTCTCTAACAGTTGACTTAATAGTTGACCAATCTCTAATGCCTTTTTCTTCACATTTTCTGATTTCATGTCTTACGACATTTTTAACATCATCCATTAAATTTTCTGATTCTCTAACATATACAAAACCTCTTGATATAACATCAGGTCCTGCAACAACTTCTCCTGTTGAAGAATCCATTGTTAAAACAATAACAATCAATCCATCTTGTGATAAATGTTGTCTATCTCTTAAAACAATATTTCCAACATCTCCAACACCTAGTCCATCAACTAAAACTCTACCATTTGGAACCATTCCATTAAATTTGATTTCATTTTCATCAACTTCAAGAACTTTACCATTTTCCATCATTACAATATTTTTAGCTGGAATTCCCATCATTTGAGCAGTTTCAGCGTGCGCTCTTAATTGTCTATATTCACCATGAACTGGTATAAAGAATTTTGGTTTTGTAAGAGCAAATATCAATTTTTGTTCTTCTTGACAAGCATGTCCTGAAACGTGAACATCTGCTAACGCACTATATACAACTTCTGCACCTATTTGCATTAAATCGTCAATTACCTTTGAAACTGATTTTTCATTTCCTGGTATTGGATTTGCAGAAATTATGACTAAGTCATTTGGTGTAATTTTAACTTTTCTATGGTCTCCTGCTGCCATTCTTGTTAATGCAGACATTGTTTCTCCTTGACTTCCTGTTGTTATAATTACTAATTGTTCATCATTATATGTTGACATTGTATCTATATCAATAAATATGTCATCTGGGCATTCTATATATCCTAATTCTTTTGCTGTTGTAATCATATTTATCATACTTCTACCACATACAGCAATTTTTCTATGATATTTAACAGCTGAACTTACTATTTGTTGAACTCTGTGTACATTTGATGCAAATGTTGCTACAACTATTCTTTTTGTACATCCATCAAATAGTTCATCAAAAACTGGTCCTATTGAGCTTTCAGACATTGTGAATCCTTTTCTTTCAGCATTTGTACTGTCTGACATTAAAGCTAATATACCTTCATTTCCTAATTCTGCAATTCTTCCAAGGTCCATAATTTTTCCATCTATTGGTGTATAATCTACTTTAAAGTCACCTGTGTGTAGAATTGTTCCTACTGGTGTTTTTATTGCTAGCATTACTGAATCTGGTATGCTGTGTGTACTTCTTATAAATTCAACTTCAAAATATCTTCCAAATTTGATTTTTTGTCCTTGTGTTACTTCTATTAATGTTGAACTTCTTAAAATTCTATGTTCTTCTAATTTATTTCTTATTAGTCCCATTGCTAATTTTGGTGCATATACTGGGATATTTATTTGTTTTAGTAAATATGGTACACTTCCTATATGGTCTTCGTGTCCATGTGTTATTATTAGTCCTTTTATTTTATCTACATTTCTTTGTAGATATGTTATATCTGGTATAACTAGGTCTACTCCAAGCATATCATCTTCTGGGAATGATAAACCACAGTCGACTACAATTATTTCATCATCATATTCAAATACTGTGATGTTTTTTCCTACTTCGTGTAATCCTCCTAATGGGATTATTTTTAATTTTGGTTTTTTAAAGATATTTTCTCTCCTTGTAGTTTTTCTTTCTGCTATTGAATTTTCTCCTCTTACTACTAATTCTTTTGATTCTGTGTTTTCTTGTATTTTCTTCTCTCTTTTTTCTCTTGGTTTTCTAGTATTTCTAGTATTTCTAGTATTTTTAACATTTTTTGTATTTTCACTTGTTTCCGCTTTTTCTTCTTTTATTGTTTTTCTTGGTATTCTTCTTGTTGTTTCTTGTTTTTGGTTTTGTACCCTTTTATTCATATTTCTTCTTGGTACTCTTGCCTTTTTCTCTTCTTTTTGTTCTATTTTTTCTTCTGCCATATTTTTCCTCTCTTTCTTTTTTAGTTTTTTTATTTTTCTATATTCAATTTTAATAAATCCATTATTTGTTTAAAGTTTTTTTATTTTTTAAATGTTTAATAAAATGTTAATTTTTGGTTTTAAAATTACATTTTTGTTTATGTTTTTATATTTTATTTTGTCTTTTGTTTTGTTTTTTTATCCGTTCTCTTTTATTTTTTCTTTAAACTTTTTAGGTTTATAAAATCTCATTCTTGTGCCCTCTTGGCAACATCTTGTGTATTATACTATATTTTCCTAAAATTGTCAAATTGTAATTATGTATACTGAATTTTTTTATTACAGTTTAGAAAGAGACTTTTAGATGATATTATTGCATATATTTTTTGAAATTTGAACCTTTTCATTACATTCAAAAAGAAAATTTAATATAAAAAT
>ERZ826242.3788-NODE-3788-length-10382-cov-2.336787_pt1 | contig 10382 bp, 11 predicted proteins | sample MGYA00519871_ERZ826242 | MGnify/ENA primary metagenome ERZ826242 (study PRJEB31778, sample SAMEA3449226) | human gut metagenome | biome: human gut; feature: human-associated habitat; material: faeces | place: United Kingdom | collected 2010/2012 ...
TGAACCTTTCCACCAACGATGACAAGGTCTCGCCCGCAGTGCGCCTGCTGGCCGCGCGGGCGCGCTCCACGGGTGAGATCCGCCAAAAGCTGGAGGCCTACGGCTATATGGATGATACCGTGGATATGGTGCTCTATAAGCTGGAGAAGGAAGGCCTTTTGGATGACGCGGCCTTTGCCTGCGAATGGGCCGCCGCGCGCGCACGGCATCAGATCGGTCGCGGGCGCATCCTACGCGAGCTGGTGCACAAGGGTGTAAGCCGTGATGTGGCGGAGCGCGCCGTGGACGCGCTGGACAGGGAGGAAGGAGATGCCGCCGCCCTGGCGCTGGCGCAAAAGCTGCTGCGCCGCTACGCGGGCGAGCCGGACGCAAAAAAGGCCATGGCGAAGCTGATGGCCGCCATGGCCCGCAGAGGATATGATTTTGAGAGCGCACGCCGTGCCGTGGAGCAGGCGCTGGAAGAAGCGCAGGGGGAATGAACCCTCAACGATGCGCGTAGATGCGCATTTCCAATACATTGCTTTCGGGGTCCCGAAGCTCGCTTTCCAGATATTCAAAATACGCGCCGGGCGTAACGAAGCCATTGGGGGGCAACAGGTTCAGCCCCGTTCCGGAGGCAATGATCTGCGCCATGGCGCAGCAGTTGGTGCGCATCACGTTGTAAAGGCGGAATACGCCGCGCCGCACCTTGTAAAACCGCGCGCCAAAGTCGTACTCCGGACGGTCCGGGGGCGTCCAGGGCGCACAGTCGCTTTTGAGACGGGCACGCATGCCGCCCTCCAGCGCGCCGGCGGCTTCCTCGCTCAGGCCCAGCGTGAAGCCAATCAGCAGCTTGTGTTCGATGGCCTGGCAGTAGGGAATATAGCTCTCCGTGGGACAGACCAGAATCACCCCGTCGGACAGCGCGCCGAACAGACGGTTGCTGCTTTCGTCATAGCAGCCATAGGAATAGGTGACTCCCCGCAGGCTGACCACCACGTGCCCGAAGCCGAAGGCCACGTTTTTGCCCAGATGAAACACCACTTCCAGCGTTTCGGGCCAGCTTTTGCGTGCGGGCGACGGCTTGGGGATCACCACATCCTGCGTAAGCGTTGCATACCGGGCGCTGAGCCGCCTGAGCACAACAGAGGGCAGGAGCGCCGTCAGCAGCACGGGCGGATGCACGCGCAGACGGCTGAGCAGGCGGCTGCTTTCCACGTTGCGGTTAATCAGCACGCCCAACAGATCCATCAGCTGCCACAGGGCGTAGACCAGCAGGTAGACGCCCGCCAGCCATTGCAGCGCACGTCCCGCTGAATATCCCCACAACAGGCTGACGCCCGTGACCAGCGAAAGAGCAGCCAGCAGCGCGAACTTGATCCTGCCCCGCTCGCCCATGACGATCAGCTGCACCACATAGCCAACCTGCGCCACGCACACCAGCAGCGACCACAGGCCAATGGCCAGCGTCACGCTTTTCATCAGCACGCCGGGAAAGAGTGCCGCAAACAGCCCCGCACCCAGCGATACCACGCCTGAAAGCATCGCGTGCGGATGCGCCTCCCTCCGCTGAAACAGGGAGACGGACAGAGCGGCCACGCCGTTGATCATAAGCGCGGCGGTAAACAGCGCATGCAGCCAGCGCTGTGTAAAGCCCGGCGCAACGAGAATCATCAGGCCCAGCGCCGCCATGACCACAAAGCGCGCCAGCAGGCTCAGCGGCGTAAGCGCTCTCATGGGGCGGGCCGGTCCGCTAGGCGCGCTGCGCATGGCGGCGGATGGCGTCGAAGGTTTCATCGCTCAGATCGTGTTCGATCTTACAGGCGTCGGCGCGAGCTACGGATTCGCTCACACCCAGGCGGATGAAAAAGCTGGTGAGCAGGTTATGGCGCTCCCAGATGCGGCGCGCGATGGCTTCGCCCTGCTCGGTGAGGGTGATGCGGTTGTCGTCTCCCATGAGGATATAGCCGTTTTCGCGCAGGCGCTTCATGGCAAAGCTGACCGAGGGCTTGGTCACGCCAAGGTGCGCGGCGATATCCACCGAGCGCGCAGAGCCGTGCTGTTCACAAAACATCAATATCGTTTCAAGATAATCCTCAGCGGATTCATGAATCTTCATACGGGAAACCTCCTTTGCGTTATCCTACCATATTCGGTATGAAAACACAATGCGTCATGTTGACAACCACATGGCGATAAGCTAAAATAAGGACTCTTATATACCCTTCCGGCTGGGAAGGGGAGCGGGGGAGTTGCTTGTCTATGGAACTGGTCCTCATCGGCGTGGGACTGTCGATGGATGCTTTTGCGGTGGCGCTTTGCAAGGGCTTAAGCATGCGGCGCATCAACTACGCGCACGCAGCGGTGATCGCACTGTTTTTTGGCGTGTTTCAGGCCGTGATGCCCCTGATCGGCTGGGTGCTGGGCACGCAGTTTGCGCGCTATATCACATCGGTGGATCACTGGATCGCGTTTGCGCTACTGGGCTACATCGGCGGCAAGATGATCTGGGACGCGTTTCACGAGGCGCCGGAATCCGAAACATGTGCGGCCGAAAGCACCCTGAACCTCAAGGAACTGCTGATGCTGGCGGTTGCTACCAGCATCGACGCACTGGCGGTGGGCATCACCTTTGCATTTTTGAAGGTAAGCATCGTTCCCGCGGTGCTTATTATCGGCTGTATCACCTTTGTGCTGTCCTTCGTGGGCGTGGCGGTAGGCAACCGCTTTGGCACGCGTTTTCAGAAAAAGGCGGAAATCGCGGGCGGAACGGTGCTGGTGCTCATCGGTTTGAAAATCCTGTTGGAGCACATTGGGCTGCTCTGAGGGAGTCAGGGCATGTCCTCCTCGTCGCTGACGGGGCTGTCAAACTGCGGGGTGAACCAGTCCGTGTCCTTCAGCGCCTTCAGGCGCTCACGGGAGATAACGGTGCCGGTGCCCAGACAGGCATTGCAGCGGTAGCCGCACGAGGGGCACACGCAGGCCATGCCTTCGGTTTCGGACTGAATCATGTATGCCTCGCAATGCGGGCAGCCGCAACGCATGACAAGTCGCCTCCTTGAGTGAAAAAAGAGTGCAGTCATTGTAGCATAAAACGGTATGAAACGCAAAGCGCGGTCTGGGGGGAGAAACCTGTGAAAGCAAACCGAAGCCGGGCGCTGGTCTGTCTGCTGGCAGCATGTCTGGGGCTGGTGTGCGCCTGCGCGGCCAATCCGCCGCGCGAAGAACTATACCAGAAGCTGCTGGACTACTTTGAGAACCTGGGCTATGCCTGCGAGCTTTCGCCCCTTGCGGACAGCGGGCGCGATGTGCCCATCGCGGGGCCCGAAGCATGGGACAGCCTCATGCTGGATGGCCGGGAGGAAGTGCTGGTCTACTTTGATGAGAGCAACCGTGCCGACTACCTGAGCGGCCGCGTGGACACGGAACGGTATGGGCTGGCAACCCGCTTTGGCCTGCGCTTTGTGCTGGTGTACGGCGGCGCGGATGAGGGCGTGCGGGAGGCACTGGAGACGATCCCCAACGAGTGAATATGGGGCGGCGGTTTCGCCGCCCCTTTTGCGTGCAAAAAAAGCGCTCCGCATGGGGAGGAAGCGTGGGGGCAATGCGCCTTCATTTGCGTGGAAGGCTCCTTTCACCTGCAAAGGGGCTTTTGGACAATGAAAAATTCCGCCTTTCGGAATCCGAAGGGCGGAAGGGACGGGACGGCCTCAGCGCACGCGCTCGTCGCCCCAGAAGAACAGGGCCACGGTACCCGGGCCGGTATGGCTGCCGATGGTGGTGCCGATGCTGTTGATTTCCACCTTGCCGTTGAGCTTGGGAAAGCGCTCCTCCACCAGGCGCGCTACGGCCTGCGCGTCCTCCATGCAGGCGGAGTTGGAGATGTAGCACTTGCCGCTGTAGTTCAGCCCGTCCTGGGCATGCTCCACCATGCGCTCGGCAATTTCACGAATGACCTTGTTCTTGCCGCGAATCTTGAAGCGGGGAATCAGCCGGCCCAGATCATCCATGTTCAGCAGCGGGCAGATTTTCAGCTTGGTGCCGAACCAGCCGCTGGCCTTGGAAATGCGTCCACCGCGCACATAGAAGGTCAGATCGGTAGAGAAGAACCAGTGATGCAGCTTGAGGCGGTTCTGCTCGGTCCAGTCGCGCAGCTCCTCCAAAGCCATACCCCCGTCGCGCAGATCGGCCAGCTTGTCCATCAGCAAGCCGTAGCCCGAAGAGGCGCCCAGTGAATCCACCACGTAGATCTTGCGTTCCGGATACTTGGCCGAAAGCTCGTCGCGGGCGAGGCAGGCGGAATTGTAGGTGCCGGAGATGCCGCTGGACAGCGTCACGTGCAGGATATCCAGCCCCTGCTCCAGAAACGAGGTGAAATAGGCGATGTATTCATCCACGTTGACCTGCGAGGTACGGGTCTCCGCGCCGTCCGCCATCGCCTGATAGAAAGCGGCAAAGGACATGGTTTTGCCCAGATCGTCGTTATAGGATTTGCCGTTTAACATATAGTGGAAGCAGATATAATGAATATCGCGCTCTTGGAAGTGCTGTTCGCTCAAGTCGGCGGTGGAGCAACAGCTGAGGATGTAATTTGTCATGGCAGGGTCACTCACTTTCTCTATTTTGCGGCTGATGTCAGGGACGCGCTGCTGCGTCGGGAGGGCAGGAGCCTCCTGCCTTTTACATTTCGTTTTGATGGGACAAAATTCCTGCTTGCCCAGGATCGTTATCATATTCCACGGACGTGAGTTCCAGCCCGCAGGCGGGCGCAGTGGCACCCAGGTCCAGCCGGCTGCCGCCGTTCAGCGCGCGGGCAAAAGCATCCGGAGAAAGCCGTCCCGTGCCGATATCCACCAGCGTGCCCGCGATGATGCGCACCATGTTGTATAAAAAGGCATTGCCCCGTACGGTGAGGGTGATGAGCGGGCCCTCCTGGCGCAGGGAGGCCTCCCTCAGGGTGCGCACGGTGGTCCTGGCTGTGCCGCCCGATGCCTGAAAAGCCGCAAAGTCGTGCGTTCCCAGCAGCGCGGGAAGGCTGTTGCGCATGCGGTCCATGTCCAGCGGCCGGGGTACGTGCGCGGTAAGGCTGCGCAGGAGCGCGCTGGCGTGCGGCGCGTTGTGAATGCGGTAGGTATAGCGCTTGCCGCGCGCATCGAAGCGCGCATGAAAATCGGCAGGGACCGCAAACCCCTCCAGAACGCGAATATCGGGAGGAAGCAGCGTGTTGAGCGCAAAGGGATACTTGTCAGGAGGAATGCGGCTTGCGGTATCGAAATGGGCACGCTGGCCCAGGGCGTGCACCCCGGCATCGGTACGGCTGGCGCCGGTCACGCGCGTTTTTTCGCCGGTCAGACGGGCCAGGGCTTCCTCCAGCACCTGCTGCACGCTCAGGGCGTTGTCCTGCCACTGCCAGCCGGCATAGGACGTGCCGTCATAGCTGACGGTGAGCAGCACGCGGCGTGTGCCCTCCGGTGGACGCTCCTTGACGATGGGGGGCAGCCCGTTCATTTCAGCCACATCCCGGCAAAGATGGTCGCCAGCAGCGTTCCCACGGTGGCCAGCAGGGCCCACAGGTCGCTTTGTGTGTAGCGCAGCACGCGCAGACGGGTGCGGCCTTCGCCGCCGTGGTAGCAGCGCGCCTCCATGGCCATGGCCAGATCGCCCGCACGGCGGAAAGCGCTGACGAACAGCGGCACCAGCAGAGGAATCATGGCCTTAGCGCGCTTGAGCAGGTTTCCGCTCTCAAAATCCGCGCCGCGGGCCATCTGGGCCTTCATAATCTTGTCCGCTTCCTCAATCAGCGTGGGGATGAAGCGAAGGGCGATGGTCATCATCATGGCCAGCTCATGCGCGGGAAAATGGATGATCTTGAGGGGGCTGAGGAGCTTTTCAAGCCCGTCGCTCAGCGCCACAGGCGATGTGGTGAGGGTCAGCAGCGATGTGCCTGCCACCAGGAACACCAGGCGCATGCTGAAATGCACCGCAGTCAGGAACCCTTCCTGCGTGATACGCAGGAACCCCCACTGCACCCATACCGTGGTACCGGTGGAGAAAAACAGGTTGAGCAAGAAGGTCAGGATCAGCAGAAAACGCAGCGGCTTGACGGACTTGAGCAGCCGCTTGGCCGACAGGCCCGACAGGCGGGAGGCCACCAGCAGATAGGCCAGTGGGATCACGTACCACACCGGGCTGGTGACGCAGAAGATGATAGCGATGTAGAGGATGGTCAGGATGATTTTGCATCGCGGGTCCAGGCGGTGAATGACCGTGTCGCCGGGAATGTACTGCCCTAAAGTGATGTCCCTCAGCATGCGCGGCCCTCCTTTTTCAGCGCCAGAATGGCATGGCATACCTCATCTAGCGTGCACAGATCGCCAGGCAGGTCAAAGCCCTCGGCAATCAGCGCGTGGGTAAGCTCCGCCGCCTGAGGCACGCCCAGCCCGATGGAGCGCAGCTTTTCCTGCTGGGTGAACACCTCGCGCGGCGTGCCGGTCATCACCAGCTCGCCCCGGCTCATCACCACCAGGCGCGTGGCCAATGTGGAGATGTCGTCCATGCTGTGGCTGACCATGATGACCGTCAGCCCGCCTGCTGCGTGCAGGTCCCGAATCATTTGCAGAATGCTGTTTCGTCCCGCGGGGTCCAGCCCGGCGGTCGGCTCGTCCAGAATGAGCACGCGCGGCCGCATGGCCAGCACGCCCGCGATGGCCACACGGCGCATCTGCCCGCCGCTGAGCTCGAAGGGCGAGCGCTCGGCCACCTCGTCGTAGTTCAGGCCCACCTGCAGCATCGCCCCGCGCACGCGCCGGTCGATCTCCTCCGCATCCAGCCCCATGTTGCGGGGGCCGAAGGCGATGTCCTTGGCCACGGTCTCCTCAAACAGCTGGTATTCCGGATACTGGAATACCAGCCCTACCTTTTTGCGCACCTCCAGCAGGCTTACGCCCTTCTGGGTCAGGTCCAGCCCGTCCACCACCACGCGGCCGGAGGTGGGCTTGATGAGCCCGTTCAAATGCTGCACCAGCGTGGTCTTGCCGCTGCCCGTGTGGCCCAGAAGGCCAATGAGCTCGCCGTCCTCGATGGTCAGGCTCACATCGTTGAGCGCCACGGCGGAAAAGGGGCTTCCGGGCATGTAGGTGTGCGTAAGATGCTCTACTTGGATGGGCATAGCGCTTTTTTCAGCTCCTTTACCATATCGGCCACGGTGAGAATGCCATCGGGCAGGACAAGTCCGCCCGCCCTGAGGCGCATGGCCAGCTCGGCCATGGGAGGCACGTCCAGCCCCAGGGCCTTGACCTTCTGAACCTGGGAAAACACCTCGGCAGGGGTGCCGTCCAGCGCGATCTTGCCCTTGTCGAGCACGACCACGCGGTCGGCTACGGCGGCCTCTTCCATAAAGTGTGTAATCCAGATCACCGTCATGCCCTGCTCGCGGTTGAGCTTGCGAACCGTGGCCAGCACGTCGGCGCGGCCCGCGGGGTCCAGCATGGCGGTGGCCTCATCCAGAATCATGACCTCCGGCTGCATGGCCAATACGCCGGCCACAGCCACCCGCTGCTTCTGACCGCCGCTGAGCATGTGCGGGGCGAAGGAAGCGCGCTCGGTCATGCGCACGGCGGCCAGCGCCGCGTCGATGCGGGGGATCATGTCCTCGTGCGGCACGCCCAGGTTTTCCAGGCCGAAGGCCACGTCCTCGCGCACCACGTTGGCCACAATCTGGTTGTCCGGGTTCTGAAACACCATGCCCACGTTTCGCCGAATGGTGATAAGCCGGTCTTCATTGGCGGTATCGATGCCGCAGACATAGACCTTTCCCCCGGAGGGAAGCAGAATGGCGTTGAAATGCTTGGCAAGGGTGGATTTTCCGCAGCCGTTGGTGCCGAGAACGGCCACAAAGCTGCCTTGTTCAATGGTCAGGTTCAAATCCGCAAACACGGGAACACCGGGCGTGTCCTCCACGCCCGGGTACGTGTATGCCAGATGCTCTACAGAAATTATGTCGCTCAAATCAGGCATCCTCCTATTGGTTACGGCGTCCACCGGCCGGTGGCGCCGCAGGGAAGGGCCAGGCCGGTCTGGGTGACGGGGAGCCCCAGTTCATCGGAGGTGGTGTGGCCGCCATGCGCCGCCCCAAACACCACGTCGGAGGCATATGCCACGGCGGAGGGCGCAAGCCCGGTGGTATACGAATTGATGATAACGAACAGCGGCTCGTCGGACAGCAGCTTCACCGTCTCCTGTAAGAAGGGGTAAAAGCTGGTCTCCATCTTCCAGATCTCGCCATAGCTGGGCGGATCCATGATAATGCCGTCATAGCGCCGTCCCCGGCGAATCTCCCGCTGGATGAACTTACCGCAGTCGTCCACGATCCAGTGGATGGGTCGGTCGGCAAGGCCGGAGGCCACGGCGTTTTCCTTCGCCCAGGCCACCATGCCCTTGGAGGCGTCCACATGGTACACCTCCGCTCCCCCGGCAGCCGCCGCCAGGGTTGCACCGCCGGAATAGGCGAACAGATTCAGCACCCGGACAGGACGGCGGGCGGAAGCCGCCGCCACCTTTTCCCGGATGAAATCCCAGTTTGCCGCCTGCTCCGGGAAAACGCCTGTGTGCTTGAAATTCATGGGCTTGACGTTGAGGTAGTCCTTATAATGAATCTGCCACCGTTCCGGGAGCTTGTTGTCCGTCCAGTGTCCGCCGCCGGTATTGGCGCGGACATAGCGGGCGTCATAACGCTTCCACTGGGGCGCCGTCCTGGGCGTATTCCAGATTACCTGGGGGTCGGGGCGCACCAGAATGAACTTGCCCCACCGTTCCAGCCGCTCGCCGCCGCTGGCGTCCAGCACCTCATATTCCTTCCATTCATCGGAAATCCAGAGCATTGGGTCTCCTCCCTCTTTCTCTTTCACCTTATCTCAGCCGACAAAGCCGTCCCAGCCGCCATGCCAGCCGCCGTCCGAGCTGTTGTCCCAGCCGCCGGTGGTGTCTTCCTCCGTACCGCCGGGCTGATACTCCTCCCAGGAGCTCTGGTTGTGCAGCGGACACATGATATAGGGGGCATCCACGCCGTTATTCAGGTTGTTGTAGAACCCGTGCCAGGAGGCGGGGTTGCCCTCGGAATCGATGAGATAGACATAGTAGTTGGCGGTGTAAATGTCGTTCAGTCCGAAGCCGTCCGCCGCCTTGATCTCGTCCACCTCAGCCTGGGTCAGCTTCACAAGAGATCTCGACTCGATCTGGGCGTCGCTGAACATATGGCAGTAGTCAGTCGCCACACCGCCGCCGGTGACGCAGTAGTCCACCTGCACGTGCTTGTCGCAGGTTCCCTCCGGCTCATCGCCGTCGTAAACGTTCACGTAAACCACACGCTCCAGCCCACGCACGTCGGCGCTGCAGGCCGCGGTGGCCTTCTTGCCGGAATCCAGACACACGCCAACGCTGTGGAAGGCATTGCCGTTGTAGAGTCCTTCTCTGGGCAAGCCGTCGTGGATGGGCTGCATGACCGCCTTCCACAGCCGCGCCGCCGGGTTGGCGCTGCTTCCGGTGAGATAGATTTGCTCCGGGATATCGTAACCGCACCATACGGCCGCCGTGTAGTGGGTGGTATAGCCGCAGAACCAACGGTCACGGTTGGAAGAGGTTGTGCCGGTCTTGCCCGCGATGTTCTGTCCCGGGAAAATGGCCGCGCCGCCGGTGCCGTTATTCGCCGCGTTGAACAGGCAGTAGTTCATATAATCCACAGTCTTCTGGCTGAGGATTTTCCGGGACTCCTGCTCATTGTCCACCACAACTTTGCCGTTGCTGTCGTAGACCTTGGTAAACAGTCTCGGCTCCCGGTAAACGCCGTCGTTGGCGAAGGTCGCATAGGCGGCGGACATCTCCCGCACGGTGGAGCCAACCGTCAGCGCGCCCAGCGCCAAAGGTGCCAGACCCACGTCGGACAGGCTCTGCCCGGAAGGCAGGGGGTAATTGTCGGTCAGGGAGCTTTGACCAAAGTTGTATTTGGCAAAGCTGTAGCCGTAATCCGCGCCGATGGTATCCAGCGTCCGGGCGGAAACGGTGTTGACGGAGGAAACGATGCCCTGATAGACGGTTCTGGCATACTGGTACTGCCGGTTGTCGTTTTTCGGCCAGTTGTTGCCGTCAATATAGGTCATGGGCAGGTCTTTCATCACCGATGCCGGGGTGACCTTGCCGGATTCAAAGGCCGGGGCGTAAACGGAAATGGGCTTCTGGGAGGAACCGGTCTGGAGCTTTGCCTGGGTGGCCTTGTTGTAGGCCAGGAAGGTAGTCTTCTCCCCCACGCCGCCGGACAGGGCAACCACGTCCCCCGTCTCGTTGTCAATGACCACGATGGCGGACTGGAGCTGCTGCTCACTGCGGGTGGTGGGAATGTTGCTCAGGTC
>ERZ826242.3789-NODE-3789-length-10381-cov-3.159791_pt1 | contig 10381 bp, 8 predicted proteins | sample MGYA00519871_ERZ826242 | MGnify/ENA primary metagenome ERZ826242 (study PRJEB31778, sample SAMEA3449226) | human gut metagenome | biome: human gut; feature: human-associated habitat; material: faeces | place: United Kingdom | collected 2010/2012 ...
CCATGGTCAAGCGGTTAAGACGTCGCCCTCTCAAGGCGAAATCAGGGGTTCGATTCCCCTTGGAGCTACCAGTGCGAAAGCGGATCTATCGGTTTGAACCGATAGGTCCGTTTCTCTATTTTCTATGTCCGCGCCGCCTGCGGACAGAACCAGCGCCTTTTTTGCCGGAGGCAAAGCGATGAACTTTTCCCTGAATCTCCCCACCTGGTTTCCCCTTGCGCCAAGGGTGCAGGCCGGAGCGGCCGATGCGCCTGACGAGAAGGACGCATCCCCGCGTTCCGCCGGTCTGGGGCCCATCACCGGCCGGGACCTGAGTGACCTCGGCAGCCTTGTCAAGCCCTTCGTGCGCGATCCGTTCAACCGCCTGCGCCCGCCTTTTTCGCGCGAGGCGGCCGAGCTGTCGCTGGAGCTGGCCAGCATGGCTTACACGCTGGATCTGGAACCGTGGACGGAGGCGGGGTGGAACGATTTTTCCATCCAGATCGACGATGATCTGCAGAGCGGCCTGACCCGCAGGAGCAGCGCGGACGGCGAGCGCATGCGCGCGCTGATCAATGCCCTCAAGGTGCGCCGCGCCAAGGCCGCCCTGCGCGAGCGCAACCCCGTGTCTCAGGTGATGAGCGCCCTGCGCCAGCGGGAGCGCAGCGATACCATCAAGGCCGTGTGCATGATGCATCCCCTGCCCGGGGGACAGTTCCTGCTGGCCATTGGCTTTATGGGTACCGGCAAGCGCTTTTACGACTGGATTTCCAACTTCCGCTTCACCACGGAGGAAGGGTTCCACAAGGGGTTTTATCAGCTGTGCACCTATTTTGAACAGGGGGCGGAAAGCATCGTCTTTCCCGCCACGGCAAAGGCGCTGGGCCTGGAAAAGCTCACCCTGGGCGAGGTGCTTTCCGAGATGAAGAGCCTGAGCAGCCGCTTCCGCCTGTGGATGGCCGGTCACAGCCAGGGTGCGGCGGTCATGCAGGTGTTCTGCCACCGACTGATGACCGACTGGGGCGTGCTTGCGCAGAATATGACGGGCTATGGCTTCGCTTCGCCCACTGTTGCCACGGGACGACTGGTGCAGGACCCGGCCGCCTATCCGCTCTATCACATCCTCAACAGCGACGACATGGTGCCCCGCATGGGCGCGCTGCTGCACCTGGGGCTGTGCCTGGAATATCCGGCCGACGATGATTTCCGCGAGCGCTGCTATGATCTGAGCCCCCTGCCCGCCGATGTGGCGGCGCGTCTGGCGCTGGCCCCCTATCAGCGGGCCATGGTCAACACGCCCTCCATCCTTTTGTACAGCACGGCATTTCTGCAGTGCGTGGCAGAGGAAAAGGGCGAGGAGGGCCTCAACAGCCTGCTGGACCGCAAGTGGGCGGTGCCTGCCGTGGACCGCATGCTCCAGGCAGCCGGAGGCAAGGCCATGAACCTGCTTGACCGCCTGGTTGAAAACGCACAGAACGGCCATGCCGCGCTCACCGGCCAACCCATGGATGAGCAGGCCCTTGCCGCCCTGCGGGACCGCATGCGGCCCGTGGTGCATGCCTTTCCCTTCCGGCGGCTGATGGGAGCCGTGCTGGCTTACTGCATACCGCCGCACCGCTTGGTGCGCCATGAGCAGGATGGCGCCTACGCGGTGATCGTCAGGGAGGGGCTGGACCGCCTGCGGCCGTTTATCTGGATGAACAATGGAGAAGCTCTGCCCGCCAAGCGCTATGGGCGTCTGACCCTGTGCGCGCGAAAGACGGAGGCGGCGCACCAGCACGCAGTCCGCGCCGCGCGGACAGCCCGCAGGCGCGGCATGGGCGTGCGCCGGACGGGACTGACCGCCCGCAGGGCCGGGGCCCGGCGCTGAAGATTCGGAAGCTTTCAGGCATCCAGGTCCCACAGCGCGTTTTCATAGTCCTTGACAAAATACCGCAGATGGGTTCGTCCTTTTGCGAGAACGGTATGCCCCTCAGCTTCGAGCCGTTTCCTCTGCTCCTCAAGGCCGCCCGGATAGTTGGCGTTGAGTTCTCCACCGGCTTTCAACGTCCGCCAGTAGGGCGTTTTGTTCTCCTGCCGCTGGTGGCTGGCCCAGGCTGCTATGGAAACGAAGATCCCCGCTGTGATGGGGTCGGTAAAGTCCGCCCCGTTTTTCCTGGCCAGATGCGCCCGAATGTGACCGACGGTCAGCAGCTTGCCCCGCGGCACGGACCGCATGATTTCGTCATACACAAGGGGCGGTGCGAAATACATTTTTTCCCCGCCGTACTTTTGGATGACGGCCGGGTCGGTGATGATCTGAATTTTGGGCATGTCCGTATCCCTGTGAAGCATGGCGTTAAAATCCTTGGTTTCCTCTTTTGCCATTTTTCTCGCCTCCTGCAGCGCAAGCATAGCATCCCGCAGCCGCCTTTGCAATGAGACGGTTTTAAAAAAGTTTCCTGCACAGTGGGTACAAATCTCCGCGGCTGTTTCCTCTGGCGCACCCGGCTGTTTTGCGGTATAATGACACGGGTCCCCATCAAAGAGTCGGCGCGCCGCGCCGGAAGGAGCTACGCATGAAGATATCCAAGCAGGACGCGCTTACCTGGTTCCGCTTTTTTGCCGAGCTGCCGGAGGATGAGGACCTTTTGCCCCATCAGCAGGAAATCGCCTGGGCGGTGTTTTCGCAGATTGAGGAGGCGGTGGATGACCGCTTCCGCCGGCTGAAGGCGCAGATCAGAGGGCTCAAGACGATCGGAGGGCGCACCTTCTTCGTCGGAGATGAGCGCCGCTTTTCCGCAGGGTGCCGCTCCTGCCTCACGGGCACGGGCCTGAGCGCCGTGCGCAAGACCAACAAGTGCAACCTGCAATGCAAATTCTGCTATGACTACGGCGTGATGGACCAGCTCCCGCCCGTGGGGGAGGGCATGTGGGAAATCGGCGGCACGAAATTCCGGGTGGAGGACATCGATCTGCTTTTGTCCATTCAGCAAAAGCCGACTGGCATTTCGTATGTGTATCTGGAACCGTTTATGGAGATCGAGGAATATGGCCCCATCATCCGCCGTTTCCACGAGGCGGGCGTGCATCAGCACATGTACACCAACGGCACTTTGGCCAATGAGCAGAACCTGTCCGAGCTGGGCCGTGCAGGTCTGAACGAGCTGCGCTTCAACCTGGGCGCGTCCGGCTGTGCGGACAGCGTGATCGAGGCCATGCGCGTCGCCAAGCGGTACATTCCCTTTGTGGGCGTGGAGACGCCCATGACCCCGGAGCTCTATGAAACCTTCCTGCGCAAGAAGGACGCCATTCTTGCCACGGGGATCGACTTCATCAACCTGGCGGAGCTGCATCTCAACCCCAACAACCTCGCCAACTACTGGGGCGAGAACCTCTACCTGTGCCGCCGGGGATACGTATCGCCCGTGTGGAGCCGGGAGCTGACGCTTAAGCTGATGAAGCAGGCGGATGAGGAGGGCTGGGCCCCGGTGGTGCACGACTGCTCCAACCACACCAAATTTGCCCGCGACCTCAACCTGCGCGCCAAGGAAGGCGGCTGGTTCGGGGCCAGCAGCTATGGCTGCGAGTTTGATCGCCTGCCCTATGAGGCGTTTTTGCCGATTCTGAGCGATCCTGATTTTGCGTTTCTCAGCGAGGAACCGCTGCCCGCCGGCTACCGCCCGGGCGATCTGGTGCTGTAAGCCGAAAACCGACAGCAAGAGGCGCGAACCGCGGTCAGCGGTTCGCGCCTCTTTTGCCGGATGCACTCAGGCACTTCTTTCCATGCTCATCTTGTCCGCCAGCATGGCGATGAACTCCCCGTTGGTAGGCTTGTCCTCCGGGGTGCAGACACGGCAGCCGAAGGCACGGTTGAGCGTATCCACGCGCCCGCGGTTCCAGGCTACCTCAATGGCATGACGGATGGCGCGCTCGACCTTGCTGGCGGTGGTGCCGAACTGACGGGCGATGCTGGGATAGAGCTCCTTGGTGATGCGGTTGATGCGGTCGGGTTGCTCGATCACCATCTTGACCCCGCAGCGCAGGAACTGGTAGCCCTTGATATGAGCCGGGATGCCGATGGTCAAAAACAGGCTCCCCAGCCGCTCGTCGAGGCTCTGCACGTGGGGCTTGACAGGGGCCTGGGCCTGGGGCAGCACGGAGCGCTCCTCCTGAATGTCACGGATATGGCTGAGCAGGTGCTCCGGCTCAAACGGCTTGACCATGTAGAATACCGCGCCCAGGTCGATCGCGCGGGTCACGAAGTCATCGCGGCTAAGCGCCGACATCACAATGGTCTTGGGCGGGGGGTCGATCTGACGGGGAAGCTCCTCCAGAAGCATGTAGCCGTCCATCAGCGGCATCACCAGATCGGTAATCATCACGTCGAAGTGGCTCTCACGCAGGCATTTCAGGGCTTCTACGCCATTGGCGGCCTCTGCCACCTCCTCCACGCCCTCCTGGGCGCGAAGGTAATCAGCGATACGCTTGCGCAGCGTTCCATGGTCGTCCACCACGAGAATGCGGATGTTGAGCACGGTCGGTCCCCTCCTGAGTGTTTGTTTTCCGCATTATAGCACAGGAACCGCCGCCAGAAGGGGAATTCGTGGAAATTAGAACCAATGTCCTATCTTTCGACATCCCAAACCCCTGCAAAAGCCGCAGGAATGGCGCTTTTCAGCAGGCGCTGGGGCGGGAGGTGGGGGATTCATCCACCGTTTCCTGCTCGTACATGGCCTGCATGGAGTCCAGCAGCGCATCCACAATGCGCAGCTTTTCCGCTGTGGCGTTGTTGTCAGGGTCGTATACCACACCCTGGCCGATGGTCAGGGTACGGTGTTTCCGGCTGGCATAGATGGGCACAAACACCGCCCGCTTATGGGTCTTGGCATAGTACATGGGCGCAATCATCGCAAAGCCGGTATAGAGCTGCCCCACGCCCTCGCGGGCATAACCGCCCTCGCCGGGCGCGTGGTTTTCGGCGTTTTCAGGAAAGACCAGAATGTTGTCGCCCGCCTGCATGGCGTTGAGCGTTTCGCGGAAGGTGCGCATCAGCTCTTTGGGCTGCCCCCGGTAGACCGGGATGGCCTCCAGACTGTTGAATACCCATACCAGCAGCGGTGAGATCAGGTTGATCAGAGGGCGCTTCCATCGCTCCGGCAACCAGCGCTGGCGCACCATGGTTCCCTGATAGATGTGTTCCACAATCGCTTCTTTTTCCATCATGTTGCTGATGACCCACGGACGGAACGTGATGGGCACATACAGGTTGGCCACCACGGGGCCGTAAATTTCGCCATGGTTGCAGATGAGCACCATGGTGCCGTCCTCATAGCCATTGAGGTTTTCCCTGCCGATCACCCGATGGTAGTACAGCGGGCGCAGGAGCGTGATGATGATCCGCACCCCGAAGCGGTTCTTGTGGCGCTTGACCACCACGCTGTCCAGCTGCTGGCGAAGGGCCGGATTGTCCAGGCCTTCGCTCTCCAGGGTGAGCCAACGCGCCAGCTTCTGAAAATGACGGTTGTTCATGGGAAAGCGCAGCGTGGAGATGATCGCTGCCAGCAGTAGCAGCGCCGGCGGGATCACCATCAGCGGCCGGAAGGCGGAAATGAGCGAGGGCAGATCCAGCCGCGCAAGCGGCACGGAGGGCATGCACAGGAGGGTCAGCAGAATCAGCGCAAGCATCTGTCCCAGCAAGATGGCAATTTCGGTGCTTGAGGCGCGCAGCTGGGCATAGCCGCGCATGCGGTCCTTCAGACGGAACTGCGCCACATCGGTCATGCGGCGCTCCAGCTCCGCCAGTGCCGTCACGCTCACAGCCAGCCCGCTGGTGCACAGCGCCACGGCCAGGGCGCTCATGAGCAGCTCCGGCCTGCTGTCCAGCTGACGGTAAAGCAGAATCAGGCCGTACAGCCACAAAAACAGCCCCACCAAAAGCAGCTGTGTGTCAAAGGGACGTTTGACAAGGCGCAGGCACAGAAGCGATACCTCGCGCATGATCACTGTGCAGGCAACCGCCAGGAGCATGCACACCAGCAGCTCCTGCGTGCTCAGGCCAATGAAGGTGTACACCATGACAAGTGTAAGCTGCAATGCGATCAGCACCAACGTATGCATGCGCTGAAAGGCGTCGAATGCGTTGACCTCCCGAAGATCCGCGGCCATTTGCGCTGCGGTCTGCGGGGCGGTGTCGTCGGGCAGGTCCTCCAGGGCCAGCAGGTCGCGCTCGCGCCACTGGCTGTAGAGCTCCAGCACGCCGCCCGCGGCAAAGCCGCCCCACAGCTGCCAGGCGGTAGCCGCATCCAGGTTGGCGGACAAAATCCATGCCATGGCCGCCAACGGGACCAGATGCACCAGCGCCGTCAGCAGCCAGTAGGCGCGCGCGCCGATGGTGCGCCGCATGCGCCGGCCGATCAGCCGGCGGCCCGCCACGCTGCGCAGCGCGATGGACAGCACCGCCGCAAAGGTAAGCCATACCGGCGTAGCCGTCCAGAGCACCGGGTAGAGGGCGATGAGCGCAAGGCTGCACAGCAGCGTAATCGCCGTAAGCACGCAAAAAACCACACGCGTGCGCCGCGTCAGGTACTTGTGGCGGTCACTGAGAAAGGTGTGTGCAAAAGCGCCCGCCATGCGCGCGCTCATGAACATGGCTCCGCCGAATACCGGCAGCATGCCCAACGCGCTGGAAAACAGGCTGGAGTACATGTATTGGTAGATCGTGCTCAACGACATCAGCACCAGCATGACGCGGCGGGATGATGCCACATAAATTTTTTTCGGCTCCTTTTTCTTGTGCATGACCGGCTCCCCTTGCGGAATAATCCCTGTAAAACCGTCTGTATTGTAGCATAGTCAAACGCTGATGGGCAAGTGAAGACGATCCAAAACCATCTCTGAACAGCTCAGACGTCGCGGGGTCATATCCTTGCAAAGGGGCGCATAGCCTACCTACAAAGCCGCTTTAGGAGGAGTCATGATGACGGATAAAAGCATGGATTTTTTGGAAAAGCAGGGCTCCAGCGCCACCAAAGCGCTGGAGGTGCTCCGGGAGGAACTGCCCCTCCAGCGTTTTGTGGGCGAAAGCCTGAGCCAGGCCGTGGTGGAGGGCGAGGTAGCGCTGCCAGGCGGCCTGCGCGAGGAAACCACCGTGCTTAGCGCCGAAGCCATGGCGGTGCTGGACCGCAGCGCGGCGGAGGCCGATCGCGTGACTGCCGAAGGCAAGGTGGTCTTTCATGTGCTCTACACCCAGGGCGACCCCACGCATGTAAGCGCGCTGGAGGCCTCGGCCGAATTCAGCCATCCGGTGGAGCTGGCCGGCGCGCAGTCGGGGATGAACGCACCCGTCAGCCTGATGGTGGAGCATGTGGAGGCCGGCGCTCAGGGCGGACGTCTGCATCTGATGGCGATTTTGCGGGTACAGGTGCGTGTTTTCTCGGACGAGCCCATGGAGGTGGTCACGGGCATTCGCGGGGTCGATGGCCTGATGCTGCGCACCGAAACGCTCAGCGGCTGTCAGACCGTGGCGCGGGGGGAACAGGACGTACTTGTGCGCGACGAATGTGACCTGGGCGCGGTCTTGCAGATCACCGATACGCTGTATGCCACGGCCATTGCCACTGTCCAGGACGTGATGGGCGGCGAGGAGCGGGCTACGCTGTCGGGCAACATTTTGCTGGAAGTGGTGCACCGCAGCGCCATGCCCTCGCGTCCGCTGGTGGTCACACGCCACACCATTCCCTTTGAGGAGACGGTATCCCTCACGGGCGACGAGGGGGATTCGCTTTGCGCGGGCGCGGTGGTCAAGGATGTGGCCGTGCTCTCCCAGGAAGGGCAGGAGGAGGGCAGCCGCACGCTTCGGGCGGAGGTGCTGCTGGGCTTGAACGCCCAGGCGGCGAAGCAGAGGGACCTGTGTCTGCTGCTGGACGCCTATACCACCCAGGGCGACTGCCTGTCGCTGGAGAAGCAGGAAGTCCGGCGGGCGCTGGCGCACAAGCAGGTGCATACCGCCGAAAGCGGCAAGCTCACCCTCCTGCTGGACGGTCAGACACCCGTGCGCACGCCCCTGCGCGCGGCGCTTCGGCCCGTGGTGACGGACATGACCCAGGCGGGCGGCAAGCTCAGCGTGGAAGGCATGATGGAAGTGACCCTTCTGTACATGACCGACGATACGGAAACGCCCCAGACCTATCAGACGGAGGAACCCTTCCGCATGTGCTTCGCGTGCGAGGTGAGCCTGCCGGAAAGCCTGGTGCTGACCACCAGCAACATCGACGTCAACGGCATCACCAGCGATCGCGTCGAGGTGAAATACATCCTGCATCTGGACTGCCATGATGTACAGCTGGCAAGCGAAGCGCTGGTGACGCAGGTGGAGCAGGAGCCCGCCGAGGAGGCCGAACCGGGCATCCTGATGTATTTCAGCCAGCCGGGCGAAAGCCTGTGGGATATCGCCAAGCGCTATCGTGTCAGCTGTGACAGCCTCAAGCGCATGAACCCCGATCTGGAGGAAGATGGAAGCACTCAGGCGCAGCGCGTGATCTTGTGGCGAAAATAAACGGCACAACGACACGGGGACATGGATGAAGGCAAGCAGAACGAGGCGCAATTCGCCCAAAAAGTAGAAAAGCAAAACCCGCCGAATGGCCGAAGCATACGCTCCGGCCGTCCGGCGGGTTTTCTGCCGCCTTCACCGGGAGAGAGGACGGGCAGACTCGCACGGCACGCCCGTCTGGCACAGGCCGCAACCGAAGCGGGGCCGGCACTGGGGCAGAATGGTGGTCTGGTATGAAAGACAAAGGTGATGATTCTTGCCTTGCTCCAGCGAGATCGCTCCGCCGGGGCAGCGAGTGGCGCACGCGCCGCAGCGGATGCACCAGTCATAGGGGCCATCATACTCGCGCGGGGTGGGTGGGGTTTGCCAGCTGGTGACCAAGCTTCCGAAGCGCCCGGCCATACCGCGCCGCGTGATGAGTCCCTTCGAGAGGCCGAAGGTGCCCAGGCCGCACGCATACGCGGCGTGCCGCTCGGACCAGTTGCTGGTAAAGGCGGGTCCATCCGGCGCCTCCGGCTCGGACACCGTCCAGAAATCCGGCGAGAGAGAGGGTGCGACGGCCTCAAAGCCCGCTTCCTGCAGCGCCTGGAGCAGACGAAGGCTCAGCGCCTCCACAAAGCGCTGGCCCTCCACCCGGCCATAGAGCCAAGCCTGACTGGGCAGGGATTGAGCGGCGCGGTTTTGAGCACGCACGGCCTGACTGAAGGGCAGGAAAAAGCTGACCACTGTCTGCGCTGTTTCCAGCCATGCCTGGGGAGGGCGGTAATGCGGCCCGATGACGCCGGGAGCCAGAAACGCTTCAAACAGGGGGTCCCCGGCGCAGGCGTAGCCCAGAAGGGGACGGTCGAACAGCGTCAGCTCCTCGCCGCTCAGCTCGATACACACGTGGTTCAGCGGGGATTGCGACGTAAAATCAGCAGCCAGATTTTCCAAACGTGCAGCATCCATACTCAGGGCCTCCCGGATTGTTCATCCAACGTACGTTTGTAATACCGGCGCATGCGCCCGTCATAGGCGGGACGGGTGCAAACCAGCGCGTAGCCTGCCTTTTCAAAGTTGTGCCAGGATGCGCTGTTGCCGGGGTCCACAGTGGCGTAGATGGCGCGTCCGCCCATGCTGAGCGCCATTTCCTCAAACAGATTCAAAAACCGGGTGTGCATACCGCGCCCCCGATAGCGGGGCAGCACCAGCACATCGTGAAAATCGTAGGTATTTTCCTCAGGTTCACCCAGCTTGCGGGCGTAGCCGCGGTCGCCGCGTGTGCGCCAAGAGGCCATGGCCGCGTATCCCGCCAGCATATCCCCGTCAAAATACCCGAACGCCTCGCGGTTTAAGAGCCATTCGTCAAATTCCCATTCCTCCGAAGGAAAGAACCACGCGGGATCGGCCAGTGTGGAGAGCACCTCATCCTGCATGCGCATCATCTGCGCCTTGTCGCCTTCGTAGAGCTGGCGCAGGGAAAAGCCTTTCAATAGAAACGGGTTGCGGGGCAGATTCATGGTCGGGCCTCCTTCTGCGTGCTTAACGGTTCAAAACGCGGTGCTTCTATTCCGAATTGTAACATAAAAAAGCGGCGCGGCGCAATGTGCGCCGCGCCGGATGCCGGCTTTAGTTCCGAAGGACCAGCACCTCCAGGGCGGTCACCTGGGGCGGAATGCTGCGGGTCATAACGCCGTTATAGTACACGGTGACGGTATCGCCGTCGCCCCATTCCACGGTGGGCAGGGGAGCGGCCTGGGAAGCATCCGCGGCATCGCCGACGGGCTCATCCGTGACGGACTCCTCCAGGAGGGGCTCGTCTGTGGCGGATTCGCTATCAGCCGGTTCCGCTGCGGCGGGATCCTCCGTTTCAGGCTCCTGCGTGGCAGG
>ERZ826242.3794-NODE-3794-length-10373-cov-2.360050_pt1 | contig 10373 bp, 7 predicted proteins | sample MGYA00519871_ERZ826242 | MGnify/ENA primary metagenome ERZ826242 (study PRJEB31778, sample SAMEA3449226) | human gut metagenome | biome: human gut; feature: human-associated habitat; material: faeces | place: United Kingdom | collected 2010/2012 ...
CGCCGGCTACCTTGACCTGCTGGGCGTGACCTCTGTCGGCGCCAATGTGACCATCGCCGAAGGCACCACCGCCATCCTGAACCAGCTCGAGGCTGTCGGCCGTGATGACATCCCCGTCTACATGGGAACCGACATCCCGCTCATGGGCCTGCATGATGACGCCACCATCGCCGCCAACGGCCTTAAGCGCATCAAGAGCATGCAGAAGGTGCTGGACTACGGCGACACCATCTCCTATGACAACCTGGGCGACCTTGAGAACGAAACCTGGGGCTACAGCTCCCTGAAGCCGCAGGAGAAGAGCGCCTGGGAGTTCATGATTGATTCCGTGCATGAGTATCCCGGCCAGGTGACCATCATCGCCGTTGGCGCCTGCACGAACGTTGCTCTGGCGATCAAGGAAGATCCCACCTTCGCTGAGAACACCGCTGGCATCTACTACATGGGCGGCGCCATCGATGTGCCTGGCAACGATACCCCCTGCGCCGAGCGCAACTGGTACTACGACCCCGAGGCCGTTGATATCTGCCTGCAGGCGGACTTCCCGCTCCAGGTGGTTGTGCCCCACGACATTTCCTTCAACCAGAAGCTGACCAAAGACCTGGTCGAGAAAATTGTCAACGCCGGCGAGACTCCCTACACTCAGCTGGTAGAAGAGTACGCTTACCCGACTTTCGTTGAGACCCCCGATCGCAAGCAGAGCCTGTGGGACGCCCAGGTTCCCGGTATCTTCCTGTGCCCCGACCTCATCTCCGTATCTGACCAGCGCGACATCGCCATGGAGACCAACATGGGCTACACCTACGGCGAGTCTGTCGCTTGGGCAGCCGGCACCGGCCCCTCCACCTCTGCGACCTGCACGGTTGTCTACGATGTGGATACCGAGGCTTACTGGAGCTTCGTTGCCGAGCTGTATGGCACCCAGTTCTAAGATCACAACCCCTGGCGTATGAGAAATCCTCTTTCTTATACGGCATCCTGTCGCCGCGCAGGCTATGGAGGCTTCCTCAATGGAGGCGCGGCGGCAGTGTTCCTCCCGATGGCGTATGGGGCGTGCGCTCCATACGCCATCCTCTCAATCGTGTTGGCTAGTAATAAATGATCCTGCCTCGGATTTCCCCGTTTTCCAGTCTGCGTGATCCTGACAGGATTGACGGATCACCCGCCGCAGAAGGTGAAGGCTAAAGCGTATGGGAAAGAACGAGGATCATGAAACTTTCTTCCATCAAATCGGCCTTTTCAGGTTGTGTGACGACGCTTGCGAGCGCCTATGCGTAGGATGACCGAAACGGTTTACAGCTGTTTCAAGGATGGCTGTGTCGGCCGGATTTGCGTTTTGTTCGCAATGGACCTGCCATAGGAGCGATGTGATTCATTCGTTTTTGTACGATATGGCGCTGCTTCTTTGATTTGCAAATTGCGATGACTTCACAAGGTGGCATTTGTGATGAAAAAGCTTATAGCCATCTTGGCAGCAGTTGTTTTATTGAGCCGCCCGCCATTGCCGGAACAACGAAGCTAGAATATCGTAACACCCGGCCAAATCCATAAAATGATTTTTGATACCGGCAATAACCCGATAGGTTTGATAACGATTCCTTTGCTCTTCTTCTGCAGGCGGACGCGCTGCATATATTGATCCGCTGAGTGTGATTTCTGCGGCAGCAAATGTATAACGGTGGCTGAATCGGCCGCCACAAACTCAACATGCCTGAACGTGCAGCCCAAGGAGATGTTCCCGCAGACATCGGTAGGGCGATTCCTTTGGCCAGATTGAAAGACGACGCGACCATTGAACCCATGGGCTTACCCACATAAACTGCGTGAAGCAGATATTGGAATACGGAAACACAATCTCCTGCGACGGCTTGGGCGATCTTGAAAAGTTCGCTTGGGGGTTACCAACCCGAAGCCCGTTGAGGATACGGCTTGGAAATTTACGATTGGGCAGGCTAACAAGCAACCCGGTCCGGTAACCATCAGGGCCGTCGGCACCCGAAGAACGTTTCCCTCGCAATTCTCAAGGATTCCCAAGTGCACGGGTGTTCTCATGCGCCCCGATTCCCTCACGGAGACGGACGTGTGCGACGCAGCGACCGACACCGATGAGGGATACCCCGATAGCGACTCTGTCGCGTGGGCGGAGGGCGAAGGCCAGCACTACCTGCCGGATCGTTGACGATATTGACGATGATGCATATATATCGTTCATGAACGATATATATTGAAATAGAATGTGAAACCATACGGGGCAATGGAGCCAAATGACACCGCGACGGAATGGGCTATTAGCTGACAGGACGTGTTCTTCGCTGGTCTTGTTACCCGCTGCGGACAGCAAGGCAGCCGGACTGGAAGCGTTGGCGAGATGACCTTTGCAGAAAGAAACATCCGGGAAAAGAAAGGGGGAACTTACGAATGAGGAACTAGCTGGCGGTCCTGCTGACTGTTCCGCTGACCTGTCCATGACAATGGCGGAGGAAGCGGTACCGACCGCGAAATGTCCAGAAACTTCTCAAGCGACATGTTGACTGCTGAAGTTGAATAACCAACTTGCTCACGATGGGGAAGGCTTAGCGGGACCGTTCTCCATGGAAATAAAATAAGGAGGAATCACAATGAAAAAGCTGCTTGCTATCCTGGTTGCCTTGGTTTTGTGTTTGGGTTCTACCGCCGCGATGGCGGAACTGTCCGATTTTGACATCGTTACCAACGCGGAAGACAACAAGGTCATCCTCGACTGCGACATGGGTTATCTGGGCGACGATGCTTGGTGCATGTCCATTCTTGCTCAGGCTGATGCCGGCGGATATATCGACTTCCTTGGCGTAACCAGCGTTGGCGGCAACGAAATCTGCGCCGTCGGTGTGAATGCCATTCTCAACCAGCTTGAGGAGATCGAGCGCACGGATATCCCGGTTTACGCTGGTACCGATGTGCCGATCATGGGTTTCCGCGATCTTGCTCAGGACAAGCCTGTGACCGGTGGCTTCCAGTGGACCGGCGGCTATCGTCAGCTGGAAAACTACGTTTCTCCCGATCAGTATCATAACCTTGGCGACCTGGTCAATGAGGAGTGGGGCTACTCCGAGACGGAGGTTCAGGAGCAGCATGCTGTGGACTTCATGATCGAGCAGGTACACAAATATCCCGGCCAGGTGACCATCTTCGCGATCGGCGCTTGCACCAACGTGGCGCTGGCCTGCATGATGGACCCCACCTTTGCTGAGAACACTGCCGGCATCATCTACATGGGCGGCGCCATCGACGTTCCCGGCAACGCGAACGCTTGCGGCGAGTTCAACTGGTTCTACGATCCGGAATCCGTGCAGATTTGCCTCAACAACCCCTTCCCTTACCAGATCGTTGTGCCGCATGATATTTCCTACCATGTGCAGATCACCAAGAGCGTGTTCGACATGATGCAGGAGAAGAACAACACCCCCGTGAGCAACATGTTCATGGAGAAGCTCGCCCCCTCCTACTTCGAGAACCCGACCCGTACCAGCTCTGTGTGGGATGCGCTGACTGCCGCTGTGTTCCTTTGCCCGGATCTCATCACCGAGACCGAATTCCGCGACTTGGCCATCGATGTCAACAGCTCCGGTTACAGCTATGCAAACGCCGTGACCTGGACCTCCGGCAATGGCCCCTACGAGTCCACCAACGTGCAGATTGTCTTTAACGTGGATGTCGATGCGTTCTGGACCTTCGTGACCGACCTGTTCGGCGCGCAGTTCTAAGAAACAAAACTTCTGACTTGGGCGTTTCCGGGTGGTACCGCTTCCCCCGGAAGCGCCCAGCGCAAATATGGCCATAAAAACGAGAATGACAGGGCACATTCACTGGAAAGATGCCATTTAAAGCGCCTGGCAATAGCAACGCCGCAGCAGAATTGAACGAGAGGGTCAATAATCGTGGGCCTTTCAGAACGGCCTGAGCATGACCTTAAATCGACGGAGGATCCTTCTCAAGGATGTTTGCGCATCAGCGAGGGACTTCTATTCCCCCTGCAAGCAGATCACGGCCGACTCCCGCTGCCGGCTGGCAGATAAAGCCGTCTCCGCCGAACGACTTTGCGCGAGCAACCCGTTGGCCCGGAAGGTGGAGATACTTCCCGAATCTGCGTGTATAGCGCTTCACAGATCTGTATGCGAAATGATTTACCAGGTGGCTGTAACAACAAAACAGGTCGCGGCTATGGCGTCGCGGCAATCTAGGAGGAAGAACCATGAAGAAGATCATTGCTTTGCTGCTTGCGATCATGATGCTATGCGGCATCACTGCCTTCGCTGAAGAGGCTGCCGTCGATGAAGCTGACCGCAACTACGCCCCTGAATCCGGCACTGGCTGGATGTCTGTTGATATTCATGGCGAGCATGAAGAACTGACCTACGTGGAGAGTGTTCGCAGCCTTTCCGGCAGCACCTATATCTTTGAAAATGATGATTATCGCGTCTCTATTGTCTTTGACCGTGACCTCGAAGTTGGAGTCACCATGGGAGAGAATTCCATCAATTCCATCGAGGTGCAGAGCCATGTGACCGCCACCTCCGGCTACTACTTTACCAAGAAGTCCGGCGATGCTGCTGTCAACAGCGAAGTCACCATGGAGAAGATCGACGAGGACGGCATCTGGCAGGGCACCTTCAGCGTCACCGTGCTGAGCGCAGATCGGTGGCTGGGCGATATGAAGCCGGGTATCATCGCCGAGCTCGAGTTTGAAAACGGCGAATTCTGCTTCTGCAAATGAGCCTATCAGTATGCCGCTTGACGATATCTAAACATTGAATGCTGGCCCCTTTGCAAAGCTGCTGAAATCAGAGGCTGCAAAGGGGCTTTCTTTCATTGCTGGCGCGCTGCGATCGGCGAAAATTCTCCGAAAAGACAGCGTATCTATGGTTTGTCTAAGATGAGATACAATAAGGGACCTGTTGACAAACTGGGCAAATGATAGATTTTACCAGGTCACGATCCGCGAACAATTCTGCTCCTGCTACAAGGGCATATTCAGCCTCCCTGCGAAAAGCAGGCGCAATAAAGAGCATAGCTCAAAAACCCGGCGCAGGTGGCAAAGGCCTCCCCAGTTTCACAAACGCCGGTGTCCTCATTGACGCTCTCGCAGGCGATGCCGTTGTCCATGCGGGTGCGGCGCAGGTGAGTGAGCGCGCTGTCTGCGTTGCCGCTGAGCAGGCTGTTGCAGATGGACAGCACCCACGGATGCGGCGCGTGCCTGCAGCCGATCTCCGCAATGGGGTGGCCCGCAAACGACAGCGGATAGTCCTTGTCCCGGATCATGGCGACGGTGTTTTTCCACACGGGATCATCCATGGTGCAAAAATCGTAGAAGGGCAGCAGCTGCAAGCTGCCAGGCGGCTCGTCGTAGATATCGTAGCGGCCTTCAAGATCCACCGACCAGGCGAAAAAGCGCCTGCCGTCCCGCTCCTTTACGCAGTGCCGGTAGACGGCCTCGCGCGTCTTTTCCGCCCGCTCCGCCAGTTCTGGCCGGTCCAGAAAATCCGCCAGCGCACGCAGGGCAAAGCAGACCAGCGCATTATCATAGGTCAGGTAGGCGTGATTGCGCAGGTCGTCCGTGGGCTGCAAAAAGGTTTCGTAAAGGGCTTCGCGCGGATGCTGTTTGCTTTCCAGCCTGCGCAGGATGGATGCAAGGCAGTCCCTGACGACGGGCTGCCGGGCCAGGGAAGCGTCGCCGGTACTTTCCACGTAGCGCCTGAGGGCAACCACCGGCGCGCACAGCTCGTCCAGCTCGAAGCCCGGCTCCAGAAGCGTGCCGTCGATGTAACGGCTGTGCAGGCCGACGTTGCGGATCTGCTTTGTAAAGACATAGGTCAGGATCTCCCGCGCATAGGCGGCATCCGCCATGAGGATGGCCGGAAAGGCCCACAGCAGGCTGTCGCGGTCCCAGTAGGCGGCGGATACATAATACCGCGGACTGCGGCTGGTCATCAGGCACAGCTCTTCGGTGTCGATGGTGCGGCCGGAGGCATAGAAAAAGGCAAAAAACAGGTTGGTGCCGAGCAGCTCGTGGAGAACGGGATCGTTCAGACGCTTCTCCCTTGCGGCGAGCCAGGCCGACGTGCCCGCATAAGCGGCGTCAAAGCCTTGCCTGAGCAGCTCCTTGGCGCTGGTGGCGGCAGCCACGCCTTCATAGCCCACGCCCCAGGGAATATCCAGCACGGCTTCCTCTCCCGGCTGGAGCAGGACCTCCCGGAAAATGTCGTAGGCAAAGCCGTCCCGCGTCCACTGCGCCTGCTGGTCAATCTGCGAAAACGGCTGCGGATCGGCCACGCAGGGGGCAAAGGCAAACAGCGGGATCCCTGGCTTTTGCGAAAAGAGAAACATGTGATTCCATCCCGAGGAAACCGCCTCCCGCCCGGTGGTCAGAGGGGTGGTTTCGTTGATTTCATGGAGGGTTTGCTCCCATTCGCCCTCCGTGCCAAAGCGTACCGCGCGGGCCTGAGGCCCGGTGTTTGTGACTGACAGCCTGAGAAACAGCGCCCGCTCCCCAATGGGCGTAAGATAGGTGCAGGAGAAGCGGAGGCCGCTTCCCTCGGATACAAAGCCAGGAATCCAGCAGTGGGCGCGCCGCCATACGGGATGAAGCGGTATGCGTTTACCTTCCGCCTGCACGTAGGGGCGGATCAGCCCGGCATCCCCGCGGATCTCCAAAAGGCCCTTGAGCTGCATGTACAGGAAGGTAACGCCCTCCACCGCACCGTCGGTTTCCCGGATGGTGGGCAGGGACAGGTATTCGTTGCCGGTGACCTGATAGTTCATCGTACGTCCATCCTTTGCTATGCTTTGACGGACCCTTCCGCAAGGCCGGAAACCACAAAGCGTTTCTGGAAAAAGGCAAACAGCAAAATCATGGGAATCTGCGCCAGAATCGAGGCGGCGAAGATCCATTCCCAGCGGGTGGCGTGGGCGCCTTTCAGGGACTGGATCATCACGGGCAACGTGACCTGGTTTCGCACGCCGCCCAGGATGACCTTCGCGGAGAAGAATTCCTCCCAGGTGCCCTGCAGGCAGAAGATGGCCAGCGTGCCGATGGCGGGAAGGGCCAGCGGAAGCATCACCCGGAAAAAGGTGGTCATGTGCCCGCCACCGTCAATCTTGACGGCTTCTTCCAGCTCCTTGGGCAACGCGGCCATGTGGCCCCGGAGAAAGAATGTGTTTCCGCAGATTCCCGCGCCCACATAGAGCAAAATCAGCCCCGCCTTGGTGCCGATCAGGCCGTTTGGGGCCGGGCCGATGCCCTGCAGCACCAGAAACTGCGGGATGATGCCCAAGAATCCCGGCAGCATCAGCGTAAACAGATAGACGCGAAACAGCGCCTCCCGGCCGAAAAAGTCGATTCTGGCAAAGCCGTAGGCCGACAGCGAGGCCACCAGCACCATAAAGAGCGCCGTGAGCAAAGTGATGACCACGCTGTTGAGCGCTGCCTTGGGCAGATCGGACTGGGACAGCACATGCTCATAGGCGGCAAACTGAATCTGCGAGGGGAACAGATGGGGCGGGTTGGGCAGCACATAGCTGAACTCCTCAAAGGAGTTGCAGACCATGAACCAGAACGGAAGAATGAAAATGACCGCGCTCAGAATCAAAACGGCCCAGAACAGGATTTTTCCCATGATTCTCATTGCTCCCGGCCACCTTCCGTATGAAACACCCTGTTGAGCACAAAGGTGGTGGTCAGCACCAGAAGGGCCGTGATCATGCCGATGGCCGCGCCCTGACCGAACTCAAAGAGGTTGAACGATTTGTCGTAGAGCAGGTATTGCAGCACGCTGGTGGTGCCGCGGGGATTGCCGCTGGTGAGCATCATCACCTGAATAAACACGCCGAAAGAACCGATAATCATGTTCACCAGCACGTAAAAGGTGGTGCTTTTCAAAAGCGGCACGGTGATTTGCCAGAACTGCTGGGCCCTGCTGGCGCCGTCCAGCATGCTGGCCTCGTAGAGGTCGGCGGAGATGCCCTGCAGCCCCGCCAGATAAATCACCATCGCCCATCCGATGTTCTTCCAGATGCCAAGCAGCCAGATCACCAGGTTGGCCGTCCAGGTGCGGTTGAGCCAGGAAACATAGGTCGGCAGGATGCCAAACACATCCCGCAGCAGGTAATTGACCAGCCCTGCGCCGCCGGCGTTAAACATGTAGGCAAATACATTGCCTACGATCACCCAGCTGGTAATTACCGGCAGATAAAAGCAGGTGCGGAAGAAAAGCTGGCTGCGCCTGAGCGAATTGACCATGACGGCAAAGATCAGGCCAAAGAGCATGATAAACGGCGTGGTGGCAAAGGCATAGAGGAAGTTGTTGCGGATGGCCAGAAGCAGCCGGTCGCCGCGCTCGGTGAACAGCGCAATGTAATTGTCAAGACCCACCCAGGTCATGCTGCGCTGGACGATCTGATAATTGGAAAAGCTGATGCGAATGTTGAAGAGCATGGGATAGAGGATAAACACGCAGGCAAGGATCAGTCCCGGAAGCACAAAGGGCGCGGCGGGAAGCCAGTTTCGCAGGCGTCTGTGCAAAAGCAGCTTTTTTTCGCACCGCAAAACGGCCTCTGGATCATACGCGGCAGGAGTCATGGGCGCTCTCTCCTTTGGAAAAGCACAAGGCGCTTCCCCGGTCCGCGCCCGCAAAGGCGCGGATCGGGGAAGCGGGGAACCGGCGACCGTTACTTGGCCAGCTCGATGTCGATTTCAGCGGCGTAGTTGGTGAGGGTGGACTGCACATCCGCGCCCTCGATGAAAATTTCCGTCATGGCGTCCTGCCACAGCTGCTCCACCGTGGAGGCCTGCGGCGTGGGAATGCGGCTCTGCGCGCTTTCCAGCTGCTTCATGTACACGCTCCACTTGGGATCAGCCTGCACGGCCTCGCTGTCAACGCAGGATTTGAGGGTGGGAATCACGCCCACCTTGAGCAGCTCCAGCTGCACCTCCTCGCTGAGCATGAAGGTGACAAACCGGAAGGCGGCGTCCTGCTTCTGACTGCCGGAGAAGATGACGATGTTTTCGCCGCCCACCACGGAGGCACTCTTTCCATTCCAGGTGGGAATCAGGGCGGGCACGATGCCGGCCTCCTCGTTGAAGGGTGCCCAGGGGCCTTCAAAGAACATAGCGTATTCGCTGTTGATGCCGTCCCAGGCGTCGGGGGTGCCGTCCACGTCGCGGATGGTGAACACGCCGTCCTCATGAAGCTCAAGCATGGTGTTGATGGCGGCTACGCTCTCGGCGCTGTCCAGATAGCCGCTGGCCTTGGTAAAGCCGTCGTCGGTCAGCGTGCCGCCAAACAGCCAGAAGTAGGGGTACATATCCCAGTCGCCCACGCCGGAAACGTTCAGACTGTAGGTGCCGCGATCCTTGGCCGCTTCGATGAAGGCTTCCATCGTCTCGGGAACATCATCCAGACCAATTTCCTTCAGCACGTTCTTGTTGACGACTGCGGCCTTGCAGTTGGTGTCCAGCGGCAGGCCGTAATACTTGCCCTGATAGAGGTTGGTGGACAGGGGCGCGTCCAGATAATCGCCGGAAATCTCCGCGAAGTCCGCGTAATCGCTCAGGGCAACCAGACCGCCCTGCTTGGCATAGGCCGCGATGTTGGCAATGTCAACACGGGCAACGTCGGGGCTCATGCCGGTGCCGAAGGAGGTGACGATCATCTCGTGGAACTGACCGCCGTCCTGGCGCACCGCGTCGATCTTGATGTTCGGATGAGCCTTCTCCCACAGCGGCAGAACCACGTCTTTAAACTGGGCTTCTTCCGCGTCGCCGTAGGTGTGCCAGAAGGTCAGAGTGATTTCTTCGTCCGCCGGGGTACTGTCCTTTGCCGGCTCTGCCTTCTCAGTTGCCTCCGCCTTTGCGGGCTGTTCGGTCTTTCCTGTGCAGCCGGCCACGCACGCCGTCAGAAGCGCGGCGGCCAGAAGCAGCGCAAGCAGTTTTGCAAGTTTGTTTTTCATGTTGATCCTCCTTACTTTTGTTGAACGTGTTTCGGCGTACATACAGATATCCGCCGGTGAAGAAGGTCGGACAGCGTCGCGCGATGGTATTTTTCCGCCATCCGGGCTTTGCATCAGAGCTGTCGGTCGTCTATCCATATTGTACAGTTTTTTGGCGGGATTGCAATACGGTAACCCCTGTATTTTGCCTCCGCCGTTGGTCGATATGACCAACTTGCTGTGCTTATTATCCATCTTTACAGTGCATTCTGTAAATGGGCGCCGGCGACTTTATTTGTATTTCAGCGACTTTTTTGTTCCGGCAAATAAAAAGATAAGGTATAATAAATTGCGCAAATTGAAAAGAGCATAAAAAAGTAGACACGGCTTGCCGGTCTCTGGTAGAATGA
>ERZ826242.3795-NODE-3795-length-10362-cov-3.546037_pt1 | contig 10362 bp, 8 predicted proteins | sample MGYA00519871_ERZ826242 | MGnify/ENA primary metagenome ERZ826242 (study PRJEB31778, sample SAMEA3449226) | human gut metagenome | biome: human gut; feature: human-associated habitat; material: faeces | place: United Kingdom | collected 2010/2012 ...
TATCGTATAGCCAAATAATTATTCTTTTGCTTTTACTGATGTCTCCGAAGTTTCTGAAACTTCTAAAGCTTCATCTGGTTCTGGTGCTGCTTCTGGAGTTTCTGAAACTTCCTCTGGCTCTGGTGCTGCTTCTGAAGTTTTATCTGCTTCTACTTCGGCAGTCTCTGTTCTTTCATCTTCTGTCTCGTCTTCAATACCACTAAACTTACGAATTGCTTTTTCTTCAGCACGCTTTGCAAGCTCTAAGGCTTTCTCAGCTTCTTTTAATGCAGCCTCAGCAGCCTCTCTCGCCTGCTGTAAACGAATTGCTTCTTTTCTACGTGCTTCTTCTTCGATAAGTCCATCATAAAGCTTTTCATACTCTCTTGCAGATGCATCCCATGAGAAATCCTGCTTCATTGCACGAAGAACCATTTCATTCCATGCCCTGCGATCATTGAAATAAGTTTTCTTTGCATAACGAATGATAGCAAGCATCTCATGCGCATTATAATTAGTAAATGAAAATCCTGTTCCTGTCCCATCCACTTCATTATATGGTGTAACGGTATCGCGAAGTCCGCCTGTCTCACGTACAATCGGAAGAGTACCATAGCGAAGACTCATCAGCTGGCTAAGACCACATGGCTCAAACAGAGATGGCATTAAGAATGCATCACAGCTTGCGTAGATACGATGTGACAGCGCCTCAGAGTAGAAAATATTTGCAGATACACGCTCTGGATATTTTCTGGAGTAATAGGTAAACATATCCTGATATTTGCCCTCTCCTGTTCCAAGAACGACAAGCTGAACATCTTCTGCACAAATCTGATCAAGAACGCACTCAACAAGGTCAAGTCCCTTCTGATCAGTCAGACGTGAAACAATTCCAAGCATGAATGCATCTGGATTTTCCTCAAGGCCAAGTTCCTTTTGCAGTGCTGTCTTATTTGCAGCCTTTGCCTTAATTACATCTTCTACTGAATAATTAACTGCAATGTCCTTATCTGTCTTCGGATTGTAAACATTATAATCAATACCATTTACAATACCGCTAAGCTGCTTAGAACGTGCACGCAGCAGTCCATCTAAGCCTTCTCCATAGAACGGCATTCTAATCTCGCTTGCGTAGCTGCGACTTACTGTAGTGATGCGGTCTGCATAGACAAGTCCGCCCTTTAACATGTTTCCGTTTCCATATGCCTCAAGCTTGTCACTCGTAAAGTAATAATCAGACAGACCAGAAAAGCCCTTAATCGTATCCACACTCCATGTACCCTGGAACTTCAGGTTATGAATAGTAAAGATTGTCTTGATGCCCCAGAAGAACGGATCAGACTGGAAGCTGTCATGCAGTTATACTGGAATCAAACCTGTCTGCCAATCATGACAATGGATGATATCCGGCTTAAACCCAATTAATGGAAGGATGGAAAGAACTGCCTTTGAGAAGAAGCAGAATTTCTCAATATCCTCGTACATATTTCCATACGGCCATGGTCCGCCAAAATAAAACTCACTGTCTACAAAATAGAAATGAACACCTTCATACTCCATTTCCAGAACGCCGACATACTGTGTACGCCAATAAAAATCGGTGTAGAAATGCGTTACATACTTCATCTGGGAGCGCAAAGATTCCTTGATGCATAAGTACTTCGGCATAATTACTCTGACATCATACTCTTCTTTATTAAAATACTTTGGAAGGGAACCGACAACATCAGCAAGACCTCCCGTCTTGATAAAAGGTACGCACTCAGACGCAGCGAAAAGAATTTTCTTCATAAACCTTAAACCTCCACTATTTGGTACCAGGACAAACAACCTTTGTCAGCTATTTCATCCATCGTTTTTTCTTAATTATACACGAAAATGCCGAATAATGGAAGCTCTTTTTATACAAAATGCAATACAAATTTTCGTTGATTGTGTCAATTGGCTTTAACTTTTAAAAAGATTCAGCTCCAGTCGGATCTTATCAGCAATGAGCGCCACAAATTCTGAATTAGTGGGCTTACCTTTTCCGCTATTTATCGTATACCCAAATAACGAATATATCGTATCCATCTTGCCGCGGCTCCACGCAACCTCAATAGCATGACGCAGGGCACGCTCTACACGGCTTGGTGTTGTTACATATTTCTTAGCGATTGACGGATACAATGCCTTTGTGATCGAATTTAATAGATCCATATCGTTGACACACATAATAATTGCATCACGCAAATACTGATATCCCTTAATATGAGCTGGAACACCAATCTCATGAATCACACTCGTGACATACTGTTCCAAACTCTTTCCCTGTCCTCCATATATAAACGCAGGTTCTTTTAGTGCTGTACTCTGTGTTAACAGCTGTGGGCGCATATCATAGCCTCGTCTTCCTAACTGCTTCACACGGTTTAACAATGTAAAATTGTCAAACGGCTTCATAATATAATACGTAGCTCCGGCAGACATGGCATTTTCTGCCACTGATTCATTCTGAATACCGGAAATTATGATAAAGGATGGCATCGACTCCGCATTTTTCTCAGCATGAACCTTATCCATTACGCCAAGACCATCAATTCCCGGCATGACTAAATCAAGCAAAACCACATCTGGCTTCTTATCCAGAATCATCTCGTATGCCTGCTCTCCATTTCTAGCTGTCCCCACTACTGTAATATCATCATCTGCTGTTAATACCTCATCCAACATTGTGAGTATTCTTTCATTATCATCTGCAATTGCTACATTTAATTTTGCCATTTTCCTCATCCTTTCTCTTGCTTTCTGCTAATTGTTCATTCATTTTTACGTTTGTCTTTTCAATCGACATACTCACTATAGCAGTTTTTTCTATTTTCTACAAGAGTAGTCAAGCGCGCATTTCGCGCTATATAAGACAAAGAACTGTCTTTTCATGTAGATTTATGCTTTTGTAATATTCAGGCAATTCGACACTTCATATTAATGATTCAACATATCTTCTGCATATATTGCATAGCCCTTCGTTGGATCATTGACAAACACATGTGTTACTGCACCGATCATTTTGCCATTTTGAATGAGCGGTGAACCACTCATACCCTGAATAATGCCGCCTGTTTTTTCAAGAAGTAGCTTATCTGTAACGCAAATCTGAAATCCTCCAGTACTGCCTGGCTGCGTTTTTATAATTTCTACTTCATAATCCTGCGGCTCGCCATTTACTGCACAGCGAAGAAAAGCTTTCCCGCAGACAACCTCTTCTTTGTGTGCCGTCTGCATTAATGCTGATCTTACTAATTTTTCTTTCATCAAAGCAGATACATTTCCATAAATTCCACAGCTTGTATTTTCATAGATGTTTCCTAAAAAAGTAGATGTATCATAACAGATTATACCGCAGAACGATCCTGGTGTACCATTTTTGCCACGGATTATCATCTGAATCTGCGATTCATATAGACCACCTTTTCGCACACTAACTCGTTTTCCTGTATCGCTGTCGTTAATTGGATGACCAAGCGCACCGAAATGACCATCCTCACTTATATAAGTCAGCGTACCAATTCCCTGCACATCATCTTTGACCCATACACCAAGACGATACGTTCCGCTTGTATCCTGAATAGGAAGTACAGAAATGTCAAACGATTCCTGTTCGCGAACAATATGAAGAGTGAGCGGCTGTCCCGCGCATGCTTCTACACTAGAAACCAGTTCTTCTTTCGAGTTGACTGGATTTCCATTGATCGACGTAATATAATCTCCCTGCTGCAGGCTGCCCTCACATGGAGAAGAAAGTGTTTCCATATTTGTTGGAATCTGCGCCGTTGTCACCACCATAACACCTTCTGTTTCCATATAAATTCCAACTGGAAATCCACATGGATATACTTGCGGCATTTGGACGGTGTTTTGAACAGCCGTATTTTTCATCGCAGTCGCTGCAACACTTTGAAATGAACTGTGATGTGCACAGCAAACTGCTATGGCTATGGCAAATATAATTGCCACAGCCTTTCGTATTTTAAAGTACTTTATTTTCATTTGCATACCAACAGCCTTCCTTTCATTTTTCTGCTGTTAGTATGCGTTTGTTTATCATTTTGTAATCTGGGATTCTTTTGTTCTATTTGCCATATCTTTCATCTCTTTTGCTGTATCAAGAACGTTCTTTGTAATTTCTGCTCCGCCAAGAAGTCTTGCAACTTCACGGATGCTTTCCTCTTCTGATAGTTTTGTGATATGTGTTGTCGTTCTTTCATTTTCTGCATTTTTCTCAATTAAAAAATGCGTATCTGCCATTGAAACGATCTGAGCCAGATGACTGATACAAATAACCTGACTTCCTTTTGCCGTTTCTGACAGACGTTTTGCGACTTTTTGTGCTGTTCGGCCACTGATTCCCGTGTCTATTTCGTCGAAAATAAGTGTTTCTATTTCTTCCTTCTGCGCCATAACAGACTTCACCGCTAACATAATTCTTGATAATTCACCACCTGATGCGACAGCAGCAAGCGGCTTTAGTGCTTCTCCTGGGTTTGTCGCTATGTAAAATGTAACGACATCCTTTCCTCCTGGACCAATCTGCTCTGTCTGATCCATATGAATCTCAAAACGCACATCTAAAAAATTCAAATCTACAAGTGCCTTAATCAATTGGCTGCAAAGTAAATCTGCGCATTTTCTTCTTTTGCTGCTAAGATCGTTTGCGGCCTGTTCTAACTTAACAAATGCATTTTGACATAATTTTTGTGCCCGCGCCTTCTCTTCCTCGAAATGACGGTATTTTTCAAGCTCCTGCTCTTTTTTCTCTGTCAGCTTCAGCAGTCCTTCCTCATCACAGCGATATTTCTGCATAAGATGACGAATTTGATCAAGACGTTCTTCAATCTTTGCTGTATCAAGCTCCTCATCCTGCATTGCATCAAGACGTTCTGAAGCTTCACGACAGATATCATGAATAATTGACTCGGCATCCGTAAGCTGATCATATAAAGACTGCGCTTCTTCGTCTGCATCTGAAATACCTTTTAATGCATGCTCTGCTCTTCCACAAAGATCACAGGCACCATTTGACTCATAACCTAAAAGTGATGTCAGTTCCTGATACGCTGTTATGATATGTTCACGCTCCGATAAACGTTTCCATTCTTTTGAAAGACGTGCCTCTTCACCAGGTGTAATTGATGCCTCTTTAAGCTCATCAAGCTCATAACATAAAATATCCATGCGCCTAAGCCGCTCGTCCTCGTCTACGCTGTAACTGTCAAGCTCATCCTTATACTGTTTCCATATGCGGTAATACTGTGCTGTCTGTTCTTTTGCTTCTTTTAATTTTTTTCCGCCGCTTCTGTCTACGATCTCAAGCTGCTTATGCTGATGAATAAGTGCCTGATGATCATGCTGACCATGCACATCAAGAAGAAGTGACGCAACCTCGCGTACTTTCGAGGCTGGATATGCCTCTTTATTGATTTTGCTCACGCTCTTTGAAGCAGTGATCTTTTTCGAAATAATCAGCTGGCCATCTTCTGGTTCAATATCATATTCTCGAAGCTTTTCGAGAACTGCCGGATGTGTCGGTGAAAAAATCAGCTCAATATAAGCCTCCTTTTCATTTGCGCGAATCATCTCTTTGTGTACCTTTGCCCCAAGTGCAATCAAAACGGAACCAATCAAAATGGATTTTCCTGCTCCCGTCTCTCCGCTTAGGACATTTAATCCTTCTGTAAAAGTCACCTCTTCTTCATCGATCAGAGCGAGGTTTTTGACGTACAGACTGTCCAGCATTTTTCTCCTGCCTTTCTATATTCAATCATTGAGAATACTCTCAATTTTTTTCATCAGATGAATGGTGTCTGGCACAGTACGAACCGCGCACATAATCGTATCATCACCTGCAATACATCCGACAATCTCACTAAAATGACACGCATCAAGTGCTGCTGCCGCTGCCATTGCCATACCAGAAACTGTTTTTATGACAAGTATATTCATTGCCATATCCATACTGACGTAAGATTCCTTTAAAATACGAAGATATTTTGGTTCGGCCTGTTGGTGCTTTGATTCTGCTGCCTTATAGACAAGTTTTCCATTTTTTCCAGAAACTTTTTTTAACCGAAGCTGGCTTATGTCTCTTGAAACAGTTGCCTGCGTCACATCAAAACCATCCTCACAAAGCATCTGCACCAGTTCTTCTTGTTTTTCTATATCATGCATCTGAATCAGCTCTAATATGCGCTGCTGTCGTACCGTTTTCATAGCCATCTCCTTTTCAAAACTTTTTTCGCGGCTTTTTATTTATCGGCTCAGTTTTTTTCCAAGCGTATCTAAAAAGCTTCTTTGATCCAAACGGATTAATCTAACCTTATCTGATGCACTTTTTATCACAATCTCATCTCCTGGATGCACTGATACCACATTGTCTGAGTCAAAGCTTACTGCCTGATGAAGCATTCGAATGCCATCCTTTGCCTCAACAATCAGTCGAATATACGCATTATCCGGAAGAACAATGCTTCTTGCCGTTGTCAATGTCTGAGCACAGATTGGCGTAAGCACAAATAAATTTGAGGTCGGAAGTACGATTGGCCCTCCTGCTGAAAGACTATATGCCGTAGAGCCTGTCGGTGTTGCAACAATAATGCCATCTGCATTATATCTTGTGATAAACTGATCATTCACATAGAGAGAAAAGCGAAGCATCTTCATGCTTTCAAGTCTCGTCAGAACAATGTCGTTTAATGCCGTATCACTGCAGACAATCTGTCCATCACGCACAATCTCGCCAAGCAGCGTCATACGTTCCTCGATAAAAAAATCATCCATCAAAAGTCTGTCGAGACTTGGAAACAAATTTTCCTGATCTACTTCTGACAGATAACCAAGATTTCCCAGATTAATGCCGATCAGCGGATAGCTTGTACCTTTTAAGTCGTGTGCTGCCTGAATCAATGTTCCATCACCGCCTAAAACAATAACGCATTGTGTGTCGCCGGGAATCCGGCCAGTATCTGTATAGTGATACCGGCCATTATCCGAAGCTGCCGGTCCGGCAATGACACACTCTGCGCCTTTCGCTGTCAGGTATTCTTTTATTTCCTGCACACAAAAAAGTGTGTGCGGCTTTGCATAATTTGCAATTACATAAAAATGCCTCATAGCTTCCTCCCAGTCAGCTTACAGCAGTTCATGTGACTGCTCAACAAGTGCATTTACATCTGGCAGCGGCCGATTTAGCTCTTCCTCTGTCGGTGTTTTCTGAAGATAAAGAAGATATTCAATGTTTCCTTCTGGTCCCTTAATTGGTGAGAAGGCAAGGCCAAGCACGCCAAAACCAATGGATAGTGCAAAATCCATCACCATGCGCACAACCTCCATATGAGTTTCCTTCTCGCGTACAACACCCTTTTTGCCAACCTTTTCTCTTCCAGCCTCAAACTGCGGCTTAATAAGGCAGACTATCTGTCCACGCTCTGCCATCAATTCCTTTACCGGAACAAGTACCTTTGTAAGAGAGATAAATGAAACGTCAATTGACACAAAATCAACGGCGCATCCAATATCCTCTGGCACAACATAGCGGATATTCGTCTTCTCCATACAAATGACACGCGGATCATTTCGAAGACTCCATGCAAGCTGACCATGACCGACATCCACCGCAAAGACCTTAACAGCACCATTTTGAAGCATACAGTCGGTAAAACCGCCAGTGGAGGCTCCTACATCCATGCATGTCTTCTGGTCAAGTGCGATGGCAAATTCTTCCATTGCCTTTTCCAGCTTCAATCCGCCTCTGCTGACATATTTTAACGAATTGCCGCGCACCTCAATCGCTGCATACGTATCAAACATCGTGCCAGCCTTGTCCTCCTTTTGTCCATTCACATAGACACAGCCAGACATAATAACAGCCTTTGCCTTCTCTCTTGAAGGCGCGTATCCCAAATTTACTAATAGTACATCTAAACGTTCTTTCACTTTATTTTGTCCTTTAACTCACTTTTTTAATTACAGCATGGTACTTATTTTCTGATAAATACTTTGTGCATCCAGCCCAGTCTCCTCCAAAAGTTCTTTAATAGAACCCTGATGAATAAACTTATCTGGAATGCCACATGCAATAACACGCACACCAGTAGAATGCAACTCGACATAACGACAAATATGCTCACCTACACCGCCTGAAAGCACATTTTCCTCCATTGTAACAATCAAGCTGTGATAATCTAATACTTCATCAAGCATCTCGTAATCAAGCGGCTTTGCAAAACGAAGATTTACAACTGTTGCATCGATTCCATCCTTTGCCAACAATTCCTCAACCTCCATGGCTGTCTCTACCATAGTGCCAATTGCAAGAAGCGCTACACGGCTGCCTCTTCTAATCCACTCGCTCTTTCCAAGCTTTATTGGTTCACGGTATTCCTTTAATACACGCACTGCATCTGTTTTCGGATAGCGAATTGCCATCGGTGCTTCAAAATCAGCAGCAAATGCAATAGCATCCTGAAACTCATAGCGGTTTTTCGGTGCAAATACTGTCATATTTGGAATCATTGTCAAATACGATAAATCAAACACACCCTGATGCGTCTCTCCATCATTTCCGACAAGTCCTGCACGATCAATCATTAGCGTAACAGGAAGATTCTGCATACACATATCATGCAGTATCTGATCGTAGCCTCGCTGTAAAAAAGAGGAATATACTGCAAAAAACGGATGAAAACCACCTGCTGCTAAACCGCATGCAAATGTCACTGCATGCTCTTCAGCAATGCCAACGTCAAAAAAGCGGTCTGGAAAACGCTTTGCAAAGCCTTTTAAGCCACAGCCGTCCATCATAGCTGCTGTAATAGTTACAAGTTTTTCGTGCGTCTGTGCAAGTTCACAAATTGTTTTTGCAAAGATATCAGTATACGTTGCCTCTTCCTTTGGCTTTTTCGCCATTCCATTTTTCTTTATAAATGGTCCGACTCCATGGTAGGATTCCGGATGAAGCTGTGCCGGCTCATATCCCTTTCCCTTTTCTGTGATCACATGAATGAGCACCGCACCTTCTACCTGTTTTGCATCCTCAATGACCTCTGTAAGTGCCTCAATATTATGACCATCAATAGGTCCAAGATATGTGATGCCCATATCTTCGAAAAACATTCCCGGAATAAAAACTTGCTTCAGCATACTCTTCGCACGGCGAATGTTGCGCTCAAGTTCCTCTCCAATTGCATTCATCTTGCTTAATGATGCTTTCACATTTTTCTTGAAATTAGTGTAGCCCTTTGCAGTACGCACACCTGCCAGATAATGCGAAAGCCCTCCAACATTTTCAGAGATAGACATATGGTTGTCGTTTAAGATCATGATATAATTACTCTTAAGCGATGCTGCGTTATTAAGTGCTTCAAAAGCAAGGCCGCCTGTAAGAGAACCATCACCAATCACAGAAACAACTTTATATTTTTCTTTCTTGAGCTCTCGTGCACAAACCATACCAAGTCCTGCTGATAAGGACGTAGAGCTATGCCCCGTATCAAATGCATCACAATTACTTTCATCACGCTTTGGGAAACCACTCATGCCGTGATATTTGCGAAGTGAGTCAAAGCCATTCTTTCGTCCTGTCAAGATTTTATGTGTGTATGATTGATGTCCTACATCCCAAATCAATTTATCCTGTGGGAAATTCAAGCACCGATGAAGTGCAATTGTCAGCTCCACCACTCCGAGGTTCGAGGCAAGATGACCACCATTGTCGCTGACTTTATCAATTATAAACTGCCGAATCTCATCTGCCAGAATAGGAAGTTCTTGCTCTTTTAATTCTTTGACGTCATTCGGCCTCTGTATTTTATCAAGTACCATAAACGGCCCCCTTTAGCATCATTTGGTTTGAAAATACTGCCTATTTTTTTCTTACAATTAGATACTCGAAGAGTCGCTTTAAAAATGATGCATTCGGACATACCTGATCAAGAAGTGTCATTGCTGTATGAGAATATTCCTCTACCAGCTTAGAAGCACCATCTAGTCCATAAATTGTCACATAGGTAGTCTTATTATTCTTCTCATCGCTCTTTACCGGCTTTCCAAGCTCCTCAGTCGTAGAAATTACATCGAGAATATCATCACGAATCTGAAATGCCATGCCTACATGATGGGCGATCTGCTCTGCTGCTTTTACCTGATTATCATCTGCTCCTGCAAGCACAGCACCAATCATCATTGCTGCTTCTAAAAGCGCTGCTGTCTTTAATTCATATATAAATTCAAGTTGGCTCTTTGTTACAGGACGGTCTGTGTACTCAACATCTACACTCTGTCCTCCGATCATTCCATAAATTCCAGCCTTATTTGCCAAAATCGAAATAGCTTTTCCAACAAGATCAG
>ERZ826242.3814-NODE-3814-length-10326-cov-9.944601_pt1 | contig 10326 bp, 9 predicted proteins | sample MGYA00519871_ERZ826242 | MGnify/ENA primary metagenome ERZ826242 (study PRJEB31778, sample SAMEA3449226) | human gut metagenome | biome: human gut; feature: human-associated habitat; material: faeces | place: United Kingdom | collected 2010/2012 ...
CGAAGATAGTACATTGTGCGAAAATAGCTCGTTGCCAGTTCCTTCTTTTTTTTATAGATAAATGTGAGGTGAGCCTGTTGAAGAAAAAAAATAAAATTTTACTTACAGTTTTTACAATAATTATTTTTATTAATATTCTTTTATTGAACTCGAATATTTGGATTTATAATAATTTTGGAAATGTAAAGTTTCAAGAAATATTATTCACATTATTATCACCTACGAGTGGAACAGATACATCAGTTATTTTTTCTTATATCATTAGAGTAATTGTTGTATCATTTGTTTTAAGTATTCTTTTTATTTTTTGTGTTTTATATCTACGTAGAAAATGTTCATCTAAAGCTTTCAAATATTTAAAATGCATGGGCTCTCTTTTGATTGTAATAACTTTGATATTAAGTTTACTATATACAAATAATCGTTATGAAGTTGTCGCTTATTTCAATTATCAATCTCAAAAAACAACAATTTATAACAAAAAAAAGAAAGTACATAAAAAGAAAAATACTGAATATATAGGAGATAGTACAATTATCTATCAGAATCCCAAAGATGTTAAAATTAGTGGAGATAATACAAATAATCTTATTTATATTTATTTAGAATCATTTGAAAATACTTTTTTAGACACTGAAAATGGTGGTATTAAGAATGTTAACTGTTTACCTGAATTAACTGAATTAGCGAAACAAAATACTAATTTTTCTAATACTGACCAACTAGGTGGAGCATTACCTTTTACAGGTACAACTTGGACGATTGCATCCATGACATCACAATTTACAGGATTACCTTTAAAAGTTGAAGTTGCTAATGATATGGATCAACAAAATCGATTTATGCCAGGTGCTAAAACAATTGGAGATATTTTAAATGAAAACGGATATATACAAGAACTTATGATTGGTTCTCAAAAAGAATTTGCTGGGACAGATAAATTATTTTTACAGCATGGATTTGATAAAATATGTGATATTAATTCGTTAAAACAGGAATATTCATTTAAAAGTAATGAACTTAATCAATGGGGATTAGACGATTATAAATTATTCGAATTAGCTAAGAATGAGATTAAGCAGCTTGCACAAACAGGTAAATTCAATTTTACGATGGCAACTATAGATTGTCATATGCCTAAGGGGTTTCTATGTAAATATTGCCCTAATACATATGAAAATAGATATGAAAATATATATGCATGTCAATCAAAACTTATTAATAGTTTTATTGATTGGTGTAAAAGTCAATCTTGGTATGAAAATACAACCATTGTGTTAGTTGGTGATCATCCAACAATGGCACAACAATATGTTAATGATGTTCCGTCAGATTACCAAAGAACGACATACAATTGTTTTATTAATTCTAAAGTGACGACTGATCAAATAAAAAATAGACAATTTACACATATGGATATGTATCCTACAACATTGGCTGCAATGGGATTCAATATAGAAGGGAATAAGTTAGCACTAGGTACGAATCTATTTTCTGAATTACCAACGATTATTGAAAAATATGGCCAAGATTATATTAATGAAGAAGTAAAAAAAAGTAGTGAATATTTAGATAAAAATATATATCAGTTTAATTAAAAATGGATCTCATGACGAGATCCATTTGTTTTTTATTCTTCAACTCTTCCTTTATCTACATACATATTTTGGAAATAGTTTTTATATTCACCAGAAATGATGTTTTCCCACCATTCTTTGTTATTTAAATACCAATCAATTGTTTGAGGAATACCTGTATCAAATGTATATTTTGGTTTCCATCCTAATTCAGTTTCTAATTTAGTTGGATCGATTGCATATCTCATATCATGACCTTTTCTATCAGAAACAAATTTGATTAATGATTCAGGTTTACCTAAAGCTTTTAAGATTGTTTTAACAACTTCTAAGTTAGTTCTTTCGTTATGTCCACCAACATTATAAACTTCTCCAACACGACCTTTTCTAATGATTAAGTCGATTGCAACACAGTGATCATAAACATGTAACCAATCGCGTACGTTTTCCCCTGTACCGTATACTGGTAATTCTTCATCATTTAATGCTCTAGAAATAATTAATGGAATTAATTTTTCTGGGAAATGGTAAGGACCATAGTTATTTGAACATCTTGAAATAGTTACTGGTAATCCAAAAGTTCTATGATAAGCTAATACGAATAAATCTGCAGAAGCTTTTGATGAACTATATGGACTAGATGTGTGTAATGGTGTTTCTTCTGTAAAGAATAGATCAGGTCTATCTAATGGTAAATCACCATAAACTTCATCAGTAGATACTTGATGATATCTTTTAATACCAAATTCATTACATGCATCTAATAAAGTAGTTGTTCCCATAACATTTGTTTTAACAAAAATTTCAGGATCTTCAATACTTCTATCTACATGTGATTCAGCTGCAAAGTTAACAACAACATCAAATTTTTCTTTTTTGAATAAATCAAAGATAAATTCTCTATCAGCGATATCACCTTTAACGAATTTATAATTTGGTTTACCTTCAACTGGTTTACAAGTTTCTAAGTTACCTGCATAAGTTAATTTATCTAAGTTAACGATCATATCTTCTGGATATTTATTAACCATATAATGTACAAAGTTTCCACCAATGAAACCTGCACCACCTGTTACTAAAATTTTCATTTATTTATCTCCTTCGTATACAAATTGATTATTTGAATTTTCTAAAGTTGGTCCTGTTTGATCTTTTTCACTTAAAACAGGTTCAATACCATTTAATAATGATCCCCAATCAACATTAGCTGTTGGATCATCATAACGCATACCACCTTCAGATTCTTTATTATACACATTATCTACTTTATATCTAAATTCAACATCATCTGTTAAAGTTAAGAATCCATGGGCAAATCCTTGTGGAATAAAGAATTGGCGATGATTTTCAGCGCTTAATTCAACAGAAACCCATTCACCAAATGTTGGACTTCCTTTTCTAATATCTACTGCAACATCAATAACTTTTCCTTTAGTACAAGATACTAATTTAGATTGTGCATAAGGTGGGTTTTGCCAATGTAAACCACGTAAAGTTCCTTTTTGTGCACTAAAAGACATATTGTCTTGTACAAAATCAACAGTAATACCTAATTTTTCATATTTAGGTTTTGAATAAGTTTCTGTAAAGTATCCACGGTGATCTCCAAAAACATCTGTTTCTACAATTAAAACACCTGGAATTTTTGTTTCAATAACTTTCATCTTTTTTACTTCCTTTTTATTGATCTATAAATTTTCCATCCATTACATCTTTTAAATACTTACCATATTGATTCTTTTTATAAAGTTCATATGCTGTATTTAATTCATCTTTAGAAATCCATCCGTTGTTATAAGCAATTTCTTCAAGGCAAGCGATTTTTCTGTTTTGATGAGTTTCAACAGTTTTCACAAAGTTAGTTGCATCTACTAAACTTTCATGAGTTCCTGTATCTAACCATGTAAATCCTTGACCTAATAATTCAACATCTAAATTACCTTTTTCAAGATAGATTTTATTTAAGTCAGTGATTTCTAATTCACCACGTGCAGATGGTTTGATTTGTTTTGCGTATTCTACAACATGTTTATCATAGAAATAAAGACCAGTGACAGCATAATTTGATTTAGGTTGAGCTGGTTTTTCTTCTAATGAAATAGCTTTTCCATTTTCATCAAATTCAACAACACCAAATCTTTCAGGATCATCAACATAATATCCAAAAACAGTCGCACCATCTTCTTTATTTGCGGCTCTTCTTAAACGTTTTGATAAACCATGACCATGGAAGATATTATCTCCTAAAATCATGGCACAGGCTTCACCATCAATAAATTCTTCACCTAAAATAAAGGCTTGAGCTAATCCATCAGGAGATGGTTGCACTTTATATTGAAGTGAAATACCAAATTGATGTCCATCACCTAATAATTCTTTAAAACGAGGAGTATCATCAGGTGTAGAAATAATTAAAATATCTTTAATTCCTGCATCCATTAAAATACTCAAAGGATAATAAATCATTGGTTTGTCATAAATTGGTAATAATTGTTTACTTGTTACTTGTGTTAGAGGATAAAGTCTTGTTCCAGATCCTCCAGCTAATACGATACCTTTCATAGAAGTACCTCCTTTTGTTTACTCCTAAACAATAAACCATGACGTAACGTAAGTGTCAATACAAAATATAAAATTTCTTCATTTTATCAATAAAAAAAGTGTCACACTTAAAGTATGACTACTTTCTACAAATAAATAAACCACAATCTTTAGTAATTTTAATTCCATTATTTTCATCAATGATTTTTTCAAGGTGAGCTTGAAATTCTTTTAAACGATATCCTAAATATTCTTTTTGATTGCCATGACAACTCATTATATAGTTCATTAACGCTTTAGCGTCATCAACTATTAAATAATCATCATACCTCTTTAATTCAATTTGTTTAAAATAAGGGCTTAAAAGAGTTTTTCCATTTTCTAATCCAAAATGTTCTACAAGGTTATTATTAGATAGTTGAATACGTGAATCAAAATTATGAACAATTTCAGTAATTTCCTTCATATGATTTTTACCATAAGTTGTACAATAGAATATTCCATAATCCTTAAGAACACGAGATATTTCCAAAAGACCAAGATTCAAATCTTGCAGATAAAAGAGAACATGATTTGCAATCACCGTATCAAAGAAATGATTTTTAAAAGGAATATTTTGAGCATCTAAAACAATATAGTTATAATCATTACCAAGTTTTTTTCTGGTATCTTCTAACATTCCTTCGCTAATATCTGATAAGAAAATCTCTCTATTTCTTAGATTATAGGTATTATTTTCCCATAGTTTTCCATTTCCACAACCAATTTCTAAAAGTTGATAAACATGAGAAAAGTCTATTTGATGATAGAGCCATTCAAACCAACTTTCCTTATTAATAGAAAAATGATCATGAAGATAAATACGTGTAGATAAGTTTTGACTATTGAAATATTGTTGAATAATGCTTTCATCATTATTTGTGAGATTAATCAGTTCAATAATCTTTTCCCAAGAAATTTGATCATGTTCTAAAATTTTTTCAGTGCTTTTAATGGTTGCTTTTAAATTATTAAGATGATTCATTTTTTGGTTAATCAAAGAAGTTTGTAGTTTTAAAGATTCTTTAAAACTATCTTTATCGTTATCTATAATAAGAGGATAGATTTCTTCTAGTGAAAATCCAAGTTCTTTTAAAGCAAGAATTTTTTGAAGAGTAATTAAATCTTTATTACAATATTGACGATATCCATTGTCTAGAATATGTGATGGTTTTAAAAGCCCTATTTTATCATAATATCGAATTGTCCTTAATGTGACACCTGCCATTTTCGCAAATTGTCCTGTTGTATAATATTTTTTCATAGAAATATTATAAAATAGAAAATAAAAAGATGATAGTTTTTATCATCTTTTTATTTGTTTTTTAATGCTTGGGGTTTCTTTGGTTCATATAAGATCCACCATGAAGGAGGTACATCTAAAACTGCTGCAAAACCAACTAATAAATCAAATAATCCTTTAAACATGATTTTCACCTCTTTTCAATAAAATTAAAATAGTGTTAATAAATAAAGAAATCAAGTAAATAACAAGTAAAGATGAATCAATAAAAGAGCATAAGTATAAAATTAATATTTCTATGCAATGAAGTCTTTTGTTTTTTTCAAAAGATAAAGTGTAATTGGCTACTATTAAACTCAAACATATCAATCTTAAAAAAGGGATATTTGTAACATATTTAATAAAATATGAGGCAAAGAGAATGATTATGTTTGAAAAGACAAGACATTGTAGAAATGATGAACAATGAAAACTTTTATAGGATAATCTTAATGGTATAAAAAAGAAAATGAATAAAACGAATTCGTAAGTTGTATGAAAAATGAATGATAAAATAATCGCTACAAAAAGGGTGGAAAGGTTGCATAACAATCCTTCCATTCCATAAATTGCAAGTTCGATTTGATCTAAATCATTTTCATATTCTCTAGGAATTATTTTCATTGTTAGATACTTAGCAAAGTGGTTCATATATAATACTTCCTTTCTTGATTTCAATTTTATTTTATAGAAAAAAATAAAATTTGCTACTATTAGGGAAAATTAAAGAAATAGTGGGAAAATTAACTAGAATGTTATTGATTAAAAAGTATATAATACTATTTGAGATAGTAGAATATCGCAATTATTTATTTATCAAACGAGAATCTTTTTATGGAGGACAAAATAATGTTAGGAGAGAGATTACAATATTTAAGATTAGAAAAAGGAATGACACAAAAGGAATTATCAAAAGTATTTAAGGTATCATTGAAAACAATACAGTTTTATGAACAAAATAGAACCATCCCAGATATATATTTAGTTGCTGAAATGGCTAAATTTTTTAATGTTTCATGTGATTATATTTTAGGAGTTGTCAATACACCTATTCCATTAGATGAAAGAGAAGCAGAAGCTAAAGACCATATTTATATGCCAAAAGAGTTTATGAAAAACAAAGAAACAAGAAGAACATATAAAACAATTGTGGATTATGTAAAAATGGTTCAAGAGATGAAATAATGTATAAAGTAGCAATTTTAGATGATGAAAAAAACTTTTTAGAAGAAATACATAATTGCTTACAAGAGTATGAAATGTTTGAAGTATCATATTTTCAAGAAGCAAAGTTGTTGATTGATGAAATTGATTATTTTGATGTTGTTTATATAGATTATGAGATGGAAAATATGACAGCATTTGAGTTTTTTAAAGAAACTCAAATGAGTAAATACATTAGAATCATCATTACTAAATATGATCATATTGTTTATAAAAGCATAGATTATGATATTTTTGATTTTATTAGAAAAAAGAAATTAAAAGAAGATATTCACAATAAGATGAATAGATTACTTAAAAAATTAGAATCAGATCACGATCGAATTATTGTAGAAAGTGGTAATCGAATTGTTGCGATATATTATGATGATATACAATATATACATACAGATAAAAATTATATTGTAATTCATGGAAGAGAGGAGTATAAAATACGCTCTACTTTCAAAGATTTTATTAAGAAGATAAAGAAAAATGATTTTATTACAATTTCTTATGGAATCCTTGTAAATATGAGATATGTTCAATACATTAATCTAAAAGAAATGATGGTGGTTTTAGAAAATGAAATACAACTACCTTTAAGTTATAAATATAAAAATTCTGTAAAAGAAGCTTATCAGGAATATAAAATACGATGAAATTATTTCTAGATATTATTTATGTTTTGATAGAAAATTTAATTTATGTGATGTATCTTGATTTATTCTTTAAAAATAGAGAAGAGGTAAAGTATAATAAAATATTCTTTATAGTATTTATAAGTTTTTTATCTTTAATGATGAATAAATATTTTGCTATAAGTTATGGAGGCGTTATCTTATTAATTATAAGCTTAATATATATTCATCTTTTTTATGATGGTGACATTTATAATAAGATAATTAAACTTATTTTTGTGAATGTTAATATGTTACTTATTAATGGATTGTGTATGTTTTTATTAAATCAACAATCACTATATTATATTGTTTATGCTTATGATGGATATTTAGGATATTTGATTACTTTTATTTCTAAGGGAATATGGTTGATAGAATATTTTTATTTAAAAAAGTATTTGAAGAAAGAGTTTCAATTAAATAAACATATTTGGTTTTTTGTTATGATAACACTTGTAGCTATTATTTTTTTAGATCTTTATACTTTTAATGAATATCTGATGAATCAAATGCGTTTATCATCGATTATTTGTTTGTATGTAGTTTCATTAATGATGATTGTATTGATTTATATATTATGTTTAGAAATGACGCAGTACTATCAACGTTTAATGAATCGAAAAATTCATGAACAAGCATTACAGTATGAAGAAACACTTGTGGAAATTGCTAATCAAAAAAGTAAAAAATATAACAAAATTATTCATGATTATAAAAAGCTTGTTAAAGATTTAAAAGAAAATCAGGAAATTGAACTTCAAGATATATCATTAGAAATACCGACAGAGGTTATTCACACAAACAACATTGTGTTAAATTATGTTTTTAATCGGTATACAGAAATCATGAAGGAACATCAGATTGATTTTTATGGAACTTATTCTGATCAAATTTATCAAGGTGTTTCTTCTTATGACTTAGCCACTATTTTAAAATTTTTATTGGATCATGCGATTGTTCTTAGTCAAAAAACAACACATAAAGCAATTCATTATACGATAGAAAGTCAAAGATATTATACAATTATTAAGATAAGATGCTTGATTGAAAATGGGATTGTCGTTGATCATCATTTTAAGAAGAATGAATATTTGATAGAAGAAATATGTAGAAAATATAATGGGAAAAAATTGTCAAAAATAGAAGATAATCAGTATATATTTGGATGTTATTTAGAAAATAGTGGCGATTTGCTATAAAATGTCGATTGTGCTATGATAAACGAGAATTAACCAGCATATGGAGGATGATTATGAAACAAAACAAATTTATGCGATTTATGACATCCAGAGCACTTATTTTGACATTACAAGTTGTCGCATCTGGTGTCCTTTTATATTTTGTGTATTTAACAAAATTATTACCTGTTAAATACTTTGCTATTTTAGCTGCTGTTTTGGCAGTATTGGTTTTATTATTTTGGATTATTATTCAAACAGGAAAGAAAAAAATTGTTGAAGGGAAAACAAGTAAAAGAACTATTATTTCTAAAGTGTTGAGTTTAATTGTTTCAATTGTTTTAGTAATTGGAAGTACTTTTGCTGCAAGAGGAAATACTTTCTTAAATAATGTACAAACAACAACTCAAAAATACGCTATCAATGTCATTGTTTTAAAAGATAGTAATTATGGAACAGCATCACTTGATGGTTTAAAAGGTGTTAATTTTGGTAGATCATATGAAAAAGAAAAAGCTACATTAAATAAAGCTTTAGCACAAATGGAAGAAACGATTGATACACAAAAGTATACGACATATGATACATATTCTCAATTAGCAGATGCTCTTTATAATAAAGAAGTAGATGCAATTGTTGTTGGAACACAATATAAATCAATGTTAGAGTTAAATCATGAAGGTTTTGATGAAGAAACAAGAATTGTAAAAACATATGAATTTGATAAAAAAGCAAAATCAGTAACAACAGCAGTAACAGATGTAACTGAAAAGCCATTTAATGTATATGTAACTGGAATCGATACATATGGTTCTGTATCAACAGTATCAAGAAGTGATGTTAACTTAATTGTTACTGTTAATCCAAAAACTAAACAAATCTTAATGACAAGTATTCCACGTGATTGTGAAATTGAACTTCATAAAAATGGTAAAATGGATAAATTGACACATACTGGTATCTATGGTGTTGAAGAGACTATTTCTACGATTGAAGACTTTTTAGATTTAGATGTTAACTATTATGCAAGAACAAACTTTAGTGGTATTACAAATATTATTGACGCATTAGGCGGAGTAACTGTTGATTCTGATTATGAATTTACAACAAGACATGGTAACTATCATATTGTAAAAGGTGAAAATGAATTAGATGGTGATAAAGGGCTATGTTTTGTAAGAGAAAGATATAATTTACCAAGTGGAGATTATGATCGAGGACGTAACCAACAAAAATTATTAAAAGCAATGTTGAATAAGGCAATGTCACCAAAGATTATTACTAATTTTCAAAGAATCTTAACAGCAATCGAAGGATGCTTTGAAACAAACATGTCTTCTGACGAAATTAAATCATTAATTAATATGCAACTAGATGATAATGCTGAATGGGATGTTTTCAATGTACAACTTGATGGAAAAGGGTATATGACAGATCAAACTTATTCAATGCATGGTACATCAATCTATGTTATGAAACCTTACGCATCATATGTTAAAAAGATTACTAAACTTATTGATTGTGTTGAAAACGGTGATAAGATAACTGAAAATGATGTAAAAGATTTAGGTGGAGAATAGTAGAAAATTTAGAATGGATCCATAAGATCCATTCTTTTTTTGAAAAAAATTAAAAAAATTATAAATAGTTATTGACTTTATTAAAAATAAATTGTATTATATACGAGTCGGCAGGAAACGAACTTGCTGATGAGGACATTGAAAACTGAACAGGAAAGAATAAAACACAACGTCAATTAAGTTAAAGAAATAAAAAAGAGCTAAACAGACCAAAGTTGTCTGAAAGAAATAAGACAATGGAGA